>Ga0209489_107515_pt1 | contig 16093 bp, 5 predicted proteins | sample SiratrowhiteBW_FD_187527 | JGI IMG/M metagenome (GOLD analysis project Ga0209489, IMG submission 187527) | Root nodule microbial communities of legume samples collected from California, USA - Siratro white BW (SPAdes) (version 2) | ecosystem: Host-associated > Plants > Roots > Nodule | place: USA... | reverse complement strand
TACTTGACTTCTTAAACTATTATCATGTGAGAGTATATTTTAAGAAGTCAAGTATATATAATTATAAAATGAAAGGTCTCCGCGACTACTTCCTAGAAATAGTATTTTGTGATAAAAAATAATGATTATTTAAGACTAATAATATAAAAGTTATTGTTCATAACATGTACAAGTCATTTTCCCCCTTATATAATTTCAACACAATGTAACAATTTAATAATATATATATATATATATATATATATATATATATATATATTAATAATTAGGGGGATAAATTTTCTTCTAACTTATAAGAATATATGAGAAATACCTTAAAAAAACGAGTCATAAAAAATAATATCAAGAGGAATACAAGTTTAAGGTGGAAAATTCTTTATTATTAAAATTTAAATATAAGTTGGAATTTTATACTGTACAAAAATAAGTTAAACTGTAAGATAGACCTATAAATTCATTCAAAATGTTTCTTAGGCTCCCATCTTTTCAAGTATCATACAGTTTTGAATTTATATCATTTATGATTAATAATAAATTGTGATTTGTTATGGTTTTAGTTTTAGTTTTAGAATGGCGATTGAAAATTCAAAAGTTAATAGTTATTACAATTGATTAATTGAGTTCTTGGTTTTAGAAAATATTAGGACAATAGATTTTTCAAATGTGAGATTTAATAATTATAAAATATTAAGAAAATATCTTCATCAAATGTGTGATTACTAATATTAAGAGAAAATTAATAACGTAGACCAAATATTAGACAAAATCTTGTGTGATTACTTTATAAAACATTAGGGACAATGCTTGAAATTGTTTTATTTTTTTGTAAAAAAAATCATAATTAAATTATTTAAAATTTGTTTAAGACTAATAATGTTACAAGACAAGTAGAATAAATTAATCAAGGATGAAAAATCAGAATCCATTAATTATAAATCTTTGACAGAAGAATGCAATTAAAAAAACTATAAAATTAATACAAAATTTACAATTTATATTATTTTAATTTTTTATAAAAATTTGCTTCAAACTCCACCTGTTTTATACTCTGACTCGAGTCTATTGTCATAAAAAATTAAATTAAAGATAATATTAACTTTTTTTACTTAATTAACTTGTGATCTATTAATAAATATCTTTAAGATATTTTTCTCTTCAGATTTCCTAACCCTCGCCTCTTATCTCTTACCCTAATACATATGTATTGTGAAAGTCTGTAAGAAAAAAAAAAGTAATATTGATTTTTTGATAAAATAGGAAAATTAAAAATGTGAAAACAACGACAAGCTAATACCCTTTCAGAAGTTTCAATCCTAAAGCTTGGTAAGAAATCTTGATTTCAACTTCTTTTACTAAATATTTGAAAGCAATCAAGAAATCTTGTTGAAAACAAATTATATTAATTAATTAAGTAATTGTTTCACTTTTTAAATTATTATTATTGGTACATAATAATAATTGTTTAACTTAATCTACCAAAAGTCTTTTTTGGTTTAAATAATTTTGAGAAGTATAAAAAAGTAAGAAAACTGTAATGACATTTTCTAGGGTTTTTTTTGGGATTACACATAATACTTTTCTGTAATAATGTTTACAGTAATAATTCTTACCGGAATACATTAATATTTTAATTTAATTTGGTTCAAGTTGTCAGATTAGTTATTTAAGTTTATATAATAGATTTTAACTTAAGTGAAGAATAAATATGTTTCTTTTAAATTATAAATTTAAAATAATTTAATGCTTCCTTGATAATACTTATAATTCTACTCTTTGAATGCTAAATGTTCTTCCAACTGACCTAAGTTTAGTTTCATAACAACCCATCTCAGCCTGAGTTTTCTTTTCTTAGGTTTGGCTTTTCCAAAACGCCTTATGTAGTGTTACACTGATGCTCAAAGGTCCCTTTTACCCCTCACTATTACCATGATTTTGTAGCAACTTTTTAGACTGTAATCTTTAGTATATGCAACAACCTTATCTGCACAGTTATTCAAACAAACTTTTCCATTTGAATACTGTACTCTAGACCGACTAAAGACTCTCTTACTCTCTCTTTCATGTTTAACTATACTCTGTTTTTTTTTTTTTTAATAATAATATTAGAAATATATTATTTAAAAATATGATTAAATTAATATATATATATATATATATATATATATATATATAAATGAATTTAAATATTATTTTACTAAACTGATTTTTTAAGAAGATTGGGTTAGACAGTCAGTATTTATAGTATGTAATATATTTAATCGACATGTTTAAATGTCAGATATATGATACGAAGTTTCCTTCCTATTTTTAAATTCCAAAACCATTGAGAACAACATTTTTTTTTCAGTAAAATAAATATTAAATTAAAAGTACAACTTGGAAAGGCAAAATAATTAAAAAAGTGAAAATAAAGAAGATATTTAGTTAAATTTGTTAGATAAGAAAAAAAAGAGAGAATTAGAAGGTAAATGAGTCTGATTAATTTTTTTTATTTTATTCTTCATGTATTTTTACTAATTTTTCAAATAAAAAACACTTATTAGACATCTGTCAAATAAAAGTGTCACTTAGGTTCAACAATATATTAATCATATATTGTGTTACTAAATAGGTTCAACAATGTATAAAAAAAAAGGAATACAAAAAATATATGAGACCATATCAATAACAATAACAAATCCTTCTGAAAAAACTATACAAATATAAAAGTTTGGGAGTTAATACCTATTAAAAAAAAAAGAAGAAGTCTAAACTAAAGATAAAAGTTAAAACATAAATCAAGCAAAGTCTAATATATTTTTAGTCTCAATATTGGTAAGATTGTCAGATTACTTTCACATAAAAATCATATCATCACGATTACTTTTACATGTAAGATTGAAAAGGTTATATTACTTTTACATGTAAGATTGAAAAGGTTATATGAAGACACTTATATGTAAAGCTTTTGACAAACTAGAACCACGTTCCAACCATAGATACATGTATTATTTACTCATTTATTATATTTGTTATTTTTTATTTTTTTTATTTTTCAATGAAAACCTTTGACTTCTATTTTATTTTTATTTATTATATTTCCTTTTTTCTACCAATAGAGCTTAAGATAAACACAACACTTTTTATGTAAAAATAAAGAATACATTTATTGTACTTAATGTTTTATATTATTAATTTTCTTATTATGAACATTAAAAAAATAAATTACCTTAATTAAAAGCATCTTTCATGTAGGTATCTTATTTTAAGAAACAATATTTTAATTTTTCATTGGAGCGGAACAAGTCTACATAATATATAGATAGTTTTTAAAAACTAGCTGCTTATAAATAAAAAACCATTTACTATTTTTAATAAAAAAATTAATTAATATTTTAATTTGAAACAAAACTTAGTGTAAATAAAAGGCGTAAAAGTATGAGTTCGTTAATTTTTTAACCGCTGAAATAAATTTATGCTTTGGTTACTCAAATATGATGCATGATTACGATTACTATTGTTTTGATATAAAATAAGATATATAAAATCAATATTTTAATTTGGAATGAAAGTAAGTGAAAATTAAAATATAAAAATACATGATTTATTTTTTTTAACTTTGTTAGTTATTAAACAAGAATTAAAATATAAAAATATGATTTCCTTAACCTTTTTAACAATTAAACAAGTTTATGAATAAGTTAGTTAAATATGAGGTGTCATAATAATGCACCATATTTTAATATAAGATAACTTATCATAAATATTTTAAATTCACAGTAATAGAAGGTCTAATTATTATTATACAGAAAAAAAAATGATTTTCCCCATTGGGAGTACGTGTATTGGAATATTTCTATTTACGTGGTGCAATAAGAAAAAAAGGAATATGAAGATATCGAAAATCAAAATATTTGCATTTGGTGGTTGATGGAGGACAGCGATTTGATAATAACTATAATCATGAATAACTGAATTTATATATTCATGGAAAGTGCCTTGAGCTGCAATCTTTTCCTTTCCAAGTATGCATGCAGAAAAACAAATGCATGTCTCTAAATGTAACCATCTTTCAAATTTCATTCTTCCAAGCCATGATTTGCCTCCCTTATCATCAATAATCAAATACATATACTTTTATAGAATTTTTCTTCAGCTGCAACTCTTTCCCTACAAAATATATATGCAGAAAAAACATGCATTCGTCGGTTCCTATTCTCCTATCTTCTAAGTTAGTACATGCATATTCCGAAAATGTTACTAAAAATCTCATACCTATCCTTTCATCTTCCAACAAAGTGTAAGATTCTCTTATTATTATTATTACATTCCAACCGCTTTAACCCTATGTTATCTAATTAATGGGTTAATAATTGGTTTAAAACTGCTAGGTAATTAACAATAATTTATCTTGTCATATTGCTACCTATACCTCTATTTATACCATGCCCTTTCACTTCACATTACAGCACCTCTCAAAGGGACATAGCACCATTTGCCTCTTCACAAATTCAAAGCACACACAATGGCAAAGTCAACTGGCTCACTTGTCTTTCTTTTTATTTTTCCTCTACTCCTCTCATGCAACAACTTGGGTAATCAATTCTTGGGTTACACCCTAAAGTTCCCTTCTGTGAATTATCCTTTTACAATTTCCATACAAAGTTTATATTATCTCTATATATAATATACTAACATAAACTTCTCTTTTTTGGTTGATTTGTGCAGGAGGGCATGTGAAGTTTGCTTATGGATTGGTGAAAAACTCTTCATCTTAATTAAGTAAGTATCTTTCATATGTAAACGTTGATGAAAGCTGATAGTTTGTTTTGAATGCAGGAAGCCCAGAAGAGTTGGTGTGTAGCAAAACCTTCATCAAGTGATTCTGCACTGGAAAGTAACATTGAATATGCTTGCGGTGTCTTGGGTGATTGCAAGATGATCCAGCCAGGTGGATCCTGCTTCGACCCCAACAATCTGTTGAATCATGCTTCTGTTGTCATGAATCAGTACTATGCATACACTGGTGGAAATGGTTGGAACTGTTACTTCTCAGGATCTGGTCTCATAGTTGTCAGTGACCCAAGTAAGCTATAATATTACATATGTTTATTTGAGGTTATTATTAAAATATGTTTTGTGTGTTGATTTTGTTTTCTTTTTCTACAGGTTACGATAACTGCAAGTATGCTTAGAGGGAATAAACGTAAAGAAGAAGATATATATTTAGTCTATAGTCTGTGTTTATTATGAATAGGAAGTTCATTATTCACTACTGTGCTCTTTCTATTTCAATAAGTTTAGTTTTTCTGTTACAAAAATTATAAATATGAAAGGGGCATTCCGAGAATTGAACTCGAGACCTCTCGCACCCTAAGCGAGAATCATACCACTAGACCAAATGCCCATCTTCGTTATTTTGGGAAAGTAGTTACAATTTACCTTTATTTATGTATTCAAAGATTAAAACTATTATATATATTGTCAAACCCTTCTTAGTTTTTATTATGTTTGAAATAATTAAGATGTAAAATTATAATTTCAAATGTCTTAATTTTCACATTGGTAAGCTCATTTGTTCCACCAAAAAGAAAAGAATATCTAAAATCAGCGAGGACAAGATGATCATTGCAATGAAACAAAATTATGTTCCCTAAAATTTTATTTAAAATTAAATTCAAATGGATTTACGATATATTTTTTTTTTAATTTTGGAGAGAAATGAAATTACCACCATTCCACTGGTATGGAGAATTAGAATGGCCATTCATATCACACTTTATCATATGGCTTATAGTTACATTTTCAGTTTTCAAAATTTTCCCTTGAGAAGCTTTTCTTCACTATTTTTTTTTTTTAATTTCTCTTACGAAAGTACTAAATTTTAAAGCTTTGGAAACTTAACAATTATTTTTTTTATTTTCATTTAATGGATAACTGGATAGCTTTTTAATTTGTATATTTACCTATTATTATTATTATTATTATTATTATTTTTTTTAACGATGGGAAAGAAAACTGAACGAACTAGGAATCAAATCAGTAACCATCACGAACCAGGAATCAAACCAGCAAACGTTTCGTCTTTGGAAAATTCTAATTATGGTTATTAAAACAGGCACTTGAAACTTCTAATTTAATTTTTTAGACAACGGCTTAATTGAAAATATTTTTAACAAATCGTATAAAATATTTCGTTACAGTTAATTGACAAAAAAATGAGTATCAATTAATTATATATATAATATTTTTGCAACAAGTAAATATTCTTCTACATTTTAGATACTTGAAATCCATCAAATAATAAAAATAAATAAATTTCTTTACATATATTCAAGTTCATTTCATGTGCACTTTGACAATTAAAGTACAAAGGGAATCCAATATGTTGTATAGTTGAAATAAAAAATTAGATATAATTTTTTATTTTATTTTGCAGTGTTTTTATTATGACATGTTTTTATATTTATTGTATAATCTTATCCCTACACTCGCATCAGTGGGTTGCTAAAACATTGGATTTTGAAATTAAGTGCTGGGCTGCAAGAACATACTTCGAATTTTACTGTCCAAATTTATATGAACTATTACTTTTGTTAAATTAGAAGTTATACTATTACTTTTGTTTTTATTGGTTTTCTTTAAGATTATGCAAGTCTAGAAATTCTATTGAACAAGGAAGAGAATTCATTTTACATTAATATGGAGTGGTTAGAGAATTTTGAGTATAAGGGAAACCATTACTGTTTCATATATTGAATATTAGATAATGTGTAACTCTGCAGTAAGAGTGAAATAAGTTAATTGACGGACAATTTTTATTTCAAGGTTAACATCAATTATGTGTGAGATCCAAAATGTGTTATCCACTTAGGATGTTTATGTTATTTTTCTATATTATTTGTTATTAATCTCCTTCAATTTGCATTATTCAGATATGTTATAATACTTTGAATTCCAAGCCCAATTGTGGTCGTGTGAGCAATTTGTGGTTTTCATCATATTTGGTATAATTTGTAGAATATATATGCTTTCGGGTTGAGACCAAAAGGCCAGCTGTTCCAGAAGTAATAAGCTTAACTTTGTTAAATTTACCTTGAATCTTCATTTGGTTGACGTAATATATACAAAGAAGAACAATATATGCACCTTCAAAACTTCAACGCGATAGTTCCTTTCATATAACTCAAAATGAAAAATTACCCAAACTTTTATTGTTATTACAGTTTCAATATGTTTTAGGCAATTTTGTTATAAGTTCTATTTGTATGTAACTTTGATGGTTGTTACCATAAAAAACTTTATATTGGTTTATAGTAAAGTTATTAATTTGATTTAAAGGTCATGAATAACTATAATCCACTTTTAAAATAAGTTTTTGTTCACTTACTAAATAAGGATTGATAAATAAGGATTGATAAGTACTAATTTACACCTCATATAATATAAAAATAAGTTAAAATGAGATTATATAAAATAAGTTACAATGAGAGAGCTCTTATTATAAAATTTCAATTAACTCTTAAATATCTTTTAGAATTGAATAAGTTTTTAAAATTTTTTAAATTATAAATTAATTTCTAAATATTTCATATCAATTATGAATTTATTTTTATTATTTGCAACTTGTTTGTGAGTTTGAGGTCCAAACTAACTTTCTTGATTTCAGTTTGACTTAAACTCAACTTGACTTGACCCAACTTACGTGAATTGAGCCTTCAACCCATTTAGACTTTTTTATACTTGAATTAAATCTGACTTGGACTCAACACAACTTAGCTTGACCTTAGCCCAATCCAACTTAGTCTGACCCTAGCCTAAGCCAACTGGAGCTTAGTTTAACCCAACAAAGCCTGACTTGAGCTCAATTTGATCGGACTCATCCTAAGCTAGACAACGCCCAACCACCTAACATGGGCTTTCTTAAGTCCAACCCAAGCTGACATAAGTTCAACCTAATTCAATCTCATTTTGACTTAGGCCAAACCTAATCCAATTTAAATTATCTTGGGCCTAGTCTAAGTTGACATGGGCTTATATTGACATGTCTCGACCTGGGTCTGACTCTATTTGGCATGACATGGGCTTGACTTGAATAAACACAATGTGGGTTAGACTCAACTTGGTCTGACTTGGATATGATTCAACTCAACTTGACCTAGACCTATTTGATTTAGGCTGAACCCACTAGCTTGACATGGTCCTAACTCAACCTAACTTGACCTAGGCCCCATCCAACCCTGCCTATGTTAACCTAGGTTGAATCAGCTTGACCTAGGCCCAACATGACCTGAACTCAACCCTACTTGACTTAACTTGGGCCCAATCCGACTTAGCTTGACATGGGCTAGGCCTGTCTCAACCTGACTTGGCTTGACGAAAATTGGAGTCCACTTAACTTGATTCGACATGATTTGTGCCAAGCTTAACTCGATTTCACTTTGTCTTGACCTAACCTAGATTGACTTGGCCTAACCTAAAGTCAACTTGATTTGTTTTAACTTAAGTCATCTCGACTAGCTTAACAAGGTCCTGACTTAGCCTAACTTGACTTATGTTGACTCGACCCTACCCATATTGTCTTGAGTTTGGATTTGGATTGATTAAATGTCTTTCTTGTGTATAAAGACATTTTTAAGTAATTTATTTTATGAAAATATACCAAAAACACAATAAGGGAGGATTGAATTATGTATTTAAACTTTTTGAAGTTTTTGTAATATATTGTTTGATGTTGTCTGGTCAAACGATAATTTTACTTAACAAAGGATATGTCAAAAGTTTTTCAAAAGCTTAGTTTGTTAGTGTAATATAATAATACACAATGAACAAAAGATAAAAAGAAATAAAGGTTTACACATGTTTTTTTTTGTATAATTGTTCATTTGTTAACAAAGATTACATACATTTGTTAACCTAGACGTAACTTGACTTGTCCTGACTGACTCAACTAGACCTAAATTTGACCTTTTCGACCTTAGCCTAACACAATTAGCTTGACGTGGTCTTAGGCCCCACGTAACTCTGCATATATTGACCTGAGCTCGAATTGGCTCAACCTAGGTATTTAAGTGTTATGGATTTAAGTGTTATTTAAAATAGTAATTACTCCCAATTTTAGAGTTTTTGGATCTAAATTTATATTTTGAGTCCTGAGTTAAAGGAAATCATTTAATCTCAATTATTGTGAAATTTCAGGTATAAAAGAATAAAGAAAATGATAGATTGGAAGATTCATGAAGAAAAGAAATAAAAAGTTTAAAATAGAAAAAAAACCCAAGAAAAAAAAATAAAAAGTTTAAAAGGAGATTTTTAGGGTTTTGTGAAGCATCAAGACCTAGAGGACTGCTAGAATCAAGATTCTCTTCTTCTCTAGAATCTTCCTTTCATTGATTTGCAATGGCTACCATGGATAGCTAAATTCTTCATCTTTAGGATTGAATGTAATCATTTGAACTCATTTGTATTTTGGTGATTTTAAATATAATATAGAGTTTCTACTCCATTGGTATTTTCACCTTTCACTTAATGCTAGATGATTTTATCTGATCAATAGAGTTTTGATTTTGATTCTTGAATTTAACTGGGAAGTAAGTTTCTGACCTAGATGAAAATACTCAATATATTGGAACATTAGGGATAGGTTTCAATGTATTGATTGCTATAACATCTGTTTTTAATGCTGGGTAATTTATTAAAAATAGTGTGAATGATTATTATATGTAGATCAATAGTGAGTAGTTACTAATATTGTATTTTATTATCAAATCAAACCTATGAATAAGGGAGATAGATGAAGTTCAATCCCAGAGTTCTTCTAGATCTTGAAAACTTTTTTTATAATCCCTATTTATTCTTTAATTGTCTCTATTGCTTATTAATTCAAATTACAATCAACCCATCTATAAATGTTTATTTGCTTAGTGAGTCATGAATTTGAGGTTTAAAAGCAAAACTGTTCTATGTGGGATTGACATCCTTACTTTATAAATCTATATTACTTTTGACTCGGTACACTTGCCGAAAAAGGGCAACAAATATCAAATATAAAAAATTAAATTATGATTGTATAAATATCATATGACAAATTCAAATAATAATTGGATAAATGTCAAATAATTATATAAAAGAGTGAAAATGATCAAGTGTACTACTCAAAGATAAGTTATGACACTACTAATGATAAAGGAAAAGTTAATATAAGTTTTTTAGGTTTCATAATAAATTAAAGGTGTTTTAGTAATTTAAAATACAGACAGGTATATAAGGAGGGGATAAGCATTAGGATAGATATGGGAACGAGGATGGGACGAAATATACATACCCATCCCCATCCCCATACTCAATTTAAAAAATTGAGTATTGTCCCTACTCATACATGTACCAGTCAATGTGAGGATCTTTCAATAAAATTAAGACAAGTTCAAACAAAATCTACGAGGATATGTTCATTTGTCATCTCTAAATAAAACTATATTATATATGAAAAAAGGAAAGCAGTTCATTATCCTCTCAAGTTTTGTATGTCATCTGGGAACAACGAAAGATTGATTCGTTGAAGACTTCAAATATTTACACACATGATCATAAAAGTAAAATATGAAGCATCCTATATTTAAATGTGTTATCTTTGTCTAGGAGTCAATGATAAATAGTGACTCTTAGTAGCCATATTTAAACAAGTCTGCTTGCCTATTCCACTAAAATGAAAAAGAAGTGTCAAAAATTAATTTTATACAACTTGAACATAAAATATCACTCCAACATATTTTAATGCATCTTACTTCTTTGATCAATCTAAACTTTTTCTATAAGTTCTCTACAATATATAATATAAATTACATATAATTTAATCTCTAAACTAATAAACAAACTAGTCACTTACTATTGGGTTGTTTCATAACTTTTTTTCAAATGGATTGAAAGACCCATTTGTACTTTCTATTTAATACATTCTTTTATTGATAAAAGAGAAAAATTAAGACACTTCTAATAATGAGAACTGAGCCAAACCCATATAATAAAATGACGTCACCTTCAGCCCAAAACCTAGGCATTAGGTTTGTGGGTCTTCTTTCTTATATGTTGCTAAACTTGAATACCTAACAATATTCCCCTCAAGTGAGAGTCGCCGTTCACACACTTATACGGGACATGCTTGCCTGAAATCTCCAATCTCTTGCCTGAAATCTCCAATCTCTATCAGAAAGACTTTCGATACAAGGTCAAACTGTACTCGCCTAAGCCACAAACCAACTACTCTAATACCATTTGTTGGGAGAATCCGAGGGGGAAAACTGGGAAAATCTCATAAGAATGAGAACTGAGCCAACCCATATGAGAAAATGACACTACCTTCAACCCAAAACCTTAAGCATTAGGTTTGCGGGTCTTTTTTCCAATATGGGACTTAGACTCACACTTGAATACCTAACATTAATTAGTCTCTATCATTTTTTTATTCTTAAACTTTAATTTTTCATTTTAAACATCTAATAAATATTCATCTATATAAGTAAATTTATTTTAACAATTAATTTCAATATTAAAAATTTCAAATTTATGCATCTAAATAATATAATATGGTTTCAATATTAAGACTAAACAATATATTGTCGTGGTTAAGATCCCTAATAAAAACAATTACAGTATCAATTTTAAACAAATAAGAGATTTAAACTACTAATTTTAATAAAATAAAGAACCGAACTTAAGAGGTGTAAACCATTGATCTTAATAAAGAAACAAACTTAATCCAATCAAACATAAATTACTAATATTCGAAAACTAGGAACCAAGAAAATAATTGGTACTAATACCTCCACCAACTCGTTATCGCTATCACCGGTGAGAAAAGCGAAAACCACACGTGAAAATGCTGTTTTATGAAGGTGAAAAGAAGGGAGAAGAGTTAGACAGGTTTTAAAAGCATTTTACGTCAGACCACCTAAAATCGAAATAAAATTTAAAATTTACGTTGGATATTTAAGTGGTCGGATATCATTTTTTTTAACAGCAAAACATAAAATTAATAGATGTATTTAAGGGATGCTCCAACCTTAATACAGAAAACACAATACAAAATATTTTTACCTTAGATCCAAATCCTACACACAAATACCAAATTAGAGTGAAAAACCTAAGTACATACAATGCATTTGGCATACAAATAGAGATTCTATCCACCATTGTCAAAAACATACTACAACAAGAATACTCTATAAACTATATATAAGTACAAGTAAAAAAATAAGAGTGTCAAACAGCTAGCTGCTCCCAATGTATCTAAATTATTCCAACCTTCCAAAATACAGGTGAATCTTGTACCTCTTCCAAACGGATGACTTCTCAAATTCCTACCCATAGTCTACTAATTATCTACGATCCTTTCTAGGTACCATCACAATCAACGTCTTACTAAATCTGTTTTAATAACTCAAATTGGTTCATGAACCATTCCGAAAGTGACCCTTGTATTCTAAATCCACTAAACTTAGCCCAGGTTCAAGTATTCATTTGTGTTAGTGCAAAGATCTCTACCTCGTCAATCTTTCTATTATTAAATATCAGCCTATTTTTATGATTTCAGGTTTTCTTTGCTAGTGCCAACCACATTCCTTTCCAAACATTATTAGCTTTTACATTGAAAAAGTTTAAGGAAAACCCACAAAAATAACTATCAACTTTTGTCACTGATAAAATCTTTAACCACTTATCACACTTTAAGTACAATCGTTGCCACCTCACAAGTAATAAACATATATGCTAAATAGATTTGGTTCGATATCATGTCTCACCTAAAGTGGTCTAATGTAAAAAAAGTTGATTTTAAGTAAAAAATTATCACCAGATCATTGTTATTTTTTGGTCGAACATAAACCAGCTTACTTAACATTCCTTATTTGCACTAATGCATTGTCGTTGGTGAGGATTTTGTCAACTTTATGGTGTAGTGATGGTCTGGCAGGGTTTGCGTCTGCTATGGATCCATAACAACATCCAAGGAGTTTTTACATATATTAAAAGAATTAAAGTTATTAAATAAATATCAAAATAAATTACGTTAGTATTAATTAAACCAACATTAAAATAAATATTAAAAATAAAAACATAAACTAAATCACTCTAATTAAAATTGATAATAAAAGTTTTACAGAAATTTTCATTGCTAATATTAGCTAAGCAGATGCATACCTTTAATAAGTCTGATTAAAATTGATAACAAAAATTTTATAGAAAATTTCGGATAAACTATGCTGATGCATATAGTTTTATAATTTTTTTTATTTTAATATGAATGAAACTAATACATAAATTAATATATTTGTTTAATACATTTTTTTCATTGATTTTTTTATCGATTGTTAAAAAAGTTTTATATATTAGTTTCACTCAGGCTCGCAAATAAGCTAATAAATTTATTTGATACATTAAATTTTGAATAATTATTTTTTCTTTAAACTCTATTTCGGTGTACACACATATCATAAAGAGAAATATAATTTTTCTAGAAAACTTGATCATTAAGGTAAAGCCTATATATTTCAGGAAGACAAGCATGCGAGTAAGACTCTTGATGTATGTTTGGAGAATATTAGTTCAAGAAAATATTTTATTTTATAAAATTCTCAAAAAAGTATATAAAAATAAAAACAAGCTAATTATTGAAACATGCAACTCAGAATGCAAAAAATGGGCACGATAAATATTTGCAATAACCCTTTTTACGAGGGTATGAAGTGTTGTTTCTCAAATTATAAAGAAAACTAGCGTTAAATCAAAGGAATAAGTGTAATTCGCTCTAGTTGAACACGTAACAAAGTGCTGTTAATTCATGATCTTATCGTATATTTGATACTCTAACTGGTATATGATCCTTTGAAAAGAAAATATACTTCTTCATTTAAGATGATTTTCCCTTTGTTCAAGATAAGAGAATATTTGTTGATGGAAATTGATTTAAAAGAATATATCTTATGAACAAAGCTAGTTTCATTTTGGATATTTCTTCGTGTTGTTTGCTTACGTGACATCATCATAGTTACGTCAAAGGACATGATTCGACCAGTCCATTAAAATAATAGAAGTTGATATTTGTGAGAAGAAAAAATTCGTGTTGAAGAATATAGCATCAGATTTCCTTTCCGTATGAACAAACTGACTTAGAGCTGGCAGATAGACATCAAGGCACTAGAAGAAACACCAAATTAAGTAAATCAAATTTGATGCCATTAATTACATAAAGTTTGATACCATTTTATGCATAAATTATGAGGAAGATTCTACTATAGTCTCTATTTTCTCTTCGTGTAAAGTCTACAATACAATAGGTATAGGTGTGAACATTTTCATCACTTTCATAATTCACTTAATTGTGTTTTCATTCTAGTCTGTAAAATGAATGATTTTAATATTTCTGCTTTGAATGACATAAATTTAAGTTATCACAATTTTATATTAATAAAATACAGTTTAATAATTTATAAAATTTCTTATAATATATTCGGTGATTGAATTTTATTACACATTATGTAACACTAATCAAAAAGAAGTTTAAAATTGCAAAACAAACTTGTATAATATATGATATGAATCCATATTACATATTTTAACACCAAATACAAATTAGGAGTTTTAAAAATTGGAAGTATGAATAGCATAATTATGAAATAAAGTTAAAAATAAGTTTAATGTATCTAAACCAAAGGCTTTTACTCCCTTGATAAGATATAAATGATCTTTGACAATAATAAACAATTAAATAAAATAACAAAACTTGCTCACATTAAATGATTATATATATATTATAAAAAATAATGATTATATATATATATATATATATATATATATATATATATATATTATAAAAATAGTTTTTTTTAGAACCACGAATAATGGAATTAATGAGAACACTTAAGAGGTACTCTGACCCTATTACAAAATCAAATAGCAAACTTTCCTCCATCACCCATGCCACAAAGAGAACAAGCTCCACAATTAACCTACATAGTGTACACGGGGTAATACAACAACAAGAAATTGAGGTAACAAAACTAAAATAAAAGAAATAAACTACTTAATTCGAATAACACATGATTAAACTAGGAGTATGAAAGCATAGTCACTGACAACTTCCAATTGCATTGATAGGCCACCAACTAAGTATCCGAAATAAATGTCCACCATACTGTGCTTCAGTTAACTTTCGCATGCATTTCTGCTGCCATATACTCCTGCTTCAGCCAAACAGACCTGCAAAACACACACCCCTATGCCAACTCCCCTAGATCTCATTGTTATATATACACTCATTAAACGAATGGATAACCCAACCTATCAAAACTCACACAGCCAATATAAAGATTAAGAAGTATTTTGCAAACATATTATAGGACAGAGAAGTCAGTCCGATACATAATAGTTTGTGCTCTGTCATCTAAACTTATTCCAAGACCATGTCTTAAGTCGTACTAATGTAAAGATTTTCACATAGTATACTATCCCACTGTTAAACACTATTTTATTCTTATGCATCCAAATTTCCCACACTATAGCCACTCATATACCCCTCTAAACTAAATTTATCTTCTGACTAAACCCTGATAGTGAATAGTTATTTTTTTTAACTAATTGATATTTTTAATAGAATGAATAGATAATACTCTTATTTTTACACTTAAAGTACTTAATTACAATCAATAATTATGTGATGGTTAATGATTTAAATTATAGTTTTTTAACTATTTTACATTATTCTAACTACACAATACAAAAATTAGAACTCTTTAATAGTTTTTTCATTTTAGTTATATAAGTTAATTTTAATATTATGTATAATATAAAAAAGGTTAAACGGTCGAACTAGTAATTGAGAAACGTATCTTCTATCTTAAGAAAGAATTATGGGGACGATTCTATTAATTCTTGCAATGTCTACAAAACGAGGTACACATATGTGCTATTTTCCTTGATTAGGAGTTCTAAACCCACTTTCGATCATCTTATTATTTATTTTATTTACATAAGCTCAGCGAACCAGTAGTTATGGGAAAGTGGGTTTGTTTATCAGCAAAATCACCAACATATATATATATATATATATATATATATATAT
>Ga0209489_107514_pt1 | contig 16095 bp, 12 predicted proteins | sample SiratrowhiteBW_FD_187527 | JGI IMG/M metagenome (GOLD analysis project Ga0209489, IMG submission 187527) | Root nodule microbial communities of legume samples collected from California, USA - Siratro white BW (SPAdes) (version 2) | ecosystem: Host-associated > Plants > Roots > Nodule | place... | reverse complement strand
TTTTTTGTAATATTAGGGATCCTGTTTTTTCTTGTTGATGATACACTGATTTGTATTATTAATTCCAAATTTCTACAAAATATAGGGTTTGAGATTTTTGGGGAATTTGTACGTGTCTGTTAATGAAGTATGGATATTTTGAAATTGTAGTTATAGTTTTCAATTGCTGCTCACTGCAGTAATTGCGGATTGGGAGGTCTTTCCATTCACATCGTGGTTGCAATTGTAGTTGCATTAGCCACATCGTGATTATAATTGTTGTGTGTGTGTATGTGTGTTGATCCTAATAACTGATTCTGGTCTTTGTTTACGGTGTTGCATGTAAGACAGGTTCTACGATTATTATGCTTTATATATCTTCAATTTGTAATTTTATGTGGCATATGAACATATTACAGGAAGCTGCTTGGCTTCCATGCTGGCTGCAGAGTCTTGGAACAAATGGGTCTATTGAATTTGTTAAGGAATCTCAATCTCAAGCCCCTTCATACCAAGAAGCAAAGGTTGGAATTTCTCGTTCCGAGATTATCCTTTTTTTTTTTTTTCTTTTTGTTTAGGTACAATTGTTATTGTATTCAAGTACTCTTCACAGATGTTCAATGTCTACATATCACAAAAGGAATATCACTAGATACATTATGATACCATTCAACCAGTTGTGAAGACCGAATCGTAGAAAATAAAAGTTTCTAACATCTAGTATATGAATGATTGATGATTGGTTCTGTATGTATTAGTTCTAGTGATGCCTTAGTAAATAGTCTGTTACGACACCAGATTGCCTAACATAGTCCATCTTTACATGGATAGTATATAGTTAGCTGTACAAAGCTGTTTTTTGTTTAAAATTTTAAAGTTACAAATATTGTTTTATATTTAATTCAATTTCCCCTCACTTTATCAATGTTTGTTCTTCAATTTTGAAAGTCTACGGGAATGTTAGATTGGTCAATTTTTTTGTTGATGCATTCTCTTCTTTGGAATGAACAAGGATCCAGGGTCTTCTCAAAAAATTGGTAATGCTGGAGAAGATTTCAATGCAATATCGAGGGAAGAAGGTCGATATAGAAGTTGTCATTTATTCTTATCTGGAGATGATTGTTCACCTGTTAGTGTTGCTTCGTCTCCTGAAAACGTGAGTTTATTTTTCTTTTTAATCGATCAAATTTTAAAGAATGGTACTTCTATTACATAGGGTTTCCTTCTAAATACTACAAACAAACAAACAAACTCAGGACGTCAATTGTCCTTTACATGTTTTTGTAACACCTCATATATAACACCACAACAGTTATACATCCATAACTTCGTAAAGACATAGATACCACTCAGATAATAATAATTTAGATCCATATTTGCCTAAAGAGTGAAAACATATTTATCTGTTTATTCCCCTCAGTTCTTATTTGCCAAAACATCTTTGTGTTTTGTTTACTTGTATGCTACAGCAATTTCAGCTATTGTTCATATATTTTTCTTGTGGCAGCTAAATCGACTCAGTGACAAATTGTTCTGCAAGAATTTGTCACTTGTAAATTGTATTAGCAAGCATGGGAGTCGAAAGCTTGAAGGAACCGGCAAAAAACTACTTTTAGATGATCAGTCCTTTGCTTATAGTCAATTTCTCTCAGTTAATTAGATGTCACTGTTTTCAACAATATACTCTAGCACACTTATGTGCCAAATTGTGAAACGTGTCTGAAAATTTTATTTCTCAGCTACTAGATAAATTGCTTAAACTGTTAATTCTATTAAGACTATGAGTTCCTTGATGTATTCATATTTCATTGAAGCAGGTGTTTCACTTTAGTCTGCGTCTTTCTTCAGATATTGGTTCACTCCTTTGCCCGACCCAAGATTTGAATGAATCTCAAGATGTAGTTGCACCAAATACTGTTTTGTCATTGCAACCTATTCAACCTTCTATTGATTTTAGAGAAAACGTGCATTCGATTATGGATCCTCTTACCCGTGAATCAGATTTGCAGGCTGCTTTCATCCCTGAAACTGTGGAAAAGGATGCTTCAAAATCTCTCATTGATACAACTGATTCTGTTAAATGTGCTGATGTCAGTAATGCAGTTGAACTTTCTATTGCAGCATCTGAGGCATTGGTCATACATGATTTAGTGAAGCTGGACTCAGTTTTAGAAACAATGCATATAGAAGCTGTACTTGAAGTTGCACTTCGTGTGAAGCAGGCACGTCTTGAGGGGTTGGAAGATGACTTCCAATCCTCGAATGAGGAATCTGACTACAGTGATTCTCTTTCTGATTTGAATGATTTCATTATGGAAGATGCCTATGAAGATATAGGGCTACCTAATGGTGTTTCTGTTGAGAATAATCTTTTCAGTTCAACTGTATTTGAAGCAAAAGGTGTGTCCAATGTTGAAAAGGGTAGTGGATGCAATAATAAAAATAGTAATGATGAGCATACTTCTCAGCTTCACAATTTTGAAAATAAATCTAAACAAAAGCAATTAGAAGTTAATGTGGAGAAGGAGATGCAGCAAAATACAGTCTCACCTCGTCATTCTTTACATTGTGAGAAGGAGATGCATTCTGATGATCCTGATTGGGGTGAAAGCACTCTCAAACAGGCAACATATCGAGCTCCAGAAAGATTTAAAAGTCGCTGGTTAGGCGGGTGGACATGTAAGGTGTGGTGTTTCTTCTTTTTCCTTCAGCTACCATTTCTTTTAGTCAAACAAATTGTCATTTTTCTTTTGATATTCTAGTTAGCACAATTGTCTTGAGTTTAGACTGACCCTCAAATTCATCTTTAAGTCTTGTTGAGAATAAAGGGCTATTGTCTATTCTAGAGAAGTGGGAAGATCTGATGCGAGGATATCACTTCTACATGTTTTCTAATTTCCTTTAGACTTTATAATTATTAGTGTAGTTCATGTAGCATGTTTTAATCTCTGTTTGATTTGATTACTATTAGCATTTATTAGGAATATTTTTGTTGTCAATATAAACATGTGTATATGGTCGACCTTTGATAGACCAAACCTAATAATAATAATAATAATTTGTTGTTTTGTAGTTAACAGCTCATAGTATGGTGTGAAGAAACAAGCAACATTGTAGTAAAGTTTAGGTTGTTGTAATCTTTGTGGCAATTTATTGCAGGAACCACCTGACATATAAAATCAATATATTCATAATAACTGAATTCTATTGTTGATATATTAATGATTCTAAAATCTTAAAAATGGTAAATATGATGAGTCTTAGAACTGTTTCGTTAGAAAACGCTCACTGTTAATTTCTTTTCAGAGAAGAAGTATGGAAGACAAATATTCTTTATATTATGTTTTTACTTTGCCTCAAATCATCAAGTTGGGTGGCACTGTTTTTTATTCTGAGATATTTTGCTAATTATTAGGGATAATTGGTATCTGATGGAAAAAAGGGACTGTTCATGGACAGATGTTTGAATGGAACATTCTGCAAGTTCTTGCTGAACAGTAGGGTTTGGCTAGCTATCTATTCATGGCTGTTGGTTGCATTCCTCCTTCAAGAATGTGTCAGCACTTTATTGTTGCCAGCACTGTATCGACACTATTTAATGAACACTTGTCTGATGGAACAAAATGAATCTAAACATACCTGATTTTCTACATATTTTGATTTTCATTCATGTTGATGGCGTAGAAACCATTGTTTCCATATCAGTTGCTTGTTTGGTTATGTTCTTTCTTTTACTAAGTGTCTGCCCTTTTGTTCCTTTTTTGCTTTTGGTACACTATCCCTACAATTTATGTTCATTTAAAAATTTGCATTCCTTTTCTCAGATTATTTATATTGTATTTATTTATATTCATTCATGGATTTAAGCGTCTTATTTTTCATGTATTTTTCTCTGTCTCCCTTTTGGAAGGAATTAGGTTCATCTTCATTGAATCGAAACAATGCAGAATGGATTCCAAATTTTCTTGTTAGAGAGACAAGCTTTCTTACAGAATCCGTAGATATTGTTCCAGATGAGAATTCTTGTGTGCTGAAACATGATCCCAACTGTGCCATTTGTTCTCAGCTCAGTATGCCTTCTGAAGACTCTCACAACAAACCTCATGAGAGCATGTTGCAGTCTCAAGATGTGACCAGATGTTTTAGTCTATCATTGACTGATCCTCTCTGCTCATTTGTTCCGTGTAGCCTTTCCTTAGACCATGCTAATTACAATGCTCATATTGACAAAAAAGATTCTGAGGATTTTGTTCCATCAGTCTCTGAATTTGAGGTGGACAATTTTCAAAGGATCTTGAAAAAGAATGTTAATTTTGACCGTAGTGATGAGAAAATTATGTCTGTGCTAGATGATAAAGATCTTCCAATCACTGAAGCAAGGATGGATGAACAAGTCACTAGGAAGTTAACAAGGGTTGAACATATTTCTCTTAAGACTTATAGCACAATTTTACCGAACCAAGATCTCAAACTCAACTATAGTTTGGCAGAACTTCCAATTGATCAGAGTATGGATAGCGCAGCATCTTTGGGCACAAAGATTTCAGAGAGCATATCTGCTACAAAGCATGCAGATGGAAACAAAAATAAAGAAGATAGTCAGCATTCGGTTGATCATAAGTCAACTATTGAAATAACAAATGACAATTGTGGTAATGAGTTAAAAACAGCAGATGAAAATGGCATTTCAGCAGAACCACAAGTTATGACATCACCTCTTATTCTAAACCATCGAATGCGCCGGCGCTTGCTGGGCCCTATGAATGTTGCAAATGATGTCAGTGCAGAGAAAATTGTGAAGCAGCTTGCAGTGCCAGAAACTGTCGTTCAAAGTCAACAGAACAATAATCTTAATAAACTGCAGTTTGAGAGCAATAAATTCCACAGTGGACATGTTAGAGCCAGAAAGAAAGTACATTTCTCAGAAAAAGTGGAGGAGCTTCATCCGAAAAGGAAATTATCAAAGTTAGAATCCTCACATAAAAGATGTAAGTCTTTTGTTTAGTTTGTCTAATTGATAAGAGCCCAATCAATTATCCCAAAATCATAATCTGTTAGGTGAAAACATATATGAATGCATGGCTAGCATGTTCCCTCAGCCACGAGTTCTTTGGGCCTAACTTGTTGATAATGCATAAATCCACCTTCCTTGTGCTCCTGATATTTTGGGGGGACCACCTGGTCATAGAGACTCTAATATGATATCATGAACCAACTATCTCATCAACCTCAGTCGTTAAACACGTGAATGGTTTATATTACATCTCTATTCTCTAGTAGGAATGTATCTTTCAGTTTTTATATATCGGGTTTTACTTTTTGCTAAATGTAGGTTCATCTGTCAGAGCAAAAAGGCAGCGAGTTTCAAAGTCATTGACCAATTCTGTGCCAAGTATGAAACATTGTTCGACAAATTATTGCGGAAACATAGTGAATAAATTTATATTTCAAGGTATAGAGTTCCTTCTAACTGGATTGTCTAGTGAGAAGGAAAGGGACATGGAAGCACTTATAAGGAGTTCTGGTGGAGTGGTTCTTTCTGATATTCCCTCTCAAAATTCTGGGGACAAGAGACATTCAACTTTATCTCATTTCCCCATTGTTCTATGTATGAGAAAGGTTTGTTTATAATGATCATTATATCCTGTCACAACTGTGCTGCTCATTATGTGTTGTAGGAAGTTTTTTTTATTTTATCCTTGCTATAATTTTATTCTTTCTTACAAGTTTATCTTACTATTAATATTAGGATTATGTATTTAAAAACATTTTCATAATTACATTGAATTGTTTCCTTAGAATTAGCTCTCTATATTTCCTAAAATAACCAGCAAACTTGTGTATTTATAGGTCCAATGGCCTCATGATTGAAATATAGAAGAAATATATCATTCTTTCGAAATTTGAGATGGTATCAAAGCTCCTGAGCTTTGGGAATCTTTGACTGTGTCTATCAACCCTAAAACGTGGCCTTCATTGTTGCACCTCTTTGATCCCTATATGGTTGAGTTTGTGACTTTTGGAATGGAAACTGGGGATAAATCCCATACTGTTGGAGAATTGCAGAATGTCCATTCTGCTAACAAATTAAATAGAAAAAATTATCTCAAATGGAATCAACTCATTAAGACCATCCTAAAAGGGAAAGGCAAGGTCATCCACTTGACTGATACTACACACTATCTAGGGTCATAATTCATGTTTTAGCACACTTCAATAAAATGAGATTGCTGAAAGGTAAAATGGGCACTTACTAGAACAAACTAGAGCTCTAGGTTTTCAATATCATGTTCCTAAGAAATTTTGTGGGGAAGTCCTTCTCATTATCACTTATCTTATCAATAGGTTACTCTCTAAAATCTTATGATCAAAGAATCCCATGGAAGTCCTATCCTCATTTTATCCATACCTAGATAAACTGCAACCTGGAATATTTGGGAGTGTATCCTTTTGGCACGCTCATAGTAATGGAAGGAAAAAATTGGATCCTAAGACTGTCAAATGTGTATTTTTAGGATACTCAACTATGCAAAAGGGATATAAATGCTATTACCCACCATCCAAAAAATTCTTTTTCTTAATGAATGTCAACTTCAATGAACAAGAGAGCTATTTCAAGCAACCTCATCTTGAGGGGAGAATATAAAAGAGGAAGATGAGCCTATCAAGCTTCCAAATATGACATTTGAAACTACACCTAAATCTACTGAACCTACAAAAACTGCACTTGAACTTGCATCTGATGAGGGAAAAATTTGGTTTATTAAAGAGGCCATTCCAGAATCTGTTCATGTCTAAGAATCTAACCTACGACAATGACAAGTGGTAACTATTTCTAATCCTATAAATTCTAATAGTTCTAATGAGTTTGTCTATGAAAATTCAAGAGCACAGGTGCACCAAAACCTAGACCTACACCTTCCCATTGCCTTTAGAAAGGAAACCAAAACATGCACCCAATAGACCCAACAACCACTTTATCCTTTATCAAATTTTTTGTCCTTTGAAAAATTCTCCCCTACATTAAAAACCCTTTCTCACAATCCTAAATTCTATAACTATACCTTCCTCTATATTTGAAACATTATTTGACAGGAAATGGAGACAAGTCATGAATGTGGAAATAGAGTATGCAATGAAATTTCAGATTTATGGTACAATTGAACATTATAAGACAAGGCTAGCGGGAAAAGGATTCACTCAAACTTATAGAGTGGATTACCTAGAAACATTTGCCCCGGTTTCTAAGATGAACACTGTTAGAATAATATTATCATTAGCAGCAAATCATGATTGAGATTTGCAACAATTCGATGTAAAGAATGCATTCGTACATGGAGACTTTGATGAAGAAATATATATGGAGCTGTCCTTGGGCAATGAAAGATAGGTTGCCATTTCAACTGTTTACAAGTCAAGAGAGACCTTATATAACAATATTGTTGGTGTATGTTGGTGATATAATAGTAACTGGGGATGACAAAAATGGAGCAACAAATGTTAAGTCAATTCCTTGCCATAGAATTTGAGAATAAGGCACTAAGAAGATTTAATATTTTTTTGGAATTAAAATGGCTCATTCCAAAAAAGGAATCTTCATATCCCAACAAAAGTATATTATTGACTTGGTTAAAGAAATAGGGAAGAAAACCTACAAATGAGCCAGTACTCTAATTGATCCAAACATAAAGGGGAAGTGCAGAGGATAGAATTGCAATAGACAAAGAAATGTATCAAAGACTTGCTGACTTATGTACTTATGTGACACTAGGACATACATTCCTTTTGTTGTGAGTTTAGTAAGCCAATTTATGCATCAACCAAAGGAGACTCATTTACAAGTTGTTCTTAGAATTGTTTAGTATTTAAAAGGGAATCCAAGAAGAGGGATTTTATTTAAACAAAGCAAGAGTGTAAGTAGTGGAGCAAATACAGATGCACACTATGCAGGGTTAGTTGTGGATACGAGATCAACTACTAGATACTACACCTTCCTTGGTGGAAACTTGATGGCTTGGAGGAGCAAAAAGCAAAATTTAGTAGCCAGATAAAGTGCTGAAGCAAAATTTCGAGCAATGGCCCAAGGAATATGTGAATTTCTATCGTTGAGGATTATATTGGAATACCTGAAGATAAAGTGGAATGAACCTAGGAGGTTATATTGCGATAATAAATCTGTGTTTAGTGTAACCCACAACCTGGTGAAACATGATAAAATTAAATATATTGAGGTGGACACACATTTTATAAGAGAAAAGCTAGACAATGGCTTGATTTACACCCGGTATGAATCCACTCAAAATCAACTCGTAGACATATTCACCAAAGGGCCACACTACATTAACTTTGAAAGAATTATAGCCAAGTTTGGAATGGAAAAAGCTTATTTTAGGAGGTTTTTTATTTTAGTCATGCTATAGTTTTATTCTTTATTAGAGGTGTATCTTGCTATTAATATTAGGATTATGTATTTAAAAACAATCCCATAATTACAGGGATTTGTTTCCTTAGAATTAGCTCTCCATATTTCCTAAAATAACTAGCATACTCATTTATTTAGTGGTCCAATGGCCTCATTACTAGAATATAGAAGAAATATATTAGTCTTTCTAAATTTGAGATAACCTTTAGTCTTTTATCATAATACTAATGCTTAAAAACTTATGCTAATTATGTCATTGCTCTCTTCATTTTTGTTAATATCTTATTTCCCATTTTATGGCACTATGGATTCATTTCAATAATTGAAGTGTACCCAAACAACTAAAATTACACACAAGATGCCTCTAATGATAAAGAATTGATTAATCTTTATGTCTGGGACTTATCATTAATAATTAGGTTCTTAATTTTTGTTAAAAAACATAATTTACGCACTAGACACCCATTATTGGAGGCTTTCTGTTACTAAGGCCTGGTAATTGCTTGAAACAGATAATGGTTTTTGGGTTGTCACCGCTCATTCACATTCTTAATCTTCCCGTGTGTGTCAATAGTTGAAAATTCACATCTAACCAACCGATTGTTTCAGAAAACCATTTGACCTAAAGGCTTATGCTGTTTAAGTTTTACACAAACTTTAGCAATAGAGCATGCTGAACAATAAAATCACTTAATAAACCAAACCTTAAGTTCAGTTTCAAAGCAACACTGCACCTAGAAGCTGAATATTTTATGCAAGGCTCGAAGAATATTTCTTTCCTTATTAAAATAACTAATGGACAACTTGTACAACAATAATTATGTTTTTGTTATATAATGATTGCATTGTCTACGTGAATATGATGGAGTTTTTGTTGTTTGTCTCAGCTGCAAACCACCAAATTCTTATATGGTTGTGCTGTTGGTGCCTCAATACTGAAAGTTGATTGGCTTATTGATTGTGTTGCATCTGGAACTATTTTGAAACCTCAAAAGTAAGTTGTATCATCACTGAGTGATTGACTTGTGCCTATGTACCTTGTTATGGGATCAGTTGTCATTAATCTAGGCAGATGTTATCGAATAAGTAATGGTCTAGACAGCCCAACACACTGCCCAGAGATGCTGGGTTAGGACACTGCACATTCATACTGTAGGTTTCTTTGGTTTTGCTTTGAACCAAGCACTATAGGTTCCTTGCTTTAACCTTAACCGCTGAACCAACATGTTTTACCGATGAATATAAGCCAAATTATATATATATATATATATATATATATATATATATATATATAATAAATATATAATTATTACATATAAATTTATATATTTAACATAGACCAGTTTATGCGGTTCAACTAGTGATCAACTCAGTATCTCGACCAGTTCAGTAATTGATCCGAGTTTTATAACACTATCCGTCAAAAAGAAAGTTTCTTTGGTCTCATAGAGTCCGAACCATTTCTCTTGAACTGAATTCTCTCTATATTCTTCTTACCTCCGCTTTCTCACCCTCACGCACATGCCTCAACTGTTTACTTTCCAGCCAAAACATCTAGAAGCATTGGTTTTTGACTTAGTTTAATATCTATTGATTTGGTTTTTGACTGAGTGTAATGACGTAATTTGATCTATATAGTGAACTGACTCGGTGAAATAAGATTACTGTTATTGTTGTTGGTTTCTCCTGATAGCTTTTTAGACTGCATATGCCACAATTTTAGACACTGAAATTACAAATTTTGGAACTTTGACTTTTTGAAATCGTATTTCATTTGGCATTTACGTTAGTATTCCATATTACCTTCAAATCCTTCTCCAATGTTTAATGATTCTGATTTCATTTTATTAGATACATGATTCTTCCAAATCGAAATGACATGAAGTGGTCCAGGATTGGGACGACAATTCATCAAAGAAACCGGAAACATATTTTTGAAAGAGTACGAATTCTGCTTCATGGGAAGCCTAGATTCTGCACCAAATTGGCATGCATCATCAAGGTAAGATCCTTCTTTTTCTTTACTATTTTCATGGTGTAAAATTTCCACCTTTTACTATTTTTTATTTGTGTTCATGTATTATTTTATCATAAAAGAAGTGAGTTTTTATTTTGATTCAGTTGACAGCAACTTTAGTTTTAATGGTTGTTTCTAAAACTAATAGGTAGCTTTTTGTTAATTTACATATACTTATTTGATGACTTTCGAGCGTAATGAAATCTGATGTAACTGATATATCTTCTGTGCATTCAAGAATTCCAAAATATATCAACGCCATACATGTCTATCTAAATTTACTACTTTAAAGTAACAATGTACGTGTAACAATGCAATGTAGGTGTGTAGGTACTGATACAGATTCTAATAATGGTCATTTGATACAATCTCTCAACATTTTTTAAAATGTTCATGCCTATGTTTGTTTTGCAGCATGGCGATGGGCATGTGTTCAAAACACTTCAAGGGTTAGTGCGGATCATTGACGAGGAAAGGACTTTGGTTGAAGCTATTGTAATTGAAGACAAAGCTGCAATATCACGTCACTTGAAGCATTGTGCCAAAGAGCGGAATATTCCAATTATGGTAAGTGGTGATTCCGTATTTCAGATTTGAACATTATTTACGGTGCTCAATATTTTGTAAAATGAAGTTGCTGATCGTGTATCAACATGCTCAAGAATTTTGCCATTTTCTGTCTCTATATATAGTGATCCCATAAAATTAAATTACAATGTTTTAATCTTATCCTTGAACGATTTTTTATGGTTTAAGATATAATAATCACATAACCACTTAAAAAGTACATTAATTTAATTTTAATAATCGATGTGTGGTTTAGATTTCCTCTTCTCACCCTCATACTCTTCTCATTTGGTATGTTCGGTGTATATACATACATGGTTTGTCATGTGAAAGTTCTTGACATTTCAATCTTTCTTGGATTTTTTTTATTAATCTCTCTTATATACTAGATGTATATTTCTGTTAGGTGTGGGTGTTTATGAATTTTCTGTTGACTTCTCATGCAGCCTTTTAGCTGGATCATTAAGAGCTTATATTCTGGAAAGCTACTTCCTTTCACAGAAGAAAAGACCATACATCCTTTGCCATTTGTTAAAGTCTCTGAACTTCCTAGTTCTTCGGATATGAGTCAAGAAATATAACTTTTTTCTTTCAGCAACTACATATTAACCGTCCATGGTGACTAGGGCAGATATTTATGAAGATTTATGGAAGGGCTAACCCGATGGCGATTCAGAACTTTGAAATTTCAAAGGAAACAAAAGTAATGCATATTAATTTGTGGTAGTGTACACACATATATATATATATATATATATATATAAATATAAATGTATGTATTGTATTGTATTGATGTTTTGTGACATTTCAAATTCTTAAGTCAATCTGTAAATACACATGCGTTGTATTATTGATTTTTTCAAAATTTGAGGCAAGCTTCCCTGATTTCAAAATCCGTGGCTTTTGGGCTTTCCTATAAGTTGATTTAGTAAGCTTAACAAACTTATGATTATGCCGTGGTTTAACGGGAGTACATCGATTAGATGGTAAATTCTAGTATAGGCAATTAAGCAGAGTTGGACATATGAGTACTTCTCTCGACAAAAATATATTTTATATACAGTGAATGTTAGGACAGTCGGTGCTTTTGTTCAATATTATTGGACCATGTAAAAGGTTATTTATAAGTTGGATTAAGATACATAGGAAGATGAACTAATTGGTATGATACTTATTAACTAGTTTTTTTTTTTTTAGTTATTGTGTTTAAGCAATAATATTGATACTTGTCATGTTTTTTAGTCATTTTTTATAATAAAATTAATTTTTTTAAGTGTTTTTCAAGATGAACTAATAATTTCTTTTATAATAGAATAGGATTAGAACTCTTAAGGGAGGATATAGAAAGAGGAAATTGGTGCATGTCCGATTTTAGGAAATGGAGCTAGGTCACACAAAAGTCAAGATTAAATATATTGAATTGTGTTTGATGTCATTAGGGTTGAGTCGAGTTGCAGTTTGGTTAGAAAAGAGTAAAAGTTAGACTTAGAGAGTAGTTTTAAGATGTCTTGGTATTTAGAGTTTAGGGTTTAGAGGCCTAAAACGAATAAAAAAAAGTTAGACTTAGAGAGTAGTTTTAAGATGTTTTGGTATTTAGAGTTTAGGGTTTAGAGGCTTAAAACGAATAAAAAAAAATGACGCATTTTTAAATTAATAAAATAATTAAAATTATGATATTTTTATTTAAATTTTATTTTTTGAGTTTTTGTATGATGTAAAATTATCTATTAAATTATTATAATTAATTTTATTTAAAAAATCTTTTTCAATAGACAATAAAACTAATCTGTTTAATCTTTTGTTGAGACGTTGATATTAAATAAGATTTTATTAGTTTAAGTTTTGAAAGACTCTTTTAAGCTAATATTGAAATTGTTAACATTATTTTATATGTTATATATGCATTTAGACAAAAACTTATTCTTTTTATATAATTAAGAATGTCAATTGGTTTATTATTTTTCTAATCCTATAATCTCCTTTTAAGATATTTAATTTTGAAAATAAATCTAAGCCATCAAGATCTAATAAATTATTATATTTCAAATACTTTTCAAGGTTTAAGCATTTTTCTTTACAACCCAATAACTTTAAATTTTTAATACTAAATAAAAAACCAAAAATGTCTTCATATATTTTAAATTGTTCAAATATATTTTGGAGTGTGGTAATTGCTTTATCTATAATATATAAAAAATAATCAATTTTAAATGACTCTCGAGGTGATTTAATAACTTCATTATCAATATTTTCATCAAATTGTTTAAGACTGATTCTTTTTATAAATTTATCTATAGCCCCTTTTTGTTATTCAACAAAAAGTTCAACTCTTTTTTTTTTTTTTTTTTTTTTTAAGTTTTGAATAACCTGATTCAAATTTTCTATATATCCTTGATTCTCAAGACAATAAACTTGATAGTAAAGTCTCAAGTCTCCTATTATGAAATGATATTATCTTTGGATCAAGTCTCTTATTATGATATTATCTTTCGATCTTAAATATAATTTGTAACTTCTAAATTCTCTTCCTTGAATCTGCACAAATTATTTTAAAATTAATTAAACAATAATGAAAAATAAAAAAAAGGGATCAATTGATCAATCTCATATTATTTTTACCTAATATTGATGCACTCAAAAGGAGCAAAAGTTAACACAAACTCTTTCTTAATCAATCTACTGCTCAAAGTCTCCCAAGTAAAGTTGAAATAATATTATGAAAGAAACAAAGAGAAGAGGAAGGAAGAAAGAAGGAGATAAGTGAAGAAAGAGAGAGAGAGAAACGGAAAAGTCAGACAATGATAGAACATATAAAGAGATGGTATCAATCTGTTAGAATATAGTGAAGAGATAAATAGAAAATTTTAAATAGGTAAGATTCATTGATTGTTCAATATTCACCAATGCAAACTTAAAAAGTCAGTTAAAATATTTAAATTTTTAATTAAAATTTTGTTAGTATAATTTTAAAATTAAATATTTTTTTTTATAATAATATGAGTATCAAATTTTTTTGAGGTCTTTGAATCCTTGAGGCCTAAAGCATATTAAATTATTTTGAGGTATTGAGGCCTTATCTGCTTGGACGTTGAATCATTCCCGTTTGAGATTCTCATCACTACAAGAAACTAAATTCATTATTGTTGGAATATTATATATGTGTATTAAGATCAAGTCGTTGAAAATGTGACATATTGAATCAAGACTCAATTAAAACACATATTCTCATATTTATTTCTCTAAATTTCATCACTAAATTTGTTGTATTTTTTGTTGCTAATAAGTTGTCTTTAATTTTGTTGTTAACCGGGTGCTATTTTCGTCTCAAAATGTTTGTGGATTTTTAAATTAATTCTTGAGTCGCTCTTGATGAATGAATGTTGTTATTTGATTATATAAAGTGACCTTTACATGTTGTTTAATATAAAGACTTTAATTGATTTTGATGATCTCTAGTTTATCTTTAAAGTAGTGTCTTTTTGTTAGTTTTCTTGGACATATAAAGAAGATAGTAAGTCTCTTCTCACTTTTTTCAAACTGTTACTTTCATTGCAACTATATTTAATTGATAACATTTAGAGATTACGATTTAGTTTGGATTGATTGATTAACTCAAAAGTATAGATAAAATGTTTATTTTATGTATTGAATTGTCTTTTAATTTGGGTTATAGTTTGGAATAGAAAACCACATTAGAAAGAAAATGTAATTTGGCATAGACAAATATAAAGGCTATAACAAGTGCAAATGGCTAAAAAAATTGAAAATAAGATAAAGATGCTAATTTTCTTAATGTTTTAAGGTTCAAACACAAAATTAATTATTTGATTCTATTGATTTAATAAATTTATTTTTATATTTATTTCGATTTTTCATGTCATTTGTGATTATTATACCAATTTTTTATTTTAGACAACATGCGAAAAAAAATATGATATAAAGTTAAAAAAGTTTTGTTTTATAAAACGATTTTATCCATAACATTTATAAAATTACCGTAGGAGGAATCAAATTAAAGTCCTACACATACACATAGAACTATTATTACTTTGTCATATAAATTTTGTGATCTTATTATTATTATTATTATTATTATTATTATTATTAATTTTATTTAGAAATTAAAATTAAACAGATTAAATTGTGTGTGTACGATTTTTTAAATACTTAAAAATATTCATCACAAATTAAAATTAATTTATAATAAGTTGGAAGTAAAATTTTGAAAAGTTTAAGAAAATCATAATTTCCTTTAGAAATTATTCATTAATTTTAATTTATATAAATATAATTTTATTATTTCCTTTCTTTAAAAGTTTTTAGTAGAAACTTATCTCTATTAATCTCTATTAATCATTATAATCTAAGAAAATTATGACTTGAGATATAATATAAATCAATCTAATTTAAGAAAAATTATGAGCTTGGATATAATTGAAGAAAAAATATAGCTTTGATATAATATAAGGAGACATTCAGACATGAAATAATTATACTTTATTAAGAACACTTTATTAAGAACTAAGAATACATATGAAGAAAAAGTTGATGGATTGCATCACAAGAAAATGACTTAGTTTGAGGGTGGTGGTGTTCCATTATGTGGTGGTGGTGTTGCTTGGTATAGTGGTGGTGTTGCTTAGTATGGTGGTGGTGCCTGGGGAGGAGGGTGATGTGGTGGTGGTGCTTGGTGTTTTGGTGGGTAGTGTGGTGGTGGTGCTTGGTGTTTTGGTGGGTGGTGTGGTGGTGGTGCTTGGTGTTTCGGTGGATGGTGTGGTGGTGGTATTGCTTGGTATGGTGGTGGTGGTGCTGCTTGGTATGGTGGTGGTGCCTGGGGAGGAGGGTGGTGTGGTGGTGGTGCTTGGTGTTTTGGTAGGTGGTGTGGTGGTGGTGCTTGTTGTTTCGGTGGATGGTGTGGTGGTGGTGCTTGGTGTTTCGATGGATAGTGTAGTGGTGGTGCTGCTTGGTATGGTGGTGGTGCTGCTTGGTATGGTGGTGGTGCCTGGGGAAGAGGATAGTGTGGTGGTGGTGCTTGGTGTTTTGGTGGGTGGTGTGGTGGTGGTGCTTGGTGTTTTGGTGGGTGGTGTGGTGGTGGTGCTTGGTGTTTTGG
>Ga0209489_107512_pt1 | contig 16098 bp, 7 predicted proteins | sample SiratrowhiteBW_FD_187527 | JGI IMG/M metagenome (GOLD analysis project Ga0209489, IMG submission 187527) | Root nodule microbial communities of legume samples collected from California, USA - Siratro white BW (SPAdes) (version 2) | ecosystem: Host-associated > Plants > Roots > Nodule | place: USA... | reverse complement strand
AAGATTATTCAGAAAGAACGTACTGTCTAGGTAGAAAAAAAGCTTTGATTACAAAAGATCACTGGTCTACATGTGCAAATCATTAAAGTGATGTGTTTTGGAGGTTGAGCAGCATCACTCCCCCTTAGTAATTCGCATAAATAGACACACAGCTTCCAATAATCTGAATCAATTTGTTAGCTTCAAAACATTTAGAATTTATCTTAATAAGTTTTTCTTAAGTGAATTATATGAAAAAAGATTTGTGTGTCCAATCACACCATTGATCACAGATTTGAGAAAAGAACTTTTTACCCAGCTTTATGATGAAAGTACATAGAAAAAAATGCGTTACAAATGTGCAAAGGTCATAAATATTTTATTATTAATTGAAATATGTCATGATGAATTCTCGAACATTAAAATTTTTGTAATTAAATTATAAAAAGTGTATACAATCAGTTCAAGCAAAATTAAAAAAAATGATTTTAAAAATATAAAATAAAATACATTATGATAATATGTGTAAACTTTGACAAAAAGAATAATACTCTAGTGTATTTCATATATATGACAGGAAGATCTCTATTATCCTCGTCATTGGATACAAGATCTAATATGGGATAGTGTTTATTTTTTGACTGAGTCACTTCTTACACGTTGGCCTTTCAATAAATTAATCAGAGAAAGAGCACTTAAAATAGTAATGAAGCATATTCATTATGAAGATGAAAATATTCGATATATAGATGGTGGGTGTGTGAACAAGGTAATTATCATAATTTTAAAGCATATATATTATTTCTAGAATACATCAATTGCACCTCTATCATATTTTCTCTTCAAAGAGACTTCATTCAAATACACCTCTATCATATTTGCGTTTTCTAGGCTTTATCTATGCTTGCATGTTGGGTAGAAGATCCAAATGGAGATGCTTTTAAGAAGCATATTGCAAGGATTCCAGATTATTTATGGCTTTCGGAAGATGGAATGTGTATACAGGTATAAAACAACATGTATTGTCATATTTTCTTTTTCACCAAGTCAATTAACATCATCTTATTTATAATCACTAATAATACCAACCATTTTTAATTAATGTAATTCTCTATATAATGTAGGGACTTAACACGCAAACATGGGATGCTGCTTTCATTGTTCAAGCTTTGCTTGCAACTAATCTAATTGATGATCTTGGTCCCACACTTGCAAAAGCACATGATTTTATCAAGAAATCTCAGGTGACTATACGATAAAATTACAATTATATATAAATCTTGTGTGAAATATATATATATATATATATATATATATATATATATATATATATATATATATATATATATAAACTCTTGTGTGAAGTAACCTCTCCAAATTATATAATTCATCTAACAAAATTATATTGGACGGATAGTTCTCATATATAGAATTACTTAAGCAACTACATAATGAAGTCTAGTAACTAATTACTTTTCAAAAAATAAACTATACGTTGATTAGAATTAAATAAATTTTTTATATCCAAAATTTAGATCTCATTAATAAATATGTTATTTTGGTTCGGAGAGTTATTATGCCATTTTTGAATTAGTACGGTTAACGTGCTAATCTTGATAGTTTCATATATTAAAGTAATTATAAATATTTGATTAAAACTCGTCGACACTACTAGTTTAAAAGAAATACTATAATAATTGTCGAAACAAAATCAGCATATTATGTAATAAAAATATTAAAAGAAATTGAAGATACCAAATTTAAATAAGAATTAATTTAAAAGAAAAAAAGTAGTTCAGCCTACTAAGAAACACCATTTTTAACTAATTTTCAATATATTGATAACTAGATATTCATTAGTTTTATTAGGCAATAATGATTTGATATTGTAATATTATAGGTAGTAGAAAATCGTCCAGGAGATTTTAAGAGTATGTTTCATCACATTTCTAAAGGGACGTGGACCTTTGCTGACAGAGACCATGCATTACAACTTTCTGATGGCACTGCAGAATGTCTGAAGGTATTAGGTTACAAAACATTTTAGTTTGTTAAATAACTTAATGGATAAGAAAATATATGTTTTATATAGTTCTAACAAACTCATCATCCATGTTTCAGTGTTGTTTACTTTTATCCATATTGCCAGAAGAGATTGTGGGAGAAAAATTGGAACCTGAAAGGTTATATGATTCAGTCAATCTTATGTTGTCATTTCAGGTGTGTATTATATCAAATTTGTGTTAGCACACTTTTCAATTTTATATGAGTAATTTGGTAATCGATTGTCTGTTGTCTTAATTCTTGTGAAAATGGAAACTTAGAAAAAGGTTGCGTAAAGCACACCAGCAATCCATCTACATAATTTAAAACATAAAATACTAATTATCAAAAGTAAAATCATTTCCTTTTTTTCTGCTGCTATAAAACAAAATCATAACTAGAAAATTTGAAAAAAAAAACTAGAAAATCAAAAATTAAAATATTAATAAAAATCGCAAAACGAAACAGAACATTCACACTTTTCTTTCTTCGTATAATTATAAATATTACAAAAAAAGTTAAAAACATTTATAATATTTTTTTATTTAATTTATTTTTATAAATAATTTGTTAATATTTTTATTTATATTATAATTAAATAAATATAATTATTGTATAATATAATATAATAAAAATAATAACAAGAATTTATTATATTTTTATACGTATAATCGATTTTCAATATTAATAATCAATTATACGATAAGATATTAATATATATATATATATATATATACTAATTTGTTATATAAAATTATAATAAATAAAATTTAAAAGTAAAAATAATAAACATTATATAAAATTTTATAATAAGAATATTATATAAATCATTAGTAAAATAATTAATGATAATATAAATATAACCATAATTTAATAAAAATTAATATAAATATTTAAAATAAATAAATTATATAATAATACGTTTTTATTATTATAAAATAATAATAATATTTAAATTTAATATTAAGATTATTCTAAAACATTCTAATAATTAATCAGTCTCAATAAATAAATTAATATTTTTATAATAAATTAAATTTCATTTTAAATGTAATTTAATATTCTCATCAATTTTTTTGAAATATATCAATTACATTAAATAAATTAATTATATTTTATTTTTAATTATAAGAATAAATGTGTAATTTTATAATTTTATATATTAAAAATATGAAAATATTTATTATACCTATCACATTATTTATAAATTTTTACTAATTTTCTCTTAAATCTTACTATCTTTCTTTTAATCCAAACAATTCAACTTTTGGTATACTTTTTTCTCAAATCAATTGAAATCTACTCTTTCAAATATATTCTCTAATCAAAACAAACTTTAATGATTGTAATCCAATTTATTAAATATGTACAATTCTAGGTTCTTTCCATTTAAATTTTAATGATTTTTTATTGTACACATGTATTTTTGTAATTTATTTTTTTTAATATTTTTATTGAAGTTTTTATACATTTAAGTTTGTGATATATGAATTTTTTTACTGAACTACTACAAGTTCAATTATCGTAGAGTAAAAATGGAGGTGTAACTGTGTGGGAACCAGGAAGAGCTCAAAAGTGGTTGGAAGTAAGTTTTAATTAATTGTTTATATACTATGTATAAATTTATTATCCAATATATATATATATATATATATATATGTGATTTTTTTTATTAACTCGTAGCATCTGAATCCTGCGGAATTTCTCGCTGACATAGTAATTGAGCACGAGTATATTGAGTGTACTGGAACAACACTTCAAGCTTTAGTATTGTTCAAAAGACTATATCCAAAACATAGAAGGGAAGAGATAGATAATTTCATTATCAAAGCAACACAATTCATTGAAGATGAACAACTACCAAATGGAACTTGGCATAGGAATTGGGGAGTTTGCTTCACTTACAGTTCCTGGTTTGCAATTGGTGGTTTAGCTGCTGCTGGAAAGTCTTACACTAACTGTGTTGCCATTCGTAAAGCTGTAAATTTTCTACTTTCAATACAAAATGAGGATGGTGGATGGGGAGAAAGTTATCTTTCATGTCCTATGAAGGTTTGTAGTTAAATGACTATTTGTGATTACAATTTTCATTAGCTTAAATGTCATTACTTATAAATATTAATGAATGTATGTGCAACAAAGACATATGTGCCTCTTAAAGGGAATCGATCAAATGTTGGTCAAACAGCTTGGGCTCTAATGGCTTTGATTCTTGCTGGCCAGGTTTTCTCCTCACGTGATAAACTAAGAGTCCATTTCATTGTATCTATTTCAACACCTATGGTTTATTATTGCATTCAAAGTAAGTGTTTTTCTATTCTTTTTCTAAATTTTGTATATAGGCTGAGAGAGATCCAACTCCCCTTCATCGTGCTGCAAAGTTACTCATTAATTCTCAGTTAGAAGATGGTGATTGGCCCCAACAAGTACTTCTCAAATCTTTATTTTTGAATTATGACTCTTAGTCATGTATGATCTCATATCATAACAACAAAATTGTTTAATGTTTTGTGTGTGACTTAATTGTGACAGGAAGCCTTAGGAGCGTATAAGAGAAGTTGCTTGATTCATTACCCCTTCTATAGAACTGTTTTTCCGATGTGGGCTTTGACTGAATACCGTAACAGTCTCTTAGTACTGTGCACTTCTGTTTAACTTTGAGAAGTTGTAAGCTCAAAAAGACAATGTTATACCAGTAAAAAAAATAATCCAGATAAAATTAAAAACGGTAATAAATTTTAATAACATTATCTCTATCTCTATTGTAGTCTTGTAATTCTGGAATAAACATTTTACATTAAATATTACACAATAAAGAAATCATTATAAAAAAAAGATATTATATGTTCTTAAATTTATTTTCAACTTTCAAATTTATATAAGGTTTAGGATTATTTATCAGTGTCTCACAATATAAGATTATGTTTCCCTTTTGTTAGGTATCTAAGTGTGAGTCTAAGTCTCACATTGATAATGAATGAGAAAGTTGAGCAACATATAAGAAAGAAGACCCACAAACCTAATGTCTTAAAGGTTTTGGGTTAAAGGTGGTGTTATTCCCTTATTCTCATTCTTGTGAGATTTTTCTAGTTTTGTCTCCTCGATTTACTCAACACCTTTTATTTATATGTCTTGAATTAAATTGAATAGTTGTATTTTTCTTTATGGCAATTCCATAATTTCTTCTCTTATAGTATAAAAAATGACCAACTTATTTTTTTCGGTAATATTGTATACTCAATTTAAAATTACATTGTAGAATATATTTTATGCTCAACTCAAAACTATATTCTATAATATACATTTTGATACATTAATTTCTAAATTATAAAATTTTTGAAATTTCTAAAAAAGTATTTGATTTTTTTTTTAACCCTTTGTTGGTTTCTCAAACCACTGTTCTTGAATCTTACCACTTTAATTGTGATTTTTTTTTTATTCTTTTCCATTTTAACATCGGATGAAAGTCAGCAGTTTTAGGTCACCTAACTTGAGTCATTTAACATGTGATAGTTCAACAAAGAGTTTTTTTCTCTCTCTTCTTTCCTCTTCTTCTAAACCACTTTTTTCATCCTTCTTGGTTAAAGCACTAATCATATATACTATCTTTTGTTTACCTTAGTTTATCTTCCACACACCTTTCTGTTCCACTCTTTCATGTCTTTCTTTAGTTTTTTTAAGTTTCTTCTTAATTAACATGGACTTTAATCTAACATGGATACAAAGAAATAGAGCAAATTAGTTCTGTTGAGCTATCTCAAAAGGAAGCTTTTATTTTTCTCAATCCTTTTAGTACTCACCTTTTGTTAGCATAGACTGGTATGACACATATCCTTGTTCATCAAAAGCTTTTTTTTTTTTTTTCTAGATGTTATATCACAATAATGTTCATGAAAATATGAGTAAAATATTAATACACCATAGTATTTGTGTGTTGTTTCCATTATAATGGAGCACATTTCATAAATAGGATTATTTTTATGTTTCCCATATTTTCTAGGAAATGAAGCTGTTGTAAAAAAGATAAACATGTTTTCTTTGCTATTAAATAGAGGTTCCATTTGGTGGGAAACTTCCACTTTTAGGAATAGATAGTTTATTTGCTTATTCGCAGTTTTGAGTTTGGTATTTTCTCCTTTTAAATATTCCGTAATCTTTCTCTTTATTTAATAAGTTTTGGATGTTATGGATGATATATAATATTGTTGTGAATCTAGTTAATTTTTTTAGTATAATGACGCCTAAGCATTCTTCTTTATAAAAAAAAAAATTATCCAAAATGTTAGTATAAGTTTAATTCTTAAAAATTTTTGTTGGTCTAACAATGTAAAACTATATTAGGCGATAAATTTTATTTTGATTGGAATTCGCAACTTCTATAACAATACAACTAATCATACTTAGTGCTATTTTCGTTTTAAGTTTTATAAACTGCTTTGATTATTTTTCAAATTTATTTATTTCATTTTTAAATAAAATTCATTTTAAATGCATTTTGAAGGTAATTTGTCATATAATGTAGACATTTATATACCTCTGCATTCATATGGAACAAAGCAAGTGTCTGAAAAGGCTTAACCTTACAAATTTTTCATGTTTTTACTGTAAAAGAAATTGAGTAAATAGAAATCAATGTGCAAACTAGTTTGTTACCCCGGCAATGTGAACAATGATTTATGAAGAGGAGTTTGATCAAAGATGTATAAGGTGATAAACATATAGGAGAAATGTCCAATTTGTCATTGAATTGTTGTTAAGGAAAAATTAAATTTATTCTCTTAATAATTAGTGTTAACATAGATATATCATTAACAGAATTTATGCTATACTCATCACTTACCTCTGTATCCTGTATTGTAAATTCCATTAGACCTTGTTACATAGATTTCCATGGTTTTTATTTCGTTTTCCATTCTGAATGTTCATTGAAGGACTTGATAAACTGTTTGTTTAGCCCAAGCTTAGTCCGTTTAGGTCTCTTTGTTGCCTTCCTATTTGTACCACACCTTTTTCTGTTTGAACCTGTTTGTTTTTTGTGGCCCATTTAACTTTTTTCTGTTTTATCGGCTTGGTTGTCCTTTTATTTAGGGTTTTTCCTGGTGTGTATGTATAACTGTGTGTATAATCTACAAGTTTTCCTATGTTTATCTTTTCTCTGTTGTTTATCTCTCACTACTTTCCTTTATCCTCGATAGTAGGTTTTTTTCCTTTATCTTTCTTTTTTTTAGATTTTATCTTCTTTTTTCACTAGTTCTGTAACGTTTTTTTTTATTAATAAAAAAATTATTAATATATTTATATTTTGAAAGGTAATTATCTTTTATTGGATTATGACAAAAAATGAATAATACAAGACACACGTACATACTTATATGTAATTTATATATAGTTAAATAAATTAAATAATCTAAATAAATAAAATAAATCAATATGTGATTAAAAATAAATTAAATAATATAAATAAATAAATTAAATCAGGAAATAAAATAAAGAATATAAATAAATAAAATAGAATAATACGTGAAAAAAATTAAATTAAATAATAAAAATAAAGAAAATAATGAAATTAAAGACACTTAAATGAAAAAGTAATTTTATAAATCAAACGAATAAATAAGATAATAAATATGTTTTTTCCTTATGGCGCTAAAATATACCTAAAAATATTTTTCTCTCTCTTTCTATCCGTTTTCCCTCTCTCTTTTTTTCTTTCTCTTTTCTTTTCTTCTTTCTCTATCCGTTTTCTTTTTCCTCGCCCCTGTAACCCATTTTATACCCACCCAAATATCTCGTGTTTTTTTTTTTTTTTTTTTTCTCTTATGTAATGCATTAATTGCGAGAAGATTTCTATTTACTATGTTTATCTCTTTATTAGACTCTTATCCAGTTTGTTTTTTTTTATTTTTTAAATTTTCTTTTTAATTTTCATTTTCAATTTTTTATTGATAATAATAATATTATTATTTTCTTTTTAGATATTTACAAATATATTTTCTTCATAATACTTATAAATAATATAATTAAATTTCTAAATATCCATAAATACTTATAAATAATATAATTTTAATATATTGTATTAAAAATATTATATTATAAATTTTTAAATGTTACAGGTTTTAAAAAAATTCAATTTCTCATCATCATTCTCATGTTAGAAGTTACACATTGTCTTGTCTCTATTGGCATATCGATAAAGGTGTCAACACTTTATTTCTAATAAAACACGGTGATTTCTAAATTTATATCAGTTATGTCATAACTGATATGAAAAAGTACTTATTCCACCAATCAAACTTAACGTTGTTCTAATTTCGTCTAAAAGGTTATTCAATCCATTAGGAAAACAAGAAAAACAATGTAGAAAGGAGATAAAATAGGAAAAAGACATGAAATTTGAAAATGACTTTAAACCCTGATCTCAAAATTTTACAGAAAGGAAAGACTGAAACAATAATTAAACCAGCGAGTAAAGGAATTGAGAGGAAGCAATTGTTGTAAGTGTTGTGAACAGACATTTAAACAAAGCAACTGAATAGTGTTTTCATATAAAGTGCTATCTGTATAAGAAATAAAATAGTTATATAAACAAAAACCGTAACACTTCTTTAAGTGAGTAATATCAATATTGATGATGTAGTTTTAAAAAAGGCATAACACTTTATCTAAAGTTTAATGTAGCAGTTAAACTCTTTTTTTTTTTTTTCTTAATAAACGTCATCCGAAATCTCTGCATGTTTTCCAAATGTTATTGTATTTAGTGCCCTATTTAAAGTGTATTAATTATTTAATTAATCGAAGATGTAGTGGATTTTAACCCTTTGAATACACAAGTTAATGTTAAAAAGTTTAGCCATTAAATTGTTTAGTCAAGACTTCTAACTTAATTTTACTGTCTGATCATTCTAGAAAAACTATAATTATTGTGTAATAAATTTAATGGGCTTATTGGTTTGATAGACAGTGTTCTTCTTCCACATCTTCTATGGTTACTTGTACCTGCCAAGTTCATCACGACAACTTTTACTAAGCTGATGTTCTGGGAAATCTTCCTTAAGATTTTAGGTTATGCTGGTTTTGTTGTTTTTGTTTCCCACTGATAAAAAAAACTTGAGTAAAAAAAGTAAATGAAAGAAGAAAAATAAAATGCACTTTTAATCTACGTTGTCTTATTTTAAATTTTAGATAAAATATATTTTTAAAACTTTTCTTTTAATCTTGAGTGTCATAAAATGATTTATAAATAAACCGAGGTAACGTGGGAACTCTTATATATATACTTTTATTTTAAAATTTATGATAATCCTCATCTGTGTATAAAAGTGTTATTCATTTGAAAAAATTATGTAATGATCTATATATAATGCCATTAAATTTAATAATTTTTAAATAATGATTAGTAATCAATAATGGCATTAATATTGGTTTCAATTTTCTTTAATAAATAGAGTGAAAATGTTTAATAAAAGTGCATTAAATATAGATTAAATGTTGAAAATGGCTATAATGTAAAAAATATAATAATAAATTCATTCAAACTTTCACAAATGAATAATGGGTTCCTAAATGAATATCTATATAATTTAATATTAGCATATAATTTTTAATAAATGATTTAAAAAGTAAAATTAATGTTTAAATTATTTTATTGTGTTATAATAATATTTTTATGACAAAAAAATCGTAGAATTTTCATTCAGTGCCTTTTACCTTTTATAAATTTAAAAATAGTTTTAAATATTCAAACTTAATTGTATTTTATGATTTAAATGAATGACTGTTAATATTAATGCTATATTCATAACATATATGAAACACTTCTACTCACAAATATTTAAAGAGGGATTAGATTATTCTAAAATAATTCTTGATAAGATTACCTTATACAATAACTTTTTTTTTATTAATTCAACCATTATATATTTTGATAGTTCAATAATTATGCATATCAAAGTTTAGATAAATTGATTTTTTTTTTCATACAATGCTACAGTCAACACTTATTAATTTTATCCTTATACATATGATATATATTAATTAAATTTAGTCAATAATCAAATTTAGTACACATATTTATATAATTTTTTTATCAAATAATGATTATTAATCAATATTAATGACATTAAATGGTTTCATACTTAATATCTAAAATTTTTTATTTTGATGTATTTTAAACCGATTAAATAACATCTTAGTATGACTTTAAAATAATTATTAGAACAATTAAAAAACAAACATGGTAATTAATTATTGATTGACATTGTATATTTTTTAGAAGAACTAGAAGCTTAGGACGAAGCAGGGTAGTGATCCACAATATTTGAGAGCTCTTTTAGATTTTTTTTTTTTCTGAATATTTTTGGGTTGGTCTCCTAGAACATTTCACTATTATTTTAGGTATATATTATTTGTAACTGGATTTCAAAGATTTTGAGACTAATTATTGATTTAGGTCTTTTCCTTTAGATAATTGTATATTTTTCAAATATTTATGATTTAAAATAAACTGAGTCAAGTTTGCTCCATTCATGCCAGCTTGACTAATTACTTTGTGTTGATTTAATTTAATTTACAATTCAGAAATATATAGACTTGATCAATAAAATCAATCTTTCACATTTCCATTACCTGACTTGAACTTGAACACACATTCTTATATATTATTGAAATATTAATTATAAAGAGATATAATTTTTTTATGAATTATTAATACAGTCAAAATGTATTACATATAATGAAAAAGGCATTAACTATTGAAATAATCAAAAATATTGTTATAAATCAAAGTCAAAAGTGAGACAACTAATACAAATATGATTTATATTTTCTAATGAAAAAATAATTATTTAAAACAATGATAATGCATGTAGATAATTATGATTGGAAGTGTGACTTTTAATTACAATTTGAAACTGGGTGTATAACTTAATATTTACGCAAGATTAGGACAGCTAATTTATTTTTAATTACCAGTGCATGTATTGAAATTTCATTGAAATCCCATATGTATTAATGAACTGAAAATGGTGAAAATATTTCCATAAAGGTTTAATAATTTTAATTATTGAAATTTTGGGACATATAAAAAAATACCTAGAAGTCTTCACAAGACAAACACACACAAAATTCACGGAAAATGTGAAGCCATCACCTTTTTTCTCCCAGCCTTCTCCTACACTCTTTGTTTCTTTACTTTCCTCATATTTTCAAGTGAATTATTATCCTTCCATTTAAAATAAACATAAATCATTACACAACACATTATTCAACCTAATAAAATTTTATGCTGAAATTTCTAAACTTATGTTACATTTTTATTTTTAATTAAATAATTATCTAAAATTAAATCTTTAAATAAAGCCTCAAATTTGTCTTATTTATAGGAAAAAAAACTTATAAAGACATTATTAAAATAACTATTTATAAAATAAATTAAAATACCTAATATTGATAATATTTTAAGGCATTATAGGAGTTAAAAAAAAGGTGAAAATAATACGCAGGAAAAAGAACGTAGCACAGAGCATGCAAATCGGAGCGAAATTATAGGTCACACCTCTAGTGACATATTTCACCCTTTGTCTCTCTTTCTTTCTTTTTTCTCTGTTTTGAAACACCAAATTAACCTTAGCAACGCTACCTTTGCATTTGGCCTGGGCCCCACACGCCCTTCTTTCTTTCTCTCTCTGTATCTCCCAGTTTCTTCTTCTCCCATAAAACCCACTATCTCTGTCTCAACATCAAATCCAAACAAAACAAAACCAAACCGAAGCAAAGAGAAGACAAAGGGCAGAAGGGCTTGTTCCCTTTACATCTCTCTGTCTCTTCTTCATTCTTCACCACCATTTCTTCTCTCCTCTCTCTCTCTCTCTTTCTCTCCCGTTCACCCTTTTCCATTCATTCTCGTGAGAGGAGAGAGACAACAACAACAACAACTACAGCACCAGCATCAGCAGAAGCAACAACTGTGTCTCATTCCCATATACGAAGAAAACAAACATTCTCATACACACCACCTTCTCCTGTAACCCCCGACCTCGCATTCTGTTGCTGTTATGGCGAGAACAGTCTCCAACAACGACAGCACCAACGATGAAACAGGCGACGACAGCAATGCCACAACGAAGGACGAGAGCGAGGTCAAAGGTCGCGTCAGGAAGGGGCCGTGGACCCCAGCGGAAGACGCGATCCTTGTAGAGTACGTGAAGAAGCACGGTGAAGGGAATTGGAACTCCGTGCACAAGAATTCTGGGTTGTTCAGGTGCGGCAAAAGTTGCAGACTTCGCTGGGCCAACCATCTCAGGCCTAATCTCAAGAAAGGTGCATTCTCTCCTGAGGAAGAACAAATCATCATCGACCTTCATGCCAAGCTTGGAAACAAATGGGCCCGAATGGCCGCACAGGTATATCTACATCTTTACATAAAAATGCTTACTTAAAGTTATGCTTTTTTCGGTTGTTCGTTTTTTTTTGGCTTACGTTCATGTCATCATCGTTTCTCTTCTGCTTTGTGCTTAATTCCTTTGTTTATAGTTAGTGCAGTCATTGGTTTGTAATTTGTTACATCTGTGATTTAAGCGTGTTGTCTTCTGGCGTGGATCTTTTTCTACATGATTTGCATGTTTTTTGCTTCTACCCCCTTTTTTTTTTTTTTTTTTTTTTTTTTTTTTTTTCTTTTTTTTTTTTTTTTTTTTTTGCTTTTTTACTTTCCTGATTTGGATCTGGTTGAGATCTGATAAATTTGATTTGAAAGCTATTCATCGATGGCTAAGAACCTTTTCGTTTTAATTAATTACAGTTTCATGCATATTGTCAGATTTTGGATTTTCTATGATCTGACCTCGGTCCTTTTGTCTGAATAAATGAAATTGGCATCTTTGTTTATTTCTTTCAACAATTTACTTTCATCAGGACCCACTCGAGTTTTTTCCTTGCCGAGGCTAAACCCTGAACTTTTTCAAGCCTTTACGTGATTTGGTTCCTGCACAACTTGTTTCTCTCACTATTCTTATCATGTTTCTGGTTTCAGTTACCAGGCAGAACCGACAACGAAATAAAGAACTTTTGGAACACCAGAATGAAAAGGCGTCAGAGAGCAGGGTTGCCCATTTATCCTCCTGAGGTGCATGCAGAAGCCACTGCATACCATCTACAACACCGCTACTTGGAACCCCAACCTCATTCATCTGCATCATTTGCCTTACTCCTATCTTCTTGTTACCCCAAGAAGCTCAATGACCCTACCCAAACCAATAGTTCCAATCCCAATCCGCTGCAAAACCAACCTGATTCTGCCAACTGTTACATCAATCCAAGCCAGAAGCGCTTCAAGTTTTCCAATGAAAACGGTGGAAAAACAAATCTTGCTTTGCCATTATCTCCTCTTTCTCCGTATGGATCATCATCCTCCACCCTTCTTAACCACAGTTTTGGTGATCATGGCTTCATGGCAGGATCCCCGTATGAACCCTTTCCCATGGTGCCGGGCTCCACCACCCCAGACATCTCTTCCAACCAAACACCAACCCCTGCTTCATCCTATGCTAGTGGTGTTGATGGCCTGATGGGATCTTCAAGCATGGTTAATAATAATAATAATAATAACAATAATGACTACTATGAAGTTGCACCATTGTCTCCTCCAGGAAACAGTGGCCTGCTGGATGCTCTAGTGATGGAGGCTCAAGGACTTTCTCACAATGACAAGTCCAAGAATGAGGAGGACCCAACCCTTGCTGGGAAGCTATCTTGTAAGAGAAAGAACTTGGAATATGCAGAGGAGGGAGGCACTCCGCCTATGGTGTCAGCCATGAAGAAGAACAGTAGCAACAGTACTACTACTGAAAACCAGAGGGATGATGATAATAGCTCCTCTCAATTGTCAAAAGGTGAAACTTTTTCACTCTTCTCTTTTTTCATAAATTTCTTTCTCTTATTTCTAACAAATATATATATATATATATATATATATATATATATATATATATATATATATATTTGGCTGGGAAATGTTAGTAATATGCATGCACTCTCTTTTTAAATTGATCCGAACTTTAGATCTTTCATAAATAAATCTCGATCAAAAGGTGAGTGTGTAAACAAATATATTTCTGTCACTCCTCCTATTTGATTTAAATATGTTATGCAATTTTTGTTTGTAAAATTACTTTTTTGGTTTTTTATTCAGTAAGGTTCATTGCCACCTTTTTTGGTTTCTGTCTGAATTCATTGTTAGGAACACGTTTTACATCTTTCTAAATATAACAATTTTGTTTTTTATTATTCCTGTCAAATATAATTAATTTTATTTCTAAACCATGTAAAAATAATATGCTAAAAATGTATTATGAAAACAAAGTATATTTAGGGCTGTATATATTTTTACTGATTCTGTATAAAATATTTGCATGGTGGAAGGTGTGATGATTCCCTAACCTGAAGTGATGTTTATTACAGGGAAGAAAGTGATGGGGGAGGATCCGATGGAAGAGATGAACTCGATGGACGATGACTTGTTTAGTCTGCTGAACCAGTTTCCCTTAGAAATGCCAATGCCTGAGTGGTACCGTAGAGGGGAAAGTCAGTCATTGGGACTTGAAAACCAGCCCAATGCTTCACCACCTGACCCCGCTGATCAAGAGTATGCTTGGACTCTGGGAACTTGCTGGAACAACATGCCCAGCATATGCTAAATATAGCTTCTGGACAAATATCCATGTCTTCTGTAATCATTACAGAACCAGTTTAAAACCTCATTGTGAAGTAGATGATATATGGAAATTAAACCCATATGGTATGTGTTAGAATTTAGAGATATTGAGTTAGCTATAGCTAGGGTCATCAACTATTTCAAACCGCATGCAGCAGCATACCAGCCATATTCCATATTCCATATTCCTTATTTCATATTCCGTCTTTCCCTTCCTCTCAGAAACAAATGGCTCGGTGTGGGAGTTAGACTTTTATTTTCGGATTCAACTGTGCTTTTTTCATTTGTAGTTAATTTTAGTGCTTTGTTGTGCAATTAGAAAAACAGTGCTTCAAAGGCTGAATCTTGATCGTTTAGCATCCTATAGAATTAATGTTTGTGTACATATATGGCGTTATCAATGATTTAACCTATGCTTATTAGACTTTCGAATTCGAAAACCAAGTTTGATAGAAGTGTAGCAGATTCACGGTAGCATTGGGGAGTGTTTATTGTACACCTAATTACGATTTTATGCTTCCCATGCACCTTTAAGTTAACAGGGATAAATTACTGGTTCGTAACCCTACTTTAATAACCTATTCCTAGGTTGTTAATTATCTGATGAATAATAACTTAAAATTTACACATCATTAGCAGGTATATAAGGGATTTCAAAATCTCTGTATAGGAATACTAGAATTGATATGGCTCTTAATTAGGTGAAAATAACAAATCGAGTTTAACTAAGGGCTAGTCTCAAAAAAAGAAAAATATATAGTTTTAAAGCGTGTTCAACCACTTGTCCTTATTATAGTATAATTTGTTATAAATAAACGTGAATAAACCTAGACTTACCTTTTCAGTTTTACTATATATATATATATATATTTCCAATTTATTTTTTAAATTGATCTAATTTACTTAATTCATCAAAATTAACTTAAGAAAAGTCGTTGTTAGTTAGTGGTAATAATTTTTTTTAGTGACATTGTTACTAACATGGATTAATAGTGCTAAATGTAAGGTACAAAATTATATTAATTTTAAAAAATAAGGAATTCAATTGCATCGATTTGAAATTAGGGAATTAAATTTAATCATTTTTTAATAGTGAGAAAACAATTAAATATAATAAATAGACAACGGGATAAAAAGGCATTTAAATGTTGTCAGAATATAAATTAAAAATGACGAGTTTGTGTAAACATAATTTTTTTAAAAATAAGTATTTTTAAATAGTAATTTTATTTTAAAGACAGAGATAAATTTGTTGTTAAAATGAATAAAAAATTGTTTATTTTAAAAATAAAAATGTTAGAGAAACACATAAAAAAGCCAAATGTGCTTAGTTTAATAAGCACTTTTTAAAAAAAAAAAAAAAAAAAAAA
>Ga0209489_107511_pt1 | contig 16106 bp, 17 predicted proteins | sample SiratrowhiteBW_FD_187527 | JGI IMG/M metagenome (GOLD analysis project Ga0209489, IMG submission 187527) | Root nodule microbial communities of legume samples collected from California, USA - Siratro white BW (SPAdes) (version 2) | ecosystem: Host-associated > Plants > Roots > Nodule | place... | reverse complement strand
TGTAGGCCAATCTTTCGGGCCGCTGCGTAATCGCGGCAACCACGGCCTTTTTCCACGCGAGCACGGGGAAATCCGACGGAGAGAGGTCGCCATACCGAAAGTTTGCCACGAGGTCGCGAACTCGCTCTTCCGGCCGCGGCGCTGTCTGCCTCACACGCTCGCCATACATCGACAGCCGCACCCTGCGCGAGGACGGCCGGGACTTCGTCCCGGTGTGCTCCATTTCAGCAACAGCTCTTGCAACGCGCGGGCGGGCGCCATGACGGATATTGATGAAACCTTCGGCCGCGAGTTGTTCGTAGGCGACTGTCACGGTGCTGCGAGATACGCCGAGTTCGCCGGCAAGCCCGCGAGACGACGGCAGCAGGCCATCGGCGCCATAAACATGCCCCAGGATCTGGCCCTTGAGCGCGTTGTAGATTTGACGTGCTCCTACGCTCCCAGTGCCCTTTGGCGTGGACGTCTTCATGTGGCCATCAAAGTGAGTTAGCGTCGCTTCGCAGTCGGGCTAGTCTGTAGGCTTTCTTGCTGAATGCCAACTAACTTTGCCCAAGTCGGAAAATGGAGCAAAGAAACCTCAATAGGAGGCTTCTTGTCGAGAGCCGCATGCTTGAGAATCGAACGTTGTCGCTTGCAGCCGCGGCATTGCTGCGATGGCCACTTGCGGACCATTATGGCCCGAACTTGCGTTTCCTTTCCGTACTTCCGCGAGTACCGATGTTCTTGCCCAATCCGAGGTTCGCACGAAGTTGAACCGCTTGAGAACTCGCGAGTGACCCACGCGAATACGTAGGTTTGCCATCCGCGGTTATGCCTTTGCGGATCTCGATGTATTTGGCACAATTGCCGAAGCTTTGATGCACGATAAGCTCAAAGCCGTCGGCATCGACACTCACAGTTCGTCCGTTGAGGCTGTTTCGCCGTCGATTGGTCAGGTCTAGACCTAGCAGCCCCAAATTCGCGCCAGCCACCAGATTCTCGTTCAAGGTGTTGTCCGCAGATCGGCCAGCCCTTACCAGCAGGCGCGTCGGATTTGGCGACGATATGAAGCCTCGCGGCCCAGTCAGGACCGATGCGCTTGGCCGCCCGTCCTTGTGGCTGACCCGACAAAGACATAAGTCAGGTTGGTGAAGAAATCCCGATGCTGTACCGGCATCTCCTTTCGAATTGCCACCTTTGCATGCTTGCGGATGTTGTCATCCACACCAGCCCGCCGCTGGACTTCTAGTTCACCCGAGTGAAACGGAGACGAATCGCGTTCCGGCATCATGATGCACTCTCTAGGAGCCTGCTATCGGGGCGCTGGCGGCATTGACTCGAACTTCGGCAAAGCCTCGATACGCTCAAGCCATCGAACGATGTTCTGATGGGGCTTCAACGACACGCCGCCTTCCGGTGCGGCGCGCGTATAACTGTAGCATGCGATGTCAGCCACAGTGGGCAGGCCGGTCGCCACGAACTTCCGTTCTGCGAGATGCTCGTCCATCACCTTGAAAAGCCGCTCCGCCAGCTCGATGGACCGCTCACGATCTACCGATCGTCCAAACACGGTGCCAAGACGAGCGGTAGCTGGGCCAAACGCGAGCAGGCCGGCAGCGACGGCGAGCTTACGCGTCTCAAGGAAACCCAGACCGAAACTCGCGAGAGCGAGTTCGATCTAAGGTCGCGACGTTGCAAGATTTAACACTACCATACGCGCGTGAATATATCCGCGCCCTTCAACTTGCTAGGCCTGCCGTTCTTATCAACGTAGAACAGCGTCCATGACGTTGGCATCTGAGGCCCGTTAACTTTTCCAACCCACTGGGTGAAAGAATTGCACTGGGCAAAAGTAACAACAAAATACAGTCCGGTTGGACGAGCGGCTCCCGATGCGGGATAAGGGATACCCTGGCAAGCAAACCCTTGAGCATGGTTTGTGAAAGTCCCTTGTATTGACCCGCTATTAGCGGACCAAACAAACAGTTCTGAACCCCGTTCATTCTTCCAGTATGAGGGAGCAGGAAGCCCTTGCGCCCTGGCCTCGGCGCAAAGCAAGCAAAACTGAGCGATCAACAAAAATCCCAGAAGTCTCTTCATATTGAAGCCCCAAGAGAGTTCGCTTAAAAGTAGCAACTTAGATAACTAATTTGGTATAACTTGAGGTGACGTTCGCTGCTCTTTTCTCGCATTCGACAACGGAATGCGGCGCATATTCACGAAATCGGGCTGGATCGCGGCGAAGTCAGCGTCCCTCGATCCCAGCGGCCTTGCTTCCCTGCGTCGGTTCGCCTGGGCGGCCGAGCTCGAGCCGATGCTCGGTTATTTTGGTGAGGCGCGCTTCCTACGACGGGGCGGGTCCTACTTCTTGATCTGCACCCGTTTTGCGGACCCGCCGAAGACAATGGATGCATCGGCGACCTGCGGGCTACGATGCTCTCACCGAGATCGTCGATTGATGGTGCCGAATGTAAAAGGGCGCTTCACCTGCAGCTGCGCGACGAGGTTCTGATCTCGCTACATCGCAACGCCATTGCTGACGCGGTGATAGCGAGATTGCGGTCAGCACCCGTGCTTCACGGCAGCTCTTGATGGTTGCCCGTTATCACGTCAACGAGAAAGACCGATGAATGGGAATGGCAAGCTGAGGATGATGGATGTGATTGATCAAGCGAGCGCCTCGGAGTTGCCACCCGTCTTACACAAATCCCCACGACGTTTTTCCTGGATTCTCGCGATCGTGGTCATCTCCTTTGGTCTGTGCGCCGGGGCAGCCTACTATTGGACTAACATCGAGGCAGTTTTCGCGACATCGTCGGTGCGTGAAGCTGCCTCAACACCAGGCTTGCCACCTGAAGATAGGGAAGCTCTCTCGGAGATTCGATCAGGGCAACAAAGGGCGAGAGATGAACTTGCAGAGCTCAATCGCAACATCGGTGCGCAACAAGCCGATTTGAAACGGATGGCGGACCAGATCGAGGCGCTCACCGCGAAGATCGAATCTTTGCAGAATATACCCGCGCCTGCCTCTGTGCTGTCGGCTCCTTCTCCGCCGGCCGCCCATCCCGCTTTGAGGCCAGCGAAGAGAGTGGTTCAACCATCTAAACCAGAAGGGCCAATCTCGGTCGGGGGCGCGCCGCTGATTCCTGAGCCCGGCTCCGACCAGCGTTGATCCAGAATACGGCTCTGGCGTGGACTGATTTCGTGATCATAGCGCTCCTGACACTGCGAGCCCTTGGCCATGGCTTGGTTGATGGCTCTGTGCGTCTAAAATGAGTGCCTGCGCAGATTCTACATCGCTAGTGATGCACTATTCTTCACGCTTTCTCTGTAATTCGCAGCAGATGAGAGGCGCGGGTTTCAATGACGGCCCGGATCGCCTTAAGAATAGTGTGGGTGATGCCTGCCTCTTCCAGCTCCATCAGGAGGCTGTCGGCCGCGCTTCTGATCCTGTCGGCCGATTCCTTGATATTCTTGATGAGCAGACGTTGTGCGCCGCGTGTTGCGGGAACGAGTGACAGCCAGTGCTGCAACTGAATCGTATCCGGAACCGAGCGCCCGCCGATGGCCATGGCGAGCTTTTTCGCCAACCGCTGGTAAGCGGCCGTGCAGACGACGTCATAGAGCGGAGCGAGGTCCGGCACTTCGCCTCGATAAAGCAGAGCATAGTTCTTCCCATGCGCATCGGCATTGCCGACCAGATAGTGGAAAATAAGCATGCGGATGAAATTCAACTGGTCGGCTGCCGGGCGTGCTGTGGCACGTTCGATGAGGTCTAGTGAACCGCTCGGTCCCTGGTCCTCCTTCCTCCTCGTACTTGAGCTCCGGAGGAACGCTCAAGGCTTGGCAGAAATCCTCATGATGCAGGCGTGAGATGGCGCCGTCGTTGTGCCTTGAACGGTCGTATCGTTCGACCAGAAGAAATGAAATGGTCCCCTGCCGGCGCATCTGGACGTCAGGCACAGGCAGCTTCAGGCGCGCAGCGAGGCGCAGACAAAATAGTTCATTCTCGACGCTGCCCTCCAGCGCCTGAATAAAGGGCTTTAGAATGTGCGTGGTCGGCCGCCCCCCTTGGCGAGTCCAATTGTCTCTCCCTCGAGACAAACGGCGAGTCACCCGGCGAGCGACAGCCGCACGCCCTCCTCGCCGCCGAGGAGAGGGCGCTCGCGGAGTTTGCCCAAAATTTCTTCGAGCCGGGCAGGGGTCAGCGCTTCGACCCCATCGTCATCCGAGGAGGCGGGTGCCTGACCGGCTGGATAGAGAGACAAAGCCCCGGCGCATTCCCCGCCGATCACTTCAAGGAGGCCGAAGGCATTTCCCGCGGAAATTCCAAGCGCGGGCGAGACGTTGCCGGGCACTCTCATCGGGCAAAAGGCCTGAAAAAAATGGGCGGACAATGCGATCCGGATGGGGCGCCTCCTGTAGCGGCAAGGAAAAGGAGATCGCCCGAGGTGCCCCGCCGGCAAGGTAGCTGAGCATCCCGACATCATCCTGACTGAGGATGCCGGCCTTTGTCCTGCCGAAATAGACATCCAGCAGATGGTTCATCGGGCAGTTTCCCGACGGCTGCTGACCGAGACGGTGAGACCCAATGCGACCGCGACCTGAAGCGCGCGACCGAGCTGACAGCTTTCTTTTCCCGCTTCCAATTCGCGCACGAAACGCACGCCGACCCCGGTGAGACCGGCAAGCTGCTCCTGAGTCAGTCCTTGACCCTTGCGCTCATCCCTGATCAGCGCTCCGAGGCTTTTGCTGGTCGTGATTGTTGGCAAAATCATCCCTATCGGGACGAACTTGGCAAGTTCCAAGAGCAATTACAAAAAAAGAACCGATCGGGACGTTTTTCGGTTGATCATTCCTTAGTTTCGTAAAATCGTCCCGATCGGGACGATTTCGGGGCTGGCGGGGGATCCGGCCGATGGGCTGTGCAACCGGAAAACACCTAATTCATTCATTTTAGCGCGCCCACGAGCCCAAGACCAATCCGTGGCACCAGCACGGTTCGCCTTGCGATCGTTTTGCCGTCGCACAACTTGATGGGACCGCTTGCCAACTGGCCGAGTGCCAGCTTGCCGCTGTCAAGATCAAGCTTGCCGGGACCAAGACCGCAAACTCCGGAGAAGGTCTCACCTGAAGGTATTTCCCTCGGTCCCACAAACCAAAGTCGCAGAAAGTGATTAGCTGGCCGATATGTCGGGGCCGAGTGAGTGATGAAAAATGACCGCCTCCAGGGTGCTGCGGCCGCGTGGCCGCTTCTGCCAGCTCCGCTGCGCTCTTCACGGCGTCTCCTCGCGTTCGAAGATTTGTCTCACTCGCACCGCGGAAATGCCGAAACACGCCCCGATCGAGGCGAAGCTTTCCCCACTTCCGCGACGCTCCAGAATCTGCTGATTGCGCGGGCTTGGTCGACGTATCGGAAGGGCCACGGTTCACCTAACTGAACAGAGGATGGAGGCAAATCCGACCCACCCGCACAAACCAGAGGTTCAGATAGGTTGGTCGACATGATGTCCGCCCCTGGCAGAAATGGCAGGTCATTCAACTCAGGCGATGGGCAGGCCTGTCGGAAGACTTGCTGATTACTTGTCAAAGCGGCGATTGTCGGTGAATGCGATGGCGAGCGATTTCGTGACCGCTCGCGTCCACAACCGTTAGTTCGGTGTCGTTGAAGTCCCTGTCGTCGGTACCGATCTCAAAGGCGATGCGTGCACCATATACGTCTGGCTCGCGCGGCTCCGCACCAGCCACTGCAGCATTCAAGCTAAGCAGAAACCCCAAAACATCCGCACTCTTGCTCATGCCGTAAGCGTTTCGGACGCTCGCGTTGAGGTCGGCATGCGCTTTTTTAAGGGGATTGGCGCCTGGCGCATCGAGGGTTCTATAGAGCTCCCGCAGCGACATATCGTTGTCCCGTTTAAGCTTGTTCCGGACAGCGCAGGGCAGCGGCCTTCGCTGCTACGGCCTTAATTGCTTCAAAACTAGGAGACTGCGGCCAGGGAAACGAGTCAAAAACCATTTCGGATGTGTAGCGCGGGCGTCCATTCTGGGTTGAGCAGCGATGGACGAACCACGCCCAATGGATGTCTGATTGCAGAATACCGAAGGAGTAATCATCGGCCAACGGAAAAACCGACAGCGCATCGTTGGGACGAATTGAGGGACACACAAATTCAAAGATCGGCCGAAGAGTGACGCGACTGCACACGATGTATCGCGGCAATCCGGCGATGGCAGTCTTCATTTCCTCGCGGGGCCACGATAGCTGCCACCATTTATTGAGGAACTTCTCATGGTGATGATTGACCCGAGCCTTCGGATTGTCCTCCAAGGCTTCCTTATTGCGATCCTCCTCTTCCTGCGCCGCCTCGGCCCGATCCGGCAGGACCAGCTTCTCAACACGCTTAATCAGCGGCCCGTATTTCTTCGAGGCGAACAAGTCCCTGGGATGGAAATCGATGACGTATCGCTCGGGAAGACTGTCCTTGTTGCCGGTCAGTTCGTTATCAATAAGGAACGGGAACAGGATATCCTTATATTTCTTATCGGTGGCGATCAGCGACTTGGCTTCGTCTATTTCCAACAGGAAACCGTCGTGACCGTGAGTCTGCCCCTGGAAGCATCCGCTGCTTTCTGAATTTACGTTGATCGATTTCGCTGACGAGACATCTTGGCCGAAAGACAGTGAGGAATTGATTGTCTTCAGATCTTCGTCGCTCCAGCCTTTCGTCGGGTCGTTACCTTGCTGCAGGTAGAGGCGCTTTTTGCCGCTCTCGTTGCCCTTCTTCCAGTTGACGATAGAAACATCCACGGACGCGTCGCCTGACCATTTCATGGTCGAGACCGCCTCCGTGACGGTGCCGGCGTTGGCGATTATGTAGTCGAGTCCGCTTATCCGCGAGTAGTTCTGCCGCACAGTGTTGGTGCCAACGAGGCCGGCGCGCTGTCCCGCCGTTAGCTCATCGTGAGCTTTTCCGAACCAGTATACGCAATAGTCGGCTCGGCCATCGATTTCGGGATAGGCATCCCGAACTCTATTCAGATAGGCCCGGCCAAATTCTGCCTGCATTTTATTCTTGCTTTGGTACGGCGGGTTGCCCGAATGCCTCGATTTGTTCGACTAGCTCGCTCACGTACGTTGCCCCTGTCCCCGATTCGCACTCACGATAGGGGAAATCCGTCGACAGACTCAAGGTTGAGGCTTCGTTCTCTGCTCAACAATTAACCAATGGAGAGCTACCATCTAGCAGCAGAGGAGAGCAGGGCGGCTGGTACGGCACCCCAACCCACCTCAGAATCTCGGGCAGCATCCAGCGTGCCGCTGGCGTTCAACCTAACTTTCGCGCCGGTTCGGCATCATTCTCCAGCAGCGGCATGTCCAGACTCGGAATCTCCGGCATGGCCTTACCCGCGATAGCCTGAAGGTCCCCAACCATCCCCACCGTCGAGTCGATGACGGCCAGTATCTGGGTCTCCCGCTTGGCCCACTGGCGCCCCATAAATTTGCGTTCCTTGTCGAGATCTTCGCGCATGTCGTTGAACTTCTCGACCACCGCCTCCACGCGCTGCCTGAACCTGGTTCCAGTCAGATACTGGTAGACCTGCTCGACCTTGGTCTGCTGGCCCTGCTGCACCAGGCGCGATCCGGTGACGTCAATGAGCGCCTGACGCAGAGCCACCGCCACCGGTAGGGCGCACCTTGGATGTGTGACCCAAACCCCATCGATGAGGTCGAAATGCTCGACGTGTTTGGGGAGCACATGTGAGACAATGAGCGCAACATCGGCGCCGCAGCGGCGCTGATCGTCGCGAAGCTTGCCAAGCCAGATGTCACTCCAAGCTTTTGTGCGCTTGGACTCCCAGAGGATAATGCCGGCCGGTTGGCCAATGGAGCCGTTGACCTGTTGCACAACATCCGCGCCAAGCTCGCCTTTCCCCACCGGCTCGATCAGATCACTTGGAAAGCGGCCGCGAAGGAGCCCTTCAAGCTCAAGCTCCAGAACCTCGCCTTGCGACTGCTGTGAGCCTTGCTCGGCCTTGCGCTTCAGCTCCTCGATAGTGCGCGTCATTGATTCAATGGTCTGGTCTTTTTCCGCAACGCGCAGCCGGGCCGCTTCGTCCGCCTCTTGCCTGGCCTTGACCTGGATCGGGTCAATCTGCGCCTGAACACGTTTCTCGATGGTCAGGTCAAGCTCGCGCTTTTCATCATCGAGTGCGCGTTGCTTGCGGATAAGTTCGGCCTGCGCCTGCTGGGCTTCCGCCAGCTTGGCGTTGTTCGCTTCGAGCAGTTGTCGGAGCTCGGCCGCTTCATTCGTCCGCGCCAGAATTTCGGCCGCGGCCGCCTCGCGTGCCTTCTTCGCTTCCGCCGCGACGAGTTGGCTCCGCTCGGCTGCCAGCCGGCTGGTGACCAGGTCCTCGACCTGCTCACGATCCTTCTGGAGCTTTTCGCGCTCTTGCTGGAGCGCTTCGGCCTTTCGTGCGACCTCGGCGTCCTTGCTGGCGAGCTCTTCTTGAAAGCGTCGGCGGGTTTCCGCGAGCAGGGGGGCGGCGAGAGATTCCGTGAGCCGGATCTCATGGTTGCAATTGGGGCATTGCAGGGTGGGTTCATGCGCGGCTCCAGCCGCGGTCGCCTTGAATGTCATGAAACCTCCCGTCGTCCTGCTAGGCTGGAATAAACGTGATTCGGCCAGCTTCACCGCGCTTCCGATGCGGCTTTACCGTTATTTCAACGTCCTGGTCGAACGCGGTGAGCATGCGCAGGAGCTTTTCCACTGAAACCAGCTTGAAATGCCCCCCAAGCAGCTTGGACAGGTCCGGCTGCTTCATCTCGACCAGCTTTGCGGTTTCGGTCTGGGTGATTTCCCGCTCCGCCATCAGTCGCTTCAGCTGAACAACGAGAGCGGCCTTGAGCTGATGCTCCTCGGCGTTCGGCAGGCCGAGATCAGCGAAAATGTTGCCGGAGCCCTGGCTATGGGCGGGCAGCTGCTTCTTCGTGCTCATCATCGGTCTCCCTTTGTTGCCTTGTGGATGGCCTCGGCGTCGCGTAGGCGCTGCCGGACCAGGTCAATGTGTCTTTGCGGCGTGGCAATACCGCTGGTGGACTTTTTCCGGAATGCGTGCAGGACGTACAGGACGTCCTCTAAACGCGTTGTGTAGACGGCGCGGTAGGTATCACCGTCGAAATTGTCGCGAATCTCCAAAACCCCGCTGAAGCCCTTCAGGGGCTTCGCATTGCGCGGGTGTTCTCCGAGCTGCGCTTCGAAATGGGACTGGCCGATCTCGCTTCGGACGGCCGCGGGAAAAGCCCGCAGGTCCTTTTTGCTCGAACCCACGAAAACCGTGGGTTTGATCGTGCGCAGTAGATCATTCACGGCGTTATAGTAATACACCTATAGAGCGTTGTCACGGCTTTTAGGGCTAACCAGTGCCGGGTTAGCTCAACTTGCTCACGTCCTGATAAAGAGCGCGAAGATGGTCGTCGGACATGTCCAAGATCGGCTCGTACATGAATGAATTCAAGTGGATGTTTTCCGGCGTCATCAACACGACCCGTTGAATGACCCGCACAGCGCCGTCATCGCAATCCTTGCAGGCTTGATAAAGGGACAGGAGCTTCGTGGTCTGGAGCGCCTTGATGGCGTCGACCTTCTTCTGGTCATTGATTTTCTTGACCATAAAGCTCTCCGCAGAGAAACGAGCCGCCAAGGAAAGCACGATCTTGTTTTCAAGCTTGGAGGTGCTGCCGTCCTTGATGCATTGCGCTGCTTGAGACTGGATCGACGCGACTACCGTGTCGCCAGGCTTTTTCCAGGCGCTTTTGCCGCCGAACAAGCCAGTATAGATCTTGTCGAGATCACCTTCGGTGATCGAGGCTGTATCGGCTTTGCAGTGAAGTAGCGATGTCAGGCGAAGGTAATCGGGATCATCTTCGCCCTTGGTGTATTCAATGAGATTGCGCATGAATGGAATCGACGCGATCCGCTTCATGGGATCGTTGAAAAACGCCTTCTTCCAGTCGCGAACGAAAACGTTTTGAATGCCGGAGGCGCGCGCAAGCTGCAAACCGGCCTCACTCTTCGAGGCCATGTAGCACTGCGAGTACGGCACAAGCAGCCGGCTGTTGATGGTGCGGAAGAAGTCGAAGTTATGCGTCAGAATGAGCTGGGTGAAGATCGCGTCTTCGCCGATTTCCATCAGGTACTGGATAATGGCATACTTGTTTTTGTAGTCGAAGGAGTCGGCAATGTCGTCGACCACCAACAGGGTTTTCTGCCCGGATTTACGGCGGGCCTCGATCTCGAAGATGACATTGAGGACGTAGAGGGCCTTCTTTTCGCCGGTGCTCAGGACCTCGACCAGCGACTCCTTTTGCACCTCGGCTGAATCCTTGCCGTCCTCGAAGCGAAAACCCAGCGAGAGCATGGGCTCTTGCCCCAGCATCACCGAAATGCGGTTCTTGGCTTCCAGCTTAAACGGCACGAAGAACCGGCTGTTGAAGACGTCGATAACCTCTTCCCACTGCGTGCGCTCGGCCGCGGCCTGGGCCTCGATCTCGGCCCGCCGCTTTTCCGCCGCCTGAAACTTGTCGACGACATCGACGTAGGCCTCCCAGTTGGCCTTCAAATACGACTTCCAAACCTCTTCCCGGAATTTGTCGATATTGGACAGTTCCGGCAACAGGTGTTCGTTGTTGGAGACATACTCATCAAACTCCCGCACCGTGGCGTTGCGCTGAATGAGCTTCTCCAGGTCCGAAAATTTCTTGCGCAGATCCTTATCGCTAGAAATCTGGTCCTTCTCGGCCTTGATGAGCTTTTCAAGCTCCTTTTCGTCCGCGATGTCGATGGCTTTATCGGCATTCAGGCGTATCGAGTGCTTGGCTTTGAAGAAGCCATTGTCCGCAAGGCTCTTCGCGATGGTCGAGGCATTGTAGTAATTGAAGATGCCTTTTTTGAAATAAGTCGAGGCGGCCAGCAACTCGTTGTATTTCTTGATGTACGACTCGATCGCCGTCTTGACATCCTTGGTGTTGAGGAGCGTCAGTACCTTCTCGTCGAAGATGATGTCGTAGGTGATGTCCGCGAACGGGTGGCCCTTCTGGGAGGCAAGCTCGTCTCTGATCCGTATCAGCGCCCGGTAAAATTGCTGCTCGTCGCGCGTAAATGTGAGTGATATTTCTCTTTCGATATCCTTTTTGGTGCCGGACTGGGCCTTCAGGGCTGCAAGCAGGCGGTCCTTGGCGGCATCAATGTCCAGGTGCAGCTTTTCGTACTCCTCCCGAAGCGCCGCATTGACCAGAAGGGTGGATGTCCTCTCGGTATGACCGAACACCTCGTCATAGGGGCGGACGACCAGTACGCATTCCGGGGCGATCTCCGCCCCGGTTTCATCGATGACCTTGCGGGCGGTTGGGCGGTCGGGGAACACTCGATCGCCGGAAGCCTTGCCGTCCGCGATGTCCTGAAAGGTTTTCGCCAGCGATGATTTCATGGCGCCGTTCGGCGCGTAGATGGCGCAAGCGCTGCCTGAACCGAAGTCAAACTGCTCTTTGAGTGCCTTTATGCCGTAGCAGTGTTGCAGCTCGACGCTCAGCTGTTTCATAGATATCCCCCAAGCGCTCAATTTGGCCCCAGAGCGCCCTCCGCTTCAAGTTTAGCGCGCGCCATCACCATTGTGCAATCGCAATTGCGATTTTGCGATCGGGTGAAGCGTCCATTTGACCGCTTGATGTCGGTCCGCGGCGCTGTGCTCATTTGAGCTGGGCCTCGCTTCTAGCCACACCGCGGCCTGGATGTCGGTCATAGGCCAGCGGCGCGAACGCGCAAGGCATCCAACAGTCTCCCAAACTTTGGGACCCTTCCCAAAAAGATTCGGGTCCCTCTGTCGGCCCCTCCGTTGCGCGCCCGCTCGATACCGCCGGCCTCGAGAATTCCCGACCGCCGCGAAGGGCGTGGCTGATAACCAAGGGAAGAACCTCAAATGACTGACAACGCACAAACCACCAAAATCCGCAGCCTGAACGACAGCTTCCGGCGCAACCTGGTCATTGGCAGCACCGTCCTGCTGTCTCAGAGCGTGACCTGCCTCGAACCGGAGCGCCTGGCCGAGCTGCTCGAAGCGGTGCGCACGTTCAACAACTTCACGCGGGCCAATGACCCGCATGGCGAGCACGACTTCGGCTCAATCGACCTCAACTCGGAGCGCTACTTTTTTAAGATCGACTACTACGACCTCAGCCCCGCCATGGGCTCGCCCAACCCTGCCAATCCGGCCGTTACCGGACGCGTGATGACGATCATGCTAGCCGACGAGTACTAGGAGGCCCCTGAAATGACCAAGATCCTCGACGTCAACGACCTTTGCGATGCCATCAGCGACTCGACGCTGGACGATGCCGCGCAGCGCACCCCGATTGATGCGCTGGAAACCACGTGGCTCAGGTCGCCAAAGTGCTGGCCGACCACTACGGGTTCATCTCCGAACAAGCCGAATACGAAGGCGTTGCGGTTTTGCGTCAACTTCTATCCCGCATTTGAAGGACAGGAATGCCCCGATGTGATCGATGCCGGAGACGAAGACGGTGAGCCATCACGTATGCGCCCGCACTAAATCAAAAACCGGGAAGACGCCAATAGGCGGAAAGTCGCGCTATTCGAATCGCGGAATAGGCGGCACTATGCGGCGGGTTCACCCAACGATTGCGTATTTTTCGGCTTGGCCGCGACCACGGTTTTGAAGGTCGTCGAACGGACGGATTTTCAAAGGATGTTTGCAGACGATAGCCGCACTGCAAGCTGGTTTCCTATTGTCGCCCTCGAAGGACCGAGCGGAATCGGGAAGTCCACGCTGCTTCACTTGATCTCGGACCGACTGATCCGAGACGGGATCAGATTTGAGCAGTGCAGCAACAACGATAGCGGCCGTTGGAGCACGGTCATCCGGGAGCTTGCCAGCGGCCCTGACAGGCCTCTGACCCTGGCGCTTTCGACGGCTGCGGCCCGCGCGGAGCTGAGAGAAGGCGCGCAGCGGCCGCAGCTTTGCGATCGCTTCGTCATCTCGACACTTGTCTATCAGCGCTTCGCCGGCCTGCCCATGGAGTACCTTTACGCAGCAAACCACCCTTTGCTGGCAGCAGCAGTGACTTTCGTATTGCGTCTTGATGCGGAGGCATTGCTTGCGCGCCGCAGCAGCCAAGTGCGAAAGCCGGATTGGTTCAAGGATAGGCTCGGGATTGGCGAGGAAGTCGAACTCTACGATCAGGCTGCGGCATTGCTGACGGCGAACGGTCACGACGTGCGGATGATGGATGCATCGGCTGACGAAAAGACTTTGGCGGCACAGCTTGCCGCCGAGATCAAGCCGATTTTTCAGAGGAGCGGCGCGTCATGACGCGCGGGCGGACGATCGAGAATGGACTCGACCTCGTCCTCGTGAACTCCCCCCTGAAGGATTATGACCGGTCGGTGCGGCGAAACGACTTCACACTGCCGACGCTTGGGCTCGCCTATATTGCGACATGTGCCAACCAGAACGGCTTCTCTGTTCGGGTGCTGGATGCCGAAGCACGGGGCCTTGGTCTTTCCCAGGTTGCGGCGATGCTCAACAAAGCGCGCCCGCGCTGGGTCGGCCTGAACTTGCTTGCGCCGACCTACTTGCATAGCGTTCATCTTCTGCAGCTGCTTGATCCATCGATATCGGTGATGTTGGGTGGCCACCAGGCCAAAGCGATGCCGCGGGCCATACTCGAGGACGCGCGTATTCCTCGAATTGACGCACTTGTAATTGGCGAAGCCGAGACGCGAGTCCCCATTCTGCTCGCGGACGTGAATACACGGGTGGAGCTGCCAAGCGTCTTTTGGCGCGAGGGCGGAAAGCCGATGATGCCCGTCGTGCGCAGCAAGAACCCCCTTCTGCTGGCGCCGGACGTTGACGCAATGCCGTTGTTGGACAGACGCCATTTGGACAAGGATCCCTACTGGGACGGCGGAGTTCTTGAATCCGCAATGGTCGCCTCGCGCGGATGCCCCTTCGATTGTTCGTTTTGCGGTGCAGCCGTAAGCAGCAATCCTGACGTGATCGTCCGAATGCGGAAGCCGGAGCGCATTATGGAGGAGATCCTCGATCTCAAGGCGCGGTTCGGGGTGCAGAGGGTCAGGTTCGTCGATGACCTGTTCTTGGCGAACCAGCGCCTGATGCGCACGACGCTCAAGGCATTTGTCGACGGTCGTCTGGGCATGAGGTGGGATGCAACGGGACGGATCAATGTGCTGGCGGGAGCGCGGGACGAACTCTTCGATCTCATGGTGGCCGCGGGCTGCCGCGAAGTCGCCCTCGGCATCGAGAGTGGAAGCGATCGCGTCCTGGGGTACGTGGACAAGAAGATCACGGTGGTCCAAATCGTGCGGGCCGTGACGAGACTTTGCCGGGTGGGGATCAACGTTAAAGGTTATTTCATTCTTGGACTGCCTACTGAGACGCGCGACGAACATCAGGCCACCTTGGACCTGATCAGGCGCCTGTGGGACCTGACGGACGGGATGCCGGGGCGTTTCCGTTGCAGTGTCTTCGAGTACCGGCCTTATCCGGGGACACCGGACTGGCAGCGGTTGGTTGATGCTGGTCACTTGCCAGCGGCCATGTTGGATTACTCGGACCGGATGGATAACGCAGACTTTCCGCCGGATCGGGATGAGTTCAACTTTTCGACCGGTTTGCAGTTTGGCGAAGTGCCGGTCGATATCATTCGCCGCAATTTGGCGATGATCATGCGGGAGCAGCGATTGCGATGAAGCGGGCGACAATTTTGTTCTTGGGACCATGCCGCAAGGTCGATCCGGCGACGTCCAAGCCCTTTCCCGCATTCTCTCCAAATTCTCGCTCGGGCAAGTTTCTGCGAAACGCGATTGATGCGACCGCCGCGTCGGGCGACGTCATTCTGCGTTTTGACAACGTCATCCCCCGCGCGCTTTTCGACAAGGAGGGCCGTGAGCGTTATCCGAGCTGCGGCGAGCTCGTGGAGGAACTCGAGGGACATGCCTTGTGGCGCCTGGGCAGTTCTGACGTGGTGATCGGACTGAGCGCCATCGTTGGGGAAGCCCTCCAGAGAGTCCAGAGCGCTCGTCTCGAAGCCGGCCGGCGCGCCGGACCGACACTGGTCCGGCTGGAGCATCCGTCCTTCATTATGCGCCGGCCTGTTCACGAGCGAACGGACTATGTCCGACGGCTGCGAGAATGCATTCATTCGGCGGTTGACGCGGCGATCAATCCGAGCGCCGCTGCGATGGCCGGCGGCTGAGCTGCCCTATCCAAGAGGCGAACCGTCGTCGGCGGTGATATCGCCCGGTTTAGACCAGAGGCTGCGGTGGTCCCAGATCGTCTCTTGTAAGGACTGGATCCACCTGCCAGTATTACTCCGCAGCCTCCGAAAACAATTCAGCTTGGGAATTCCGCCTGAGCCATCGTTCCTCACCATGGCGGGCGCGATAGATCTCATTCCTCAGTGCCTCTGCGTTCAGCAGGCCAGCATCCGTGGCGATCGCCGCCTGCACTTGAAGCTCCAGCCAATTCGACCACCTCACGCTGACTCTTAATTAGCCGCGGCGTCTGGACTTCAGGGCGGTTAGGTCAAGACGCTCTTCTATACTTTACAGCGCGAGCAAGGCAGGTCCAAAAAGGCAGTTGTGTTGCTCAGTCACTCCTTCAAGTCGCTTCGCCTGCTCAATTTTGCGACTAAATCGCCAATCCTGCGATGGAACGAAGGAAAGCTTTACTCTCAATAAGCCGCCGACATCTTACTTCGGTCTTTAACAGCCGCGCCGTGGGCGTCGATGCCAACTCGAACGCAACCTTGGAATGTCGCTTGAGGTGCTGCTCAACACCTATGGCCATCACCATCCCGACTATTTGGCTGATGCGGTCGAGAAAATCGCGAAGCGCGATTCAGCAAGCGAACGAAAAATGCACGTATCTGGTGCGGTTTCTGGTGCGGTGATCCCAATCAGACGAGATGACGCCGGATAAGTCACTGATTTTATTGGTGGGCCCGGCAGGACTCGAACCTGCAACCAGACCGTTATGAGCGGCCGGCTCTAACCATTGAGCTACAGGCCCCGATCCTAGCGACCTGAAAG
>Ga0209489_107510_pt1 | contig 16106 bp, 7 predicted proteins | sample SiratrowhiteBW_FD_187527 | JGI IMG/M metagenome (GOLD analysis project Ga0209489, IMG submission 187527) | Root nodule microbial communities of legume samples collected from California, USA - Siratro white BW (SPAdes) (version 2) | ecosystem: Host-associated > Plants > Roots > Nodule | place: USA... | reverse complement strand
TATATATATATATATATATATATATATATATAATCAGCTTTGGTAAAACATAAAATTAACTTTAGCTAAACAACTTAAAAAGCATTCTAACTAGTTCATATTTTTTTATATAAAAATCTAATAAATCCTGTCGCAACCGGAGTCACAATGGGAACAACGATCCAAAAGAGAAAATTAAAATAATTTAAAAATTTAGAAAAAGGAGTTCCCACCATAGTTTATATGAAAAACTATTAAAAAGCCAAAAAAATTAATAAAGCAAGTTTGCGAAAATCAGATTTCGGATCCGAAAGTCGGTTACGTGTGGGAAAGGTGTTAGCACCCCCACAACGTCCGTTCTAAGACAACAAGTAAAATAAGTGTGATTTTGTAAAATGTTTATTTTTCCGAAAAAAAAATAAAAACAAAGAAAAATATTTTTTATTTTGCAAAAGGGTCCGACAAGGTTTGACCTTGCTCCTACGTATCTCCGTTAAAGATGAAGAATCAGGGTACGTAGTTCTTTTTTAATGTAAGAAGAGTTACCACTTAAGTGAATCCTCTTTTTTATTATTTTATTTATTTTTATTCTGAAAGTAGTTCAAAACAGTTTTGAAAGAATGAATCTTTCTTTTTTTTCTTTTTTTTTATTATTATTATTATCAAAGGTGAAGTGTAATGAACGTGAGATGAAGTAGTTTTAGAACAGTCATGTTTTATTTTTATTTTTATTTTTTATTATTGTGAAAATGGAGAACATGGGTGGTTCAGAGCAATTTTAAGATTGACTGATTTTTTTTTATTATTATCTTTATTTTTTTGTGAGAAGTTAAGATTGAGTGGAAAGTTACGGAGAGTTGAGGAATTTTTTTTTAATTTGTATTTTTTTAATTCTTTTATTTTTTTTTCTTTTTTTAAGAAGAGAGATATTTTGGAATATCTCATTATCCATTATTTCACTCATCTTTTATCTCTTGATCAATCTTGAACAATTTTAAACAGTCTTGAACATAACATAGTTCGTAGAACCAAATCATCAATTTTTTTTTATACTTTTTAATTTTAATTATTTATTTAATCAGATGAAATTGGGTGTTGACAGTTTGCCCCTCTTTACTTAAGTTTTACTGGATAATATGAAAATTTAAAGAAATTTCATATTATCAAAGTAAAGATTAAGTAAAGATAGAGACACTGATTTCATTTGGGTATCTGCAAAAGTTAAAAGAAGACTAAGATTTGGTGGTAGTGAGGTCGGACCTTGGACTAAGCTGAAAGGGTCGCGCACCTTCACGATTGTAAAAGAGTAAGGTTGGACCTTGGACTGAGCGAAAAGGGTCATGCACCATCACGATTGAAACAAAGAAAAGTGAGGTTGGACCTTGGACTGCGCCGAGAGGGTCACACACCATCACGTGGTGAAAAGAAATGTGAAACTGCAACCTTGACCTTATAAGGATGAGAGGGCTATGAATCTAGACTTTGAGTCCTTTCTCCAAATACCAAGAAGTAAAATTGTTAAAAAATAAAGTGCAGAGATTCAACTTTGAGTTCTTTCTCACGCAAGAGCTGAAAAGTAAAGTGTGGATATGACTTTGAGTCTTTTCGTACACGAACAGAAAAGTAAAGTGTGGATACGACTTTGAGTCACACGAACAGAAAAAGTAAGGTGTGAAGATACGACTTTGAGACCTTTCTCCAACACGAGCTGAAAAGTAAAGTGTGGATACGACTTGGAATCCTTTCGAACACAACATAAAAGTAAGAAATGGCCAAGACCTTGCTTCTGCAAGGGATCAAGCACTAAAAAAACAAATGTGACCTTGCTTCTGCAGGGGATCAACATACCAAAGAATACTTGTGACTTTGCTTCTACAGGGAGTCGAAAAATAAATTATCTGGAGATACGACTTTGAGACCTTTCTTCAAACATGTTGAAAAGCAAATTGGAGATACGACTTTGAGTCCTTTCTTCAAATAGAGATACAACTTTGAGTTCTTTCTCTATAAAATAGCTTTGAGTCATGAGCTATCATGTGAACATTCAACTTTGAGTTCTTTCTTCATTGGAGATTCGACTTTGAGTCATTTCTCTAAATATAAGATTGACCTTGAATCACCTTTCAACAGTAGAGATACAACTTTGAATTCTTTCTCTCACTACAACATTAAGTCAATTATTTTTTATTTTTTATTTGTGAAGATATGACATTGAGTCCTTTCTTCACTGGAGATACAACTTTGAGTTCTTTCTCCAATAGGGATTCAACTTTGAATCCTTTCCCTAACAAAACTTTGAATCATTCTTCTTCAAAAGGTCGACTTTGAGTCGCCTATTTTTTATCTTTCAACATGGAGCCAGACTTTGAGTCGCTCATCCAAAAGGTCAATTTTGATTTGTCTATTTGCCCTAAAGATATGTATGTATGAATGCATGAAAACTTTGAGTTTCTGATTGTTTGAATGTATGCATGTGCATGTTTGAATGCATGAAATTTTGATTTGATTTTTTTTAATATGCATGTTTGAATGCGTGAAATTTTGAGAATGCATTTATGGATGCATGAACATCTAGAAAAATGCACATATAAAAATGCCTTTTGAGAATGCATTTTTTTCCTTCTCTTTCTCTTTTTTTTTCTATAAATGAAATGTTTTTTTTAGCAATCATTGCATTCATTGAATTTGAAAAGGTTTTCTTTTTTATTTGATTTCGATTCTTTTCCTTTTAAAAAAGCTTGACACTTGAAATCAAAATCTCATTGACTCAACATTCGTCACACTTTGTTGCGTATGTACTTAAATTGGTGGATGAACAAAAATATGGGAGAAAAGGCTTTTGATAAACTGAGGAGAGTCCAAATGACATTATCTCTCACTGAAAATGACAGTGCCCCCAATTTGGATATATAGAGATTGAATTCAAATAGATAAAGGGTGCAACTTTACTTTAAAATTTCTCACAAAATCTTTTGAGAATATGCTATAGGCATGATGAATGTACCACCGGAGTTGTCACAGTTTTGAAAAAAATGGGAAATTAAGGTTCAAAGGGATGTCTAATTTTGATGGGTTAGATGAACAAAAATTGATTTGGTGAAAAACTAGGATAACGCGACTTATATGGAGAAAGTTGTAGCTAAAAACAAACATATGCAAATTTGACCGAATATGGACTGTCCCAATTTTTTTCGAAATATGAGTGAAAAATTAAACTAGATAATGGTTCGGTCTTGAATGTAGAAAAAATATGAAATACACAAATGAGGAAGGATTGCCCCAATGTTAGTGTTTCTCTGACACTATTTTGCTCTTATTTAGTTGGCAGATTTTTATCATCTTTTCTAACAAAGACATTCTGATTTTTTCTTTTTTTGTTTTTTTTTTCATATCGACAGTCACATTCATCTATTGAAGGGTTATTCTTTGTCAAAATCATTGCAATCATTCTTCAATCAATATGGACTTTGTATGGCTTGTAACGTGGTCAGGGGTTAAAAAGGTTTTAAAGAAAAGGGTATAAAGGCTCAAAAACTGTTTATGGGTTTTTATTCTTTTTAAAACAAGGACCATCAACCTGATGTTGCATAAAATAGTTTAGGTTTTTGCTGAGATCATTTTCTTATTTTGTTTCTTTTTTCTCTTTTTTTTTCATTTCTTCTTCACGATAACATCCTTTGTTTGTGAATTGTCATTCTTTTAAATTGATGACACACTTTTTCCTTTTAAATTTCTTCCCTTTTTCTTTAGAACTTTTGAGGCACTCTTTCCTTGATAGATCTCCTCTCGTGAAGCTTTTGACATATATCCTAACTGAATTTCAACATGCTAATGATCCTTGTTTAGGGTACTCTTGAAAGGTTTTTTCTTTTTCTTTTTCTTTTTTTTTACTCAAAAATGGTACAATGAAAATTTTTATTGATATTTCAGGAGGAAGAAACGTAGTCATATATCATTTCGAGTCCTGATTGTTTGATTTTCAAAGAGATTAACTCTTGCAACAGATTTCAACGACTTCTAGCATGTGTCATTTTTTTTCATCCTTTGTTTTGCTTAAATTTCCCTTTAGAGGTTTTCAATCTATCAGACTTTTATTCTTTTTTTTTTAATGTCTCTGGAGAAAGGAACTTGAAATTAAGATTAACCATGTACAAAATCCAACTGATTGCTCCAACATGATGTTTACTCTAAGTTTTAGTGGGTGACACCACATATTACTAAGACAAATCCTTTCTCTTTGGGGCTGAATGAAGGAAGGCTCAAAGAGGTTTTTAAGACATATGCATGCAAATATGTTATGTCTGAAAAAATCAATTTAATTCCTCTTTTTATGTCAAGCTTTAAGATTGATCCAAAACTTTTTCCTTCACTTTTATTTTTCATCAATAGATTCAATGATTCCATAAACATGATTTATTGTGCAATTTTTTTTATCCATCCTACAACATCCTTTAGAACTCGAGAAAATCTTGTAAACAACTTATGGTGTGTACTTCTCTTAGCAATAACAAAGTATCAAAGAAAATTTTATTTCATCACAAGATAATGCAAATACGATTCCAATGTCTTTTTTTTTTGCACAAAGTTCAATATTCCAAAAATATTACATTGCATAGACTATGGAATCAGATTATGTATAAAATTTTTTAGCTGTGTCAGAGTTGACCAGTAACGATAACTCTTCTCCATTCATCCTTGTGAGAATTAACGCTCCTCCAAAAAAAACTTTCTTCACAATATAAGGACCTTCATAGTTTGGCACCATTTACCGCGATGATCCTTTTGAACAGATATGATCTTTTTAACCACTAAATCTCCTCAAAACTTTCACTGACAAACCTTTTTGTCAAATGTCTTTTTCATTCTTCTTTGATATAACCATCCATGACATATATTGTCTAATTTCTTCTCATCAATGAAACTGAGTTGATCATATATTGCTTGGACCCACTAATTCCAACTTGGTCTCCATCAATACTCTGAGAAAAGGTATTTCAACCTCTTTACTTGATGCAATTTTACTTCCCTTATCTCTTGTTCAACTAATCTCCACAATTTTGGAGAGGGTTCACATTTTTCTTCATATTCATCATTTTCCATATTATTGTCGGGGTTTGTAACATTTAGATATGAAATATTGGAATGATTATTTTCAAAATATATGTCATCATATCTGCATTATTCAATATTACAAAAACAAATAGACAAGACAAAAAATTTTGGATGAAAACAAAATTTTATTGAAACTGGATCATTATTATTGCTAAGAGAAAATATCACACTAGAAAGAAATTGCTCAAAACCAATCAAAGGTTTCTTTTTGTAAAGCATTACTTTTCATCCTATGCAAACACCACAAGTATATCTACAGATTCCCAATTGCCAATTTGTTCATTGGGAAGACAAGGGTGCATAAGATTGATAATTTCATCTCCATACTCCTGCTCGATTGTCACCACTTGATCAACATTGGTGCTAGTCGAAGCATTTGCATGACCCATCAAGGGATTCTTTTCCACACTTGTCTTCTGCTCTTGAAAAGTAAGTCACCCCGAATCGAGCAAAGATTGCACTTTATATTTGAGTGCTTGACAATTTTCAATTGAATGGCTAACCTCTCCACCATGATATTCACACTTTGCATTGACGTCATAATATCTGGAATATGGTGGTTGTATAATCCTTGCTGGACATATGACCACTAGCGCATTTTTTAGTAGATCAGGTAACAGCTTTGTGTAAGTCATTGGGATAGGAGTAAACTTCACAACCTTCTCTCTTGAATTACTCCTCTGACCACAGCCTTGACTTTGCGTTTGATTAAAACTCTGACCTTCAATATTAGGCTGAAATGAATTATTAGGTGTAAATGGAGGTTTGTATGTAGTTGGCGGCCTAGGAACATTTTGAGGATAATTTGGCACAGCATTTGCAACATAAATAGATGAATGTATGTAGTTGGGCCGATATTGTCGCTGATATCCTCCCCAATAAGGCATGGCGAAAGCTGCTTGAACCTCTCCTTCTATCTTCTGGTTATTATTATTATTGAACCCGAGTTTCTTAGCATTTGTAGTCGCGGACGGGCTTTGTGCTATTTTTCCATTTTTCAATCCATGTTCAATCCTTTCTCCAATAGTGACAATATCGGAGAAATTGGAGGAAATGCTTCCAAGCACATTTTCATAGAAAGGGGTTTGTAACGTTTCTATGAACATGGTGGTCATCTCCTTCTCATGTAATGGAGGTTCTACTTGAGCCACTAACTTTCTCCATCTCTGCGCATATTCTTTGAAAGTTTATGCACTCTTCTTTGTCATATTTTGTAATTGCATTCTGTCTGGAGCCATGTCTATATTGTATTTGTACTGCTTTAGAAAAGCGTCAACAAGATCCTTCCAGGAGCGGATGCAAGCTGACTCCAAATGCATATACCAGTTCAAAGTGTTTCCAGTTAAACTTTCTTGAAAGAAATGGATCAACAACTTTTCATCATGAGAGTGTGCAGCCATTTTCCTACAATACATGGTTAAATGGCCTTTAGGACATGTAGCCCCTTATATTTCTCAACCTCCGGCACTTTGAATTTTGGAGGAATCACAACATCAGACACCAAACATAGTTCTGCAGCGTCTCCAAACTCACAACTAAAGGAGTGGTTTGATGGTGGTGTTGTGACGTGTTAAACATCATAGGAGGTATGCATAATTGATTATCAATGAAAAAAAAACACATAATTGATTATCTCCTAGCATAATCCATTATGTGTGTTTTTTTTTATAAATAATCGATTTTGAATAATTTCATAATATTATTTGTTTCAAATTTTAATTTAAGTAAGATTTCAAATAATTTAACACTTTTATTTATTTAGGATTTTGAATAATTTAAGAATGTTATTTATTTTAGATCGTTATTTAAATAAGATTTTGAATAATTTTGAGTTTTTATTAATTTAACATTTTGAATAATTTAGAAATATTATTTATTTTAGATTTTTATTTAAGTAAGGTTTCGAATAATTTAAAATTTTTATTTATGTAGAATTTTGAATAATTTAGAAATGTTATAAATTTCAAATTTTTATTTAAATAAATTTTTGAATAATTTAATTTTTATTTATTTGGGATTCTGAGTAATTTAAAAATGTTATTTATTTTATATCTTTATTAAAGTAAGATTTTAGATAATTGATAACTTTTACTCATTTAGGATTAAAAATAATTTAAAAATTTTATTTATTCCAATTTTTTATTTAAATATCTATATCTAAAAGTTCTAATTTTTTTATTCAACTGACTTAATCAAATAATTTTTTAATAAGATGTAAATGTCATGTACGTCGTCTAATTAATCATATATTTATTTAAAATTTACTTTAAGTACAATGGCAGAATTATAATTTTATAATTTAATTTATTTTAAGTACAATAGTAGAATTATAATTTTATAATTTAATTAATTAAAAAAATTAATCAATAACACTCAACAAATAAACCATATTTCATTCTAAATTAATTTTAATACAAAGGATAAATTTATAATTATATATTTTCACTAATTTAAAATAAAAAAATTAATCTTTCGCATCTAATAAATTAATTATACTTTATTTTAAATTATTTTATTCATTAGTTTTATGATTTTATTAATTAAAAAAATAAAATTATTAATCAAATTTATCTTATTATTTACAAATTTTCATAAATCTTTTTTTATTTTTCTTTTATCTATTTTTTCTCCTTAATCTAAACACAGAAAGTAATGGATGCAACCATACTTATATTTAAATTTTATTTAAACGAAACGATGCAAACTAAAACATGTTTCTCACCTTTCTTACAACGCCTTAACATTATCAATGAAAACCATTGAAACAAAAATAAGAGCCAGCCATAGAAAGAATAATGGAATATAATGGCCCCCCGCATGGATGGCCAATTCAATTTCACTCTCACGTTTCAAAGTTAAAATTAAGCCCAGGATTTCGGATTTAAAACTTGTTGCTTTATACAAATATGGAAACTAACATGTGAATGTATTTCCGGAAATGATTTTCGGACACCATGAGGTACCACACCATGTCTGCTCCAAAATGCATGTAAATGTAACATATAATTATATTTATAAACTAGTTCAGAAAGGCTAGGGGTCAAACTGTAAAAAAATAAAACAATATATATATATATATATATATATATATAAGAAAAATGTTGTTGTAAAAAAAATAATATGGGGAGAAGTTGATTTTGGTTTAATTATGAATTACATATATAAGATGGTAGAATGTGTCAAGTGTTGTAAAAGACGGCTGAAAATTAATAAACTAAAATTCCTGAGACGTGATAAAAATCACTGTCTTTAAAGACTTATCCGCGATAAATGCGCAAGTCTCCCAGGATACAACAGGAACTTCTCAGTTAAAAAAAAAAACTGATGATCTCAGAACTAGCAAGAAAGCTCTTTAGAGCAAAAAATTATCCAGAATATTTTCTAGAGAAGAAAAGAGAGAGTAAAGAGAAGAAGAAAGAGAAAAGGAGGAGAGGAGATGTTGTGTTGGAATGTTTTCGGAATGGGCGAGTGCTACTATTTATAGAGGAAGGGGTGCAAGTGGAAGAAACGGCTTGAGCAAGATCTTTCCTTCAACGTTCAAAATTTTGCACACGAATCGAAAGAGAAACGACTTAGCTTGCCTCCAACGTTTGAAAAATTGCTGCAACATCCATGAACCCGCGGTTGAAGGCTTCTGGAAGATAGCACTACCCAAGAAAATCTCCGTAAATCTCTGCAAGTTGGGTTTGTTAGGTTTGAACCGTTTTCCCTTTTCAAATCACAATAGGGTACGAAACTTTCATTTTCCCTTTATAAGATTTTGCAATACCTTGTTTTTCCTATTTTCACAACATTAAGTTGATCTAATTGCTCTCTTTACTTGTAGTGTTTTGATTATCTAGAAAAATCAAGTTACAACTCAATAAAAGTCATTGTGATATTGTATTTTTTTTACTCTTAAAAAAACAAAGTTAATTTGTGGGGAATTAGTGGTAGTAAAGAGAAAATCATATCCTGAGACATCAGTGTATTTGAGTGAAACACATTTTCTAATAATGAATGATACCTTTAGTTGTCCACAAAAACATTTTGTCATGATTATTAGTTTGTATTGGAAAGTTGCACATATTTTCCTTGTTACATTTGCAATGACAATACCATAACTTAGTTTTGACTAGGAAACCAATCTTTTTTTAGCTTTATTGGAGAGAGCATACATAATTGACATCTGAAGTGATTGTGTGAACTTAGTTTTCAGTTGTTATACCATTGCTAAGTATTTGTCTATTTGTGTCAAGTTACCTTTGCTTGAGGATAAGCAAGGTTCTAAGTTTGGGGAGTTTGATAGAGTTAATTTATATGATATCTTTTGATTTATTTTCATAATAAAATCAATTTCTTTAAATCTTGGAATCTACTAAATATCATGTTTTTATTTTAATTTATTTCTTGTTATAAATAATTTGTTACTTGGGTTTTTAATCAAATTTTATTCTAAATCCATTAATTTTGTTAAATATATAAGTAGGAGGCAATTGGGCCAAGAAGAACAAGATTAGAGCCCACAAAGAGGGAGATAAAAGATAAAATTAAGCAATCAACCTAAGATTAAGGAAGCAAAAATGCACCTAATGTGGTAAACACGGTCCCGACGCACGATGGGCTTCCGAACTTCGACTAGTAACATAATCCAATGGCGCCCGACGTAATTCACATGGGTCGGGCATGAGGGTCAAAATTTGAATTCTATTTAAAGGATTCTTTGCATTAGGGTTAGACACTTCCACTAGGGGAGACTTCCAAAACTTCTACCTTTGGAGTCAGAAAAAAATGTAATTTTGGGATGAAGACTAGGGTTTGGAGAGTTTCCTTTTTCCTTCTTTGTATATTCATCTTCCTCTGTTGTTCATTCTTCTCATTTTTTTGGGGTTAGATTTAACCTTCTGAATTCTCATGTAATCAATATTGGGCTTATTTATGACTCATCATACATGTTTTTCTTTTAATACATTAGTATTTTAATCATGTGTTTATGCAAGTGTTATGAATCCATGACTTGATTATTGATTCTTGAAAGTATTGGAAAATATCTCAAAAAATCTCTTGATTCTAGGTCTGAATTAATTTATCGGACAGGAGCTTATGTCTAGAAATAAAGCATGATTCATTTTTTGTAATTAAGAATCTTGTGCCATCTATATAATTGATCAAGAAATTGACGATTAATAGATAATCCTAAGCTCATCTGCTGAGGAATAAGGTTTGAAAATTTTTTTGGGTTGACATTGACATTTGTTTGAAAAGAAGATAATTGATTTTATGCACGAGAGTGATCTTTTTTTAATCCTAGAAATTGCGTTCTATCTCCTTTCTATTATCTTTCCACATTCCAAGTGCTCACTAAAAATACAAAAATATATTTTCATTGTTTTAATTTTATTTCTTGCATAAAAACCAAAACTTTGGAACTGTTTGTAGTCTAATTTTGTTATAATTGTATTTATTGTTGTGTATTGCATAATTCCTTGGCAGAAAATGATATATTTATTACTTGCTACATTTGCGACTGATTTACTTGTCATCATTGCTAGAATATGCTAACAGTTAGCACCCTTCCATCCGAAGTCATTAATCGTTAATTAAATGTGCAAAAATAAATGTGGTTTTTCAATTTTTTTTTTCAAAGAATGAAACAAAAATACAAGTGAAAATAAAGAAAATATTTTTAAAATTTTTTATTTAGGCTCGACAAGAATTAATCTTACTCATATGTATTTTCATTCACAATGAAAAATTAGAGTTTACATAGTTCTTTAATGAAAGAAGTTTATTTTTTAAAGATGAATTTGAAAAGGATTGACCTTGTTCCTATATATTTCCATTTACAATGTAAAATCATGATTGTATAGTTCTTACGTGAAAAGTTGTTTGTAAAAATGTTTGTGAGTGTTGACGTATCTTTTAATTTTTCAGTTTTTTTTTTAAATTTTCAATTTTTTTATAGTTCACACCATTTAAAGTATAAGACAGTGCGAGGAACTTAACTTAGTATTCTCACAAATTGTACAACAAACGAAGATAGTGTAAACTATAGATCGAAGTACAAATTGTTATGTTTCTTTTATTTGGAGAAAAAATATTTTTAATCTTACTGAAAAAAGGGATTAAATATAAGATTATGCATATACTCAAGTAGTTATATTTATTCGTCTTTTTATTTTAAAATATTGAATACGAGATGACGCGTGTAGTCAAATAAGTATCTAGAATTTATTTAAGCATAAAAATGATAATATAAAATTATTTTATATATCATATACTAGAAAACACATTCTAAATAATAAGCACTAGGTATAAGATGATGCATGTAGTCTTATAAATACTCAAATAATTCTTTAACATAATAATAGTGTAACCTATGTAATTTATATTAAAAGAACTGGTGTCGAATTTCTTATTTATGTTGTATCTGTTTCGAGTGATTTACTATTTAGTCAGATGAATTTGGGGGAGGCAACCTTGTTTGTATCCACAAATCTATAAAGAAACGAGAGGACAAATTTACGAGAAAGTGGGTCTGCGGCCTCCATGGTCTTGTGAAGAGAGAATGGAGAGGAAAGTCATGTCATTCGTTGTGAAATCACACAGGTGCCCCCTCTTTCATTAAGCAAATTCTCATAGCCATGCAAAGATTCTTAACCCACGTTTGAGCCTTGCACATGCCATACACAACTAGTTTTCATGGTTGTTGGTTAGGAAAGCAGTTTGAGCTACTTGATTGGTGTTGGTCAAGAGGGTGGTTTGTTGGTTAATCGATTGTGTCCCAAACCATAATTGGTTATCCCAGTACCATAATCGATTATGCTTGTTTTTTTTTCATGGATAATCGATTATGCCTACCCCCCATAATCGATTGTCCATGATTTTTTTTGCATTTGCTTATTTGGTTTATTTCTCCATGACTCTCTCTACTTTCACTTATTGGTTATGGAAGTATGCATGACAATAGGGAGCTATGAAAATATATAGTTTTTTTGAGAGGTAATTGATTATGCAAGAATAGATTCTCGATTATACATTATTTTTTTTCATAGAATCGGTTATCTATGCATACATAAATGATTATATACAAATTTTTCAATACATAATCGATTATGCCACCGTAAATAATCAATTATGGACTTATTTTATTCATTTTTCCTTTTTTGTGAATTTTGCTTGCATTGCTAGGAGTTTAGATTATTGTTTTGATTGTATATACAACTTATAGTGCTTGCATTGCTAGGAGTTTAGATTGTTGTTTTGATTGTATAAACAACTTATAGTGATGTTTATGTTGTGTAGATTGATTGCAAGGACACCAACATGAAGTTGGAGCTTAAAATGGTTTAGTTTGTTCAAACTTTGGATAAGTGTTGGGTGTGTGTAATTACATGTGTTAGAATTTCACTTTATTAGGAATTTAATAAATATAAGATTATAATTTATAACCCAAATTAATGTATCATGTCATAATTAATTAAGATTATAAAATATACAGGACTTTAAATTATTTAGGAGTTTAATTAATTTATAATGGCTTAAATATTTAGAATTTAAATTTTTTTTATGATTTTAATTGATTAAATATTTTTGAATATTTTAATATTTTTATTCATTTAAGATTTTGAATAATTTAGGAATATTATTTATTTCAAATTTTTATTTAAGTAAGATTTTGAATAATTTAATATTATTATTTATTTAGAATTTTGAATAATTTAGAAATATAATTTATGTTGGATTTTTATTTAAGTAAGATTTTGAATAATTTAGGATTATTATTTATTTTGTATTTTGAATAATTTAGAAATGTTAATTATTTCAAATTTTTATTTAAATATCATTTTGAATAATTTTAAATTTTTATTAGTTTAAGATTTTGAATAATTTAAAATTTATTTATTTCAAATTTTTGTTTAAGTAAGATTTTTGAATAATTTAGAATATTTACTTATTTAGAATTTTGAATAACTTAGGAATATTATATATTATAAATTTTTACTTAAGTAAGATTTTAAATAATTAAATTTTTTATTTATTTATAATTTGGAATAATTTAAGAATGTTATTTATTTTAGATCTTTATTAATTAAAAATATTTTTTATTTATTTTTTATTCTAATCTTATAATTTTATCAATTAAAAAAGTTAATCTATAATATCAACAAATAAATCATATTTCATTCTAAAATAATTTTAACATAAAGAATAAATTCATAATCTTATATTTTGATTAATTTAAAACAAAAATTAATCACTCACACCATCAAATCATATTTCATTTCAAATTATTTTAATCACAAGATATAATTAAATTTTATAATTTTATCAATTAAATAATTATTAATCACATCACTTAAACTCTTTCACAAATTTTTATTTTTATTTTTTTAAATTTTATTATTTCTCATCATCTTTTCATTCATCTAAAAAATTTTATTTTCTACTTTCTTACACCTCAAATCCATCTATTTCCATTTTCTCTTATCCATCTTGAAATTCATATACACCATACACCATTAAGAAAGATGCTAATGGATGCAACCATACTTATATTTAAATTTTATTTAAACGGCACGGTGCAAACTAAAACATGTTTCTCACATTTTTCTATTAAACCTTAAGATTATCAATCAAAACCATTGAAACAAAAATAAGAGCTAGCAATTGAAAGAATAATGGAAACATATATATAATGACAGAATTAAAATTCACTTTCACGTTTCAAAGTGTTAAAATTAAGCCCATGATTTCAAATTTAAAACTTGTTGCTTTATACAAAAAAGGAAACTAACATGTGAATGCATTCCCGGTCATGATTTTCTGACAACGTTAGGTACCACACCATGTATGCTCCAAAATGCATGTAAATGAACACATATAATAAATATATAATTAATGTCTTGCCACGTGAATGATGCTATGCCAAGCAATTAAATCACAATATTAAATCATAAGTATGCCATGCAATCATGCCTTAAACTTGAAGTAGGATTATGCCATGCAATTACACCTAATGATTATGAATGTTCTACTAATGCATTGATAATTATAATATAAAAGCTAGACCCCCACGCAAAAAGAAAGCATGCAAGAGTTACCAAATCAGCTTTTTTTCCATTCTCCTCAAAATATTTCCATTATAAGTAAATCGTGTTAAGTTGACACGATTTTATTATGAAAAATTTATGAAATTGTGGTATTATGGTATGATTTTAAAAATTTAACTGAAATCGTAGGACGATTTTAATGAATACCTAAAATCGTATTATAATGACAATTTATAATGACATAATTTCTCTGTAATAAAATCGTATCAACTTGACATAATTTATCTATAATGAAAATTAAAGAAAAATTACCATTTTGAAAATGTTGAAAAAAAATTACACCAGAATAAAAAAAAAAACCTCAAATCAGCTGTATCTTTCAAAGCCACATGTATTTTTCCTATCAATTCCATTTCCAAACACTTCACAACCATTCCCAAACACCAACCAATGTATTTTCCGTTGGAAGCAGCCTAAAGGCACAATGAGTTGTTGCAGCAACGCACCCATAACCTCTGTGAATTCTAGCAGTGCACCCTCAACACAAACAGAAAGCACTTTTAATTTAATTTAGTTTTTTATTTTATATTTTTAAAATTTTCTTTTTTCCTTTTTATTTTTTTAGAAACAAACTTTGTTTATCTAAACGAAATTGGGTACCGATAGAAACATTCGACTACTTCTCCGACGAATTAATACCAAGAACATGAAACACCTTAAATTTTATTATAATTAGATTTTGAAAGTAGGTACTATTTTTTCTACTTAATATTTTTCTTTCGAGGTTTTTGGATGAGGAGATTTTAACGAGATACATAAATAAATTGTGTTAACCTATTATATCTTATTATATCTTAGTTCTACATTTACGTGAAAAATGAAAATATCTCACTGAAGAAAGTTTCACTTAAAGTGATCCTTCCCATGTAAACTTACTCAAGAAATTTTATGTAGAAATAACTAAATAAATAGGTCCTTCACTACAATCAATTCTAAGATATCAAGCAGGATTTTGCATATTATTGAGTTATTAGACATTTTTATTGATTCAATACATTACACGATCTCATATTTAATACTTATTAAATTGTTTTTTATAATAACAAAATTGAATTTAGATTTAAATTATTTATTTTAATATCCTTTCGTACCTCAAAGAAAAGTACATTTCAAAATAATATAATTTATTTAGATATCAGTTAGGTTAGAAAAGAAGACATATTTTTATGGGACCATCTTAATAAATATAAACTTTACTTCAATTAGTAAATAATATATTTTAATTAAAAATAGTTTAATATCGATGTATAGACAATCTAAAAGCATGTTAATTGATCAAGAAATTTGTAGATAAAAATAACACCTTTTTTTTATAACTTTCAACTTCTTTGTTCCTAGACAGGGAAAATATGTTTGAGGGGGGTTTTATGAAATTTGGTATAAACAAATAATTAAAAAAATCATACAATAAAAAAACAAACAATTATGTGGATATTTCGTTTTCCTTATCAACTTTAAAACAATTTTAATTTAAAAGATTAGGCAAATAAAATACTTTCTTATGTTTATTATAATTTATTAAAAACTTGAAATATCGATAAAATAGTTTATTTACGATCACACTATCTTTATGTTTATTTTTATGCAAGATAATTGAATTTTAAGATAAATATGCATATAAAATTGGTATATTATGCATGATAATTTTTTTAGGAGAAATTAATACAGGAGGGAAAACTGAATGAAATAAAACAACAGTGAAATTAAGAACTAGAAAAACTATAGAACTAGAAAATGATTTAAACAAGTTACATGGTAAAGAACTTGATAACTAGAAAAAGAGAAGTATAAGAGTTAAACTCAAGAAAAAAAAAAAAAACAACAATGAATTATAAAATCATTTTAGAGATTTGTGAACACGTTCGTCACTACCTATACTTTAGTTAAATTCTCATGCTTGGCTTTTATTAAATTATATATATA
>Ga0209489_107508_pt1 | contig 16111 bp, 17 predicted proteins | sample SiratrowhiteBW_FD_187527 | JGI IMG/M metagenome (GOLD analysis project Ga0209489, IMG submission 187527) | Root nodule microbial communities of legume samples collected from California, USA - Siratro white BW (SPAdes) (version 2) | ecosystem: Host-associated > Plants > Roots > Nodule | place... | reverse complement strand
TATATATTCCTTTTCAAGACAACACAAAATTTTAAACCTAATTATTGTTATTTTGTTTTTTCACTAATTATATCATTATCATCAAGACTTTTTTTTTAATAGTTAATATTTATTGAAAACTCAACTAGCCGTATTTAATAAAATTTATCTGCTAATAATTTCTTTTTTTCGTTTATGAAAGGTCCACTCTTGGATATTTTTATCACTGAACTATCAGCGTTTTGAAAAATTTTATCAACCAAATTTTTTCCACTCAGTTTTGTTATTAAGTTTACAATTTTTCACGTTTTACTATTTAAGTTTTTTCTTTCATGTTTTAGGACTTCTTCATTGTTACCTTAGTAAATTTTAATAAAATGTGAATTTAAAATTTATAAACATAGTTTTATTGGTAGTGTCTGCGTTTGTAAAAAGAAAAATGAGAAATTGTGTGTAACTATTTATTTTATTTTCTTTACATTGCTTTCGTGAAAGCATATACCTGGAATTTGGAATCCGGGTCAACTCAGCTACCTCGACCTGGACGTTAGACTTTTCATTTTGTAATTTTAATATTTGAGTGGGTCCGTATTATTCGTTTCACTGATATCACTAAAAACTAAAAGCCATTAGAGACCCATATTGTAGGGCTGCAACAAAAACGACTATTCATTCGTAATTTTAGAGATCGTGCTTATACTTATATATGATACTAAATTATAGATTTATACTTATTTAATTATAAACAATATTAAGATTCATATATTACATGAAAAGTGCTTATGAATAAAATATTGGTTAAAAAACAAAAGTGCAAACTATTTATGGTAAACTGTACAACATTCTCTTTCATGTATTCAATACAACTCCAATGGTAAAAAGTATTCATTTATTTATTTCTTAAATAATTACTTACATAATAATTTATTTCAACACGTAAAGTTAACGTCACGAATTATATATTGGCGGGTATCATCTATTTAAATTTACATTTAAATAAATCATTCTGTAGAAATTTGGGATACTATAAGAGTAAAGATTAACTTTGACTGTACTAATTTGAGGCCAAATCAACCCAAACTCTTTGTTTTAATGTACAGAATTTAGGGATAATAAATTTTGAAATTCGAGAGAAAAAACGAAAAATAAATATAATATTTTCACTTCTTAGTTGAATTACAAAGTTAGAAGGAATAAAATTTAAATCAGTGAGACTGCCGAATCGTTTCCTTCCTTATACATATTTTTTTTTTCATATTTCTTTTCTGTTTCTGTCACTGTTAGGCTTTTTGATTCGGATAAAAGAATAAGTTTTAGAGATTAAATTATAAATTAAAATAATATATTTTTTGGTACTCTATTAAAATAATAACACTGTTTGCTCTTTCTCCACCTCTGTGTAAAAAAAAACATCAAATATAATCTTTCTACCAAATCCGTCTTTTGGTCCATAAATTCTAGCAATCCCTAGCACTGTAATTTTTGACTTCGTAGCCCGCCGTTCATAGATTGGTGTGACAATGAAATTCCGCGAAACCACCCATTAAAACTGCACCCTAGGATTCTCAATTATTACTTATTTAATTAATTTGTTAATAGTAGTAAGAGAAAACGGTTGTTCAACATATTTTTAATCTGTTTCATTATTTGGATTTAGATTTATTATATTGTTATCAAGATTTGTTATGATATAAGTAAGCCACAAATAAAATATTTGATTTTCCGTATAATAAATGAATGAAATGATAGAATACGTAATAACAATAATAATAATAATAATAAGAATCCTATACAAACGGCACTTGAAGATATAATAATATATAAAATAACTTAACAGCAAAGGAAATTATTATGAAAAAAAAATACATAGGAATGGTCAAAAGTATTGATTGAGGAAGGTTCCAGATGAAACCCAGAACTTTAGGCACGTATAACAGATTCAAGCCAACCACAAAAGTGCTGATTGGGCAGCACGCGTGGCAATAGCGACGAAGAGTGACCAATCAAAAGATGACAAGTCATCGTTGGAACCTTTCAATGTGAATTTTCAGTTATTGTATAAATTTATGGCAAAGTAGGACGATCGTACCACGAAATTTCGTCTGACATACTCTAATTAACGGTAGTAAAAAAGTAATAACCACTAGGCATAAGCCACGCACTAAACAAAGTAGAGTGAGAAGTTGGGCCACAAATTCCATTAGTTAGCTTACTGGGCAAGCACATTGTACGATGCGTGAGGCATTCCATAGTTGAAAACCCTTTCCCTTTCCCTTTCGCTCTTTTTCTTTTTCTCACTTTCAGTTCTCACGAGAAACCAACGCCCCTTCCGCCATCCTAGAGCCCAACAAACCCCGAGTTTTCTTCACACTAACAAACACTCTCACACACCACCACGCGCCTTTTAGTTTTTTTACTACCTTTCGGATCTCTCCTACTTCATTTTAACAACATACTTTGTTATTCTGTTTCTCTGTGAACTAGTTGCTACTGTCGCGTATCTCGCGAATCTCGCGGTTAGGGTTTCCAATTTCAATTGGATCGTTGCGTACAGAGCTCCATAGATTCCATCCAGATTTGCTTAATTCGTTTATGAATTGACGGGAGAAACAATTTTTTTTTACGGAAATTGTTTTCTCCAGGGTTATTCTCAACGGATCTGAATGGGGAAGGGAGGCCAAGATTATGGGAATCGAGAGAACACGAGTTCGGAAGCTTCGGACCGTGAAATCTTCAAGGCTTGGGCGAAGGACGTGCGTGAGTGCGAGGAACGCTTCAAGGTGAATGTCAAAGTGGGATTGAATCACGAAGAGGTCGAGAATCGGCAGAAGATCTATGGATTGAACGAGTTGGAGAAGCATGACGGCCAATCGATATGGAGTCTGATTCTCGACCAGTTCAACGACACTCTTGTTCGGATTCTCCTCGCCGCCGCCATAATTTCCTTCGTGCTCGCTTGGTACGACGGCGACGAAGGCGGTGAGATGGAGATAACGGCGTTCGTTGAGCCTCTGGTGATATTCCTCATACTAATCGTGAACGCGATTGTAGGCGTGTGGCAAGAGAGCAATGCGGAGAAGGCGCTTGATGCGCTGAAAGAGATTCAGTCGGAGCACGCAGTGGTGATTCGAGAGGGCGTGAAAATCCCCAGTTTGCCGGCGAAGGATCTCGTCCCTGGCGACATCGTGGAGCTTAAGGTTGGCGATAAGGTGCCGGCGGATATGCGCGTTGTGGAATTGATCAGTTCCACTTTGCGGTTGGAGCAGGGTTCTTTGACTGGTGAAAGTGAAGCGGTGAATAAGACTAACAAGCGTGTGGAGGAGGATGCCGATATCCAGGGGAAGAGATGTATGGTTTTCGCGGGGACAACTGTTGTTAACGGGCATTGCATCTGCTTGGTCACTCAGACGGGCATGGACACTGAAATTGGGAAGGTGCATAAGCAGATACATGTTGCGTCGCAGAGTGAGGAAGATACCCCATTGAAGAAGAAGCTCAACGAGTTTGGAGAGAAGCTGACCATGATAATTGGACTTATATGTATTTTGGTTTGGCTCATCAATGTTAAGTACTTCCTTTCATGGGAGTACGTGGATGGATGGCCTAGGAATTTCAAGTTTTCATTTGAAAAGTGTACCTATTACTTTGAGATTGCTGTGGCGCTGGCTGTGGCTGCTATTCCAGAAGGTTTGCCGGCTGTCATCACCACTTGCCTGGCTCTTGGTACTCGCAAGATGGCCCAGAAGAATGCCCTGGTTCGGAAGCTACCGAGCGTGGAGACTCTGGGTTGTACCACTGTGATTTGTTCGGATAAAACTGGTACACTGACTACCAACCAAATGGCTGTGTCGAAATTAGTCGCAATTGGCCATAATGTGGACACACTAAGAGCCTTCAAGGTGGAAGGAACTACTTACAATCCAGCTGATGGTCAAATAGAGAACTGGCCGACTGCTGGATTGGATGCTAATCTTCAGATGATTGCGAAAATAGCTGCTATCTGTAATGATGCTGGAGTGTCACAATCAGATCATAAGTTTGTCGCCCATGGAATGCCTACTGAAGCAGCTTTAAAGGTAAGACCCCTTTTTATTTTATTTTGGCATATTCTTCATTTACTCTTTGCAATTTTGCTATGCCTCTGTAGGAAGTATCTATTTAAATAATTCCTTTGAGCTCTAGCGTGAGCATTATCTAGTTATCTAATGCTTTTCTTGTTCTTTTTAGTATCTGTTCTTTTTTGTTTGATAATCCATCCGTGTGAACGCATTGACCGGCTTTCGGAAGTAAAGGTTAACAGTTTTTTGTACTCTCTTTTGCAACTCCAGGTTTTGGTAGAGAAGATGGGCCATCCTGATGGATCCAAGGATGTGCGGTCTGCAAGCTCAAGCACCTTGCTGCGTAAGTTGATTTTGTTTATTGACAGAATAATTTGTGGTGAAATATACCAAGGCAAATTATTTTGATGACTCGTCTGACTATATTGGAGCCACTTTCAAAAGGCTTAAAGATATTTGTAAAGCATTTTTTTTTAGCAATTGTGGCTTCTTCCTGTTAATCTTAAGTTTTTTATTTTTTAAATTTGTTTATTCGAGTTAATGTATTGAGAACTTATCAGAATAACCACATATATGAGATCAACAAGTGTTGTTGCTTTGTAATATGTACAAGTATCGAAAACATATTCGATAAATATATTAATTTTCTTTACCTTCGAATTTCATTTTAGGTTGTTGTGAATGGTGGAGTGAGCAGGACCGACGGCTCGCTACTCTTGAGTTTGACCGTGACAGGAAGTCAATGGGTGTTATTGTGGACTCTGGTCTAGGAAAAAGGTCGCTTCTAGTTAAGGTATTATCTCTTTTTGTCTCCTTTTCTCCCACCTGGACAGTTCATTTAGATTATCAGTTTTTTATAGTATGACCTTGTTCTGTAATCACGAAATATTTATTTGCGCGGTGGAAATACTGGTTAACACTGGTTAACTTGGAAGTGTATACAATTCTTTTTATCATGTGGTTTACTCATTGTTGTAAAATAAATTAAAGGCATCATATCTCTTTGAAACCAAATCTTCTCAGATCTTTATTAGAGTAAGGTATTTTTATTCTTCCCCAAAAATAAATTTATTAATGTATCACCATTTATTTACTAATAAATATTTTAAAAAATTATTGTGTTTAACTAAATAGATAATATGCCAACTCCCCAAAATGCAGACATGTTTTGTAAGCCTAGATTAAAAGAACAGGAACATGTCGGGGAAAAACTGGTCTCGTTCAATGTTCAGTACCTGTTATATAGAAGTACAACAGAGTGCTGTTGAATGAATAAATGCTTTCCAAATTAAATTCGATAACAAGGGACCGGATCGTTCCTCTCATTAACCTTGTCATTTTGTTTCTAATTACATTTTTAGGAGTTTGGATAGTTTCTTTTGCTCAATCCATACATGAGCCTATGCATGCTTGTGTTCTTTCTGTTTCTTGTTTCCTTTTTCTCACCACTGGGAAATTCTTTTAACTGGCATTTGTCTCTAATATTTGGTAGGGTGCTGTGGAAAACGTGTTAGACAGAAGCTCTAAAATTCAGTTGCGAGATGGTTCTGTAGTGGACCTAGATGATAATGCTAGGAACCTTGTATTGCAAGCACTTCATGAAATGTCAACTAGCGCATTGCGCTGTTTGGGATTTGCCTACAAGGATGAGCTCCCCAAATTTGAAAACTACAATGGTAGTGACGATCATCCAGCACACCAGCTTTTACTTAATCCTTCCAATTATTCATCAATTGAAAGTGATCTTATTTTTGTTGGCTTGGTTGGATTGAGGGTAAGTTTTAAGCCTTTGGTTTTATATGTCCTGCTTTGTCATCTTCATCTTATCTTGTTAATGTGGTAACTTTGTGAAATTGAATATTGAATGCATAGGACCCGCCTAGGGAGGAAGTATACCAAGCAATTGAAGACTGCAGAGAGGCTGGAATCCGTGTTATGGTTATAACTGGGGACAACAAGAACACTGCTGAAGCTATATGCCGTGAAATAGGTGTATTTTCCCCTGATGAAGACATTACTTCTAAAAGTTTAACAGGTAGAGATTTTATGGAATTGCGTGATAAAAAGGCCTATTTGAGACAGAGTGGCGGCCTTTTGTTTTCAAGGGCTGAACCTAGGCACAAGCAGGAAATTGTGAGGCTGCTCAAAGAGGAAGGAGAGGTGGTGGCCATGACCGGGGATGGTGTTAATGATGCACCTGCCTTGAAGCTTGCAGACATCGGTGTTGCAATGGGCATTGCAGGGACTGAGGTATTTTTTTTCATTGTAATCATATTGCAGATTCTGGTGCATTACTAACAAATGAACATTGATTTGGGCTTTCTAAATGGGGGGTTGTCTTGGAAATGCTTGTGTTTTGAGTTTGATGTAGGGTTTCGATGCAAATTTGATGCGTTCAGTCTTTTCTCACTTGATAATTGTAATTAGTTAGACTAAGGAACGCCAGTTAATATTGTTTACTTTTGGCAACTCATCTCTCCTATCTTATACCAATCCTATGTAGGTGGCAAAGGAAGCTTCAGATATGGTGTTGGCAGATGATAATTTTAGTTCAATTGTTGCTGCTGTTGGTGAGGGTAGATCTATCTACAATAACATGAAGGCTTTCATAAGGTGATTCTACTGGTCTTTAAATAACTTATGCATGTATGAAAGGATGTGGTTTACCTTGCAATAGGCTTTTTCTCTATTGGTGGGCTCTGTGTTGATTCACAATTGGCATATAAGATCTAATTTAATGATTGGTTGTCCTGTCCACAATTCCATTTAAGCCACTACTGCAAATATAGGATAGTTTGCTACATTAATTCCTCTTTCAATCTTTGCTTAGTTTATGTCTCAAAAGAAAGGGGAGAAACGCCTTCGGTTTGAGTTGTTTTTTACACTCTTACAATTAGATTTCTAACAAGGAACTGAGATAAACATGGACTATGTTCATCTGTAGCTATCCATAAGTATACAATTATGATGCAGAAACTTTTTTCTAAAATATCAAGTAAACAATAAAAAAGATAACAAACATAGAGAATTGTATATCACATTTCATATCCATCCCCCAAAATTGTTTGAAACGGGAGGCAGTACTTTTGACTAACAGGTCTCATTTGTTTGGTTTAATCTGGATTTTTAAGCTGTGTTGTTTTGATTTATAATAACTGAGATGCTATGATGGGTTTGGATAAAACCCTGTTTTTACTAGATTTCATAATCTTGAGCGGCATTTCATGGCCTCCCTTATCTAGTTTTTTAGTTATGTACTTTGTTAGTTACCTATATGCGTGCTACATTTTAAGATCATTATCTAATGATAAAATAAGTAAATATTATCTTGAAGTGGTAACAAATTAATTTTGCAGGTATATGATCTCTTCAAATATTGGAGAGGTTGCTTCAATATTTTTAACAGCTGCACTAGGTATTCCTGAAGGATTGATACCTGTCCAGCTTCTGTGGGTCAATCTTGTCACTGACGGACCCCCTGCAACAGCTCTAGGATTTAATCCTCCAGATAAGGATATAATGAAGAAGCCTCCTCGTCACAGTGATGACTCATTAATTAATTTATGGATTTTATTCCGCTACATGGTAGTTGCCTTTTTTTCACTTTCCTTTCTGTGGCACACAGGTGTATCACTTACCTCTAATATTATCCCTAATGGTATACTTCACAGGTTATTGGGATTTATGTTGGATTAGCTACAGTTGGTGTCTTCATCATATGGTATACACACGGTTCTTTCTTGGGTATTGACCTTAGTGGGGATGGACACACTCTTGTCACTTATACTCAACTTGCCAACTGGGATCAATGCTCCTCATGGAAGAACTTCACTGCCTCTCCATTCACTGCTGGTGCTAAAACTATCACGTTTGACAACCCCTGTGATTACTTTCAAACTGGTAAAGTGAAGGCTATGACACTGTCCCTATCTGTGTTGGTAGCCATTGAAATGTTCAACTCTCTCAATGCCCTATCTGAAGATGGAAGCCTTTTGACAATGCCCCCTTGGGTCAACCCTTGGCTTCTTTTGGCAATGTCAGTATCATTTGGTCTGCACTTTTTGATCTTGTACGTGCCATTCTTGGCACAAGTATTTGGCATCGTGCCCCTGAGCTTCAACGAGTGGCTTTTGGTTTTGGCTGTTGCACTTCCGGTCATTCTGATTGACGAGATTCTGAAATTTGTGGGGAGATGTACAAGTGGGCCTCGACCATCAGCTGCAAGAAAATCAAAGCAAAAATCAGAGTAGACGGTTTACTGTAGTCGGTAGAAAAGTTGCTCAAACCTTAAGCGACATGGACGATGATATACTTGAGACAGAAGAGGTGGCCTTATCGCCCATTAATCTAAAGTTAGTGCATTTTAGGCCTTTCTGTAGTCTCCATCCCATTTTATAATGAGGGATGCCCGGGCTTGCATTGGGTGCACTATATCTTTTGTTTTTTTTTAATCTTTCATTATCCTTTTGCCCAGTTCTTTAAACATTTTTAAGATTTTCACGAGAAAGGAAAAAACCTTTGATTTCTTCACATTTATCTTACTGAAAAATTTGTCATATTCTACATTATTGTTTTAGTGGTGTGCTCAGACCATGGGAATTTTATACCAAACCTAAAATTGTGTGGATAATTTTCATTCTATATGTGAATCATTTTTGTCAGCAAATAATTAACGGACTTTTTTTTTTAACTAAAATGAATTTTTAGAAAATTAAGTTAATCCAAGATCAATATACATTAAAGAAGTGCTGGTCGAAGAGAAACAAAAAATTTTAACGTAGTTAATTTCAAAATTTTTGTAGGCATAAAAAAAATATCTCTGAATTACAAGATAAATTATTAAAAAGTATGAGATGTTGGAGTGTGGTTTATACCCTTGTCAATGTAATTTATTATCAATTTGTTGTGAGATCAGATCTTATAACCCACTTTTGTTGCTTCCAAAAAATGTGAACTAGGATCCCTTCTACATCACCTGATCCAACATCCACTTGTGGGAAGGGTGACAAAAAAGTGCTTCAGACTTTTATACATGTCCTCAATAATATACTATCATATGTCTTGAAATAGAAATTAGAGGTACCATTGTATTTTATATAAGTGGTCATGTTACTTAATTAATATTTTTTTAAGGAGACTTTTTCACGTCCTTCCATTCCACACCCCACTCAAGCTCCACTTGAGGTTAATCATTTTACTCATTTGAATTTTTAATCGTTACAGAAAATATTAACGAAGCAGACAACGTTACTAATTTATTCACTTATCAACATGTCATCCTAGTTTATTACATTTCATTTTATTATTTTATAATTTAGGGCCTCAAATACATCTAATTCTTTTGTAACACTTAAATTTGCGTTGTCACTCGCTAAAATTGTAAATGAACCAAAATTTGGAGTTTGATCACCTTCTAGAATAACACAAAGACACAGTTTAAGATTTAAAATAAAATAGAATTATAATTATAAAAGAAAAGTAAAAATAGAATATTTATAGTATTATTTAGCGTATATAGCAACTTATATGATGTCTCAAACGTATATTGATATATTATTCAAAATATATATGAAGTTAAAAAAGAAAAAAATTGTACTATAGAAAAAGTTGATCACTCCAGCTAATGCATAATGGCAAAACCCGCATATTATAACCGACCAACCACTCTTTGGTATACGTCAACTGACCAAATACTTTCTAATACGCTTTTACAAGATCGGTACATCTTACTCAATCATAATCATCAGACATGTGATATCAGTAAAATAATCACATGACAAATACCAATACGGACACTATGTACACTAGCTTATAAAACATACTAGTGAGTTGGGCCTTCAGTCTATTTACTTGAAGGTTCATCCAAATCCTATAAAAGAGAAGGTAACTCAAGAAATAAGACAGTGTTAATTATATCTTACAGATCTTATATTACTCGAACTTTTAGTAACTTAAAGGTCGAAGTTAAATTGATGAGACGACAAAATATATTATTGTTATTTGAGCTAATCTCTTCCAAGAACAATAATATTTATTTATTACATATTGCATTCAGTTTACACATCCTTGCTGAGAAATTTTACCTAAAAACGATTAAGTTTAATTGGAATGTAACACAAAATTCATAATTCATATATTCTTTAAAGAGGCGTTCTGCAACATGATTTGTAAAAATGATTGAATTCTGTTTGGTTTGAAATAATCAAAAGATCAGTTTTTAGGGTGAAATATTTAGTTGCCACCACAGCAAAAAAACTGACCGAAAAACTTAAAAATTTAAGAAACAAATAAAGCTCTGAAAATATGAGCATCCACACCTACATTAGGAAAATATGAGCAAAAGACCTACGTCATTCAATCATAAATTAGTAAGATTTTATAATATTTGTCTTAAAAATATTCCAATTATAATTTTGAATTGAATAACAACACTATAAAAGTTTTATTACAGTTTTAAAATATTGGAAAAAAATTTGTCCAACAAGGGCCATCCACGTATGAACTTGGTGGGTCTATTAACAGAGTGGGCTTTTGGTTTCGTATAGAAACGAATGCGTGCCGAAGGCGAATATGGATTAGGATTTGTTTGGTGACCTCTTTTTGTGTGGAGTCTACAACTTAGATTTAACAAATCATAAATGAATTTGAAGCAATTGACTGCAAGCAGTTTGTGTTCGAGCACTTGAGTTGACTGCGACGTCACAATTTGCTGTAACCAACATATCAAACGAGCTTTTAAAAATTTATATGTAAAAGATTGGTCATCTTCCTCCCCAACTCTGCATGAAATTGCATCTTGTTAATCTTCTGGTTGAGACTTTGATCACTCCACCACGTCTCCAAAATAAAACTAAAATGCAACAACCAAACAATCCAATTATCGATTTTGTTAACAAGAACAAGAAAAAGTAACATTGGATCCATTGTGCATTTTTTCCCAACGCTGACGCATCACCAATTTCCTTCCACGCTCGTCAACCACTGTATCCAAACTTTCATACAAAATAAAATTAGAATTTTCCTTATTATTAATCACAGTTGTCAAAATACTTGTATTTACAAAAGCTGGTGCCAAAATATGTTTTTTTTCCATAAATATAAATATAACGATACTGAAAAATGAATTTGGCTAATATTTTAATATAACGAGCCATGCATGCAGTTCTCCTTATAAATTGGGCAAACGCCAAAGTCTCTCAAGTGTGAAGAAACTGAACTCTTCTGAGCTTAATAGAGTTCCCCCACACCAATGTCTCATCTAACGCCGCCGCCGCCGCCGCCACCACAACCCAACACTATTCTCGACGACAGGCTTCCTTTCTTCAACCAATCCATGGAGCTGGTCCAACTCCCAAACCCGCCCACAACCCGAACCCGATCCCGCACCCTCGCCGATCTACTAAAACGCGTCCAAGACGCCCAAAACGACACACCCCCTGCACTAGCCCACCATGTTCTTGACCTCTCTTCCTCCTCCACCACCCACCCCTTTGTCCTCTCCTTCTCCAACTTAACCTACAGCGTCAAGCTTCGCCGCAAGTTCACTTTTTTTCCAGCCTCCACCGTTTCCCCTCCCGACAACGAAACTAAATCCAACGGCACCAAGACTCTCCTCAACGACATCTCCGGCGAGGCCAGGGACGGCGAGATCATGGCAGTCCTCGGTGCCAGCGGCTCTGGCAAGTCCACTCTCATTGACGCCCTCGCCAACCGCATCTCAAAGGAAAGCCTCAAAGGTACAGTCACGCTTAACGGCGACGTTTTGGACTCGAGTCTTCTAAAGGTGATTTCCGCTTACGTCATGCAAGACGACCTCCTCTTCCCCATGCTCACCGTCGAAGAAACGCTCATGTTCGCCGCGGAGTTCAGACTCCCTCGCTCCCTCTCCAAATCCAAGAAGAAAGCACGCGTCCAGGCCTTGATAGACCAGCTCGGCCTCCGCTCCGCCGCCTCCACCGTCATCGGCGACGAGGGTCACCGCGGCGTCTCCGGAGGCGAACGCCGCCGCGTCTCCATCGGAATCGACATCATCCACGACCCCATCGTGCTCTTCCTCGACGAACCAACTTCGGGCCTCGACTCCACCAGCGCCTTCATGGTGGTGAAAGTGCTGCAGCGAATCGCTCAGAGCGGAAGCATCGTCATCATGTCCATTCACCAACCTAGCTACAGAATCTTAGGCTTGTTGGACCGCTTGATCTTCCTCTCCCACGGTAACACCGTCTACAGCGGCTCTCCGGCGAACCTCCCATCCTTCTTCTCCGAGTTCGGCCACCCCATACCGGAGAACGAAAACCGCACCGAATTCGCGCTCGACCTAATTCGCGAACTCGAAGAACAACCCGGCGGGACCAAGAGTTTAGTGGACTTCAACAAATCGTGGCAGCTGAAAGAAAAAAACTCCGGCCAGGCGCAGAACGAGCCCAAACCCAAACCATCTCTGAAGGACGCCATCAGCGCTAGCATTTCCAGAGGGAAACTGGTGTCCGGCGCTAACAGTAACGGCAATAACTCAACGGCGGCAGTTTCCGTCCCCGCCTTCGCGAATCCGTTTTGGATGGAAATGGCAGTGATAGGAAAACGATCTCTGACGAACTCACGGAGGATGCCGGAGCTCTTCGGGATTCGTTTGGGTGCAGTTCTTGTGACGGGGGCAATCTTGGCAACAATCTTCTGGCACCTGGATGATTCACCGAAAGGAGTTTCGGAGCGCGTGGGGTTCTTCGCCTTCGCCATGTCCACCACGTTTTACACGTGCGCCGAAGCCATCCCAGTGTTCCTGCAAGAGCGTTACATCTTCATGAGGGAGACCGCTTACAACGCCTACCGTCGCTCTTCCTACGTCCTCTCACACGCAATCATCTCTCTCCCTTCCCTGCTCTTTCTCTCTTTCGCCTTCGCGGCCACCACCTTTTGGGCCGTGGGCCTGGCGGGCGGCTCTTCGGGCTTCCTCTTTTACTTTCTGGTGATCGTGGCCTCCTTCTGGGCCGGAAGCTCCTTTGTCACGTTCCTCTCGGGAGTGGTGTCGCACGTGATGATAGGGTTCACGGTGGTGGTTGCGATCCTGGCGTACTTTCTTCTCTTCAGCGGGTTCTTCATCAGCAGGGACAGAATCCCTCCCTACTGGATATGGTTCCACTACCTGTCGCTGGTGAAGTACCCGTACGAGGGAGTGTTGCAGAACGAGTTCGACGTTCACTCTCCGAGGTGCTTCGTGAGGGGGATTCAGATGTTCGACAACACGCCGTTGGGGATGGTGCCGGAGACGCTGAAGGTGGAGCTGCTGAAGAGCATGAGCAAGACGCTGGGCATGAACATCACTAGGTCCACCTGCGTGATCACCGGAGCGGATGTGCTGAAGCAGCAGGGGATAACGCAACTGAGCAAGTGGGGGTGCTTGTGGATCACGGTTGCATGGGGATTCTTCTTTCGCTTCCTCTTTTATTTGACGCTGCTCTTTGGGAGCAGGAACAAGAGGAGGTAGTCAATGCAACCAATACCTACTCCTTTTTTATTTCTTTCAATAATAACAACTGTAGTTTCTCTTTTTCATCTTCATCTTCATCTTCATCTTTTCTACCTACTAGTCTTTTCATCACAATCTTCATGTCACTTTACTAATTAAAGCAAGCAACTTATGAATAATTTATATTTTTTTCTTGTTACAGTTATCTTCAAATATGTTGGTGTGCCATTTTATAAATACATGTTAAATGGCACAAATATTAAACTTAAACTTTAAAACATAAAATTATGTTTGATTTTGTCAATTTTATAACAATGTACCATTAGTGAATTTTTCATTGAATATGAGATTATTTGCCTTCTACTATGTTTGAGATATGTTATATAGTATGTTAGTCTAATTAAAAACATTTAATAAGGTGTGAGAGGGAAAAATATGATAAACCTTTAAAGTGAAGTTACATGCTAGTTTGATAATATGTTTAGGTGAAAAAGTAGTTTCATTTTAGGACTCTCGAAGTATGTATGGTGAGGCAAAATATGTTGAATTTAATTCAATCTTGTTAAAGTCTGGAGTTCATAAATTACTTATAAATTGTCAAAAAGATTTTTAGTGGATAAGGAAAGACATTTAGGTGTAAGTCTCGTCAATAAAAATTTGATGAATTATATAGCATGATATAAGTGGTCTAAAAAGAATTTGATTATATTTTTATGATACAAGTGGTCTAAAAATAATTTTATTATATTTTTGGTTTTGCTGTCGCACTTAATCTCTTTCTCGAGGCACTACCTTTTATTTTTATTTTTTATGTATAGTTAAGATAATCTCATTATCTCAATTTATATATTCTTTGTTGATGATAAAAATAAAAAAAAAATCAACGTTTCTTCAATATACACAATATAAGAATGCGAGTAAATAAGACCTATCATGTTTTGAATACGTGATTGTATTTGATATTAAGTACACAAGAAAATAGGTATAATAAATCTATGTTCATATTTTTAAGTAAAATCATCATTTAAAATTGTTATATATGGTTTGACTCTTGTTTCGAACGAAACTTACTCATTATTATAAGTGAAGTTTACAAACTTTTAAAAACAATGTAAAATAAGAATCACATTTCAATAGTGTCAAATGAAGGTGGTGTTGTTGAAAAACTAATAAAGGAAGTTTTATCAAATTAAAAACCATTAACTTGATGCATCATCTGTAAATAAAATGATTCTTAGAGTGAACTGTTCAAATTTTGATTTTATTTAAGGAAATTATTATAAACAACAACACTCATGAATGTAATTACGATCATATGTTCAAACTCTGGATACAATTCTTTAAATAAGTATATCTTTGAGACTTATGTACACATAGTCACGTATTTATGTTTGAATCTTTATTGCAATCTTTTCACGTAAAAAGACGTCTCACACCCATTTATAGGCAACCACAATCTTGTGGTCAAATCTCTAATACAACTTTTTATGAGTGTGTTTAGACAATCCTAGTATTGTGATTGAATCTTTTGTGTAATTTTCTATTAACATTAATAAAGTATTTTAACCTTTATAAACAAACATGAAACATTGTTCTTTAATTTAAAAAACGAGCAAAAAATAGTTTGATTTCATTCTTTATAAAAATCGTGCTTAAAAGTACTAAACACTATACTCTTGGAAGAAAAATTATTTATTAAAAAATGTGCTCATGTATTCGAGTTTATAAAATCTTACAAAATGTAAGGCAAAAAAAATGTACTCATGTATTCGAGTTTATAAAATCTTACAAAATATAATACTTGTTTTTTCAAAATGAAATAACATCAAATCATTCATAACTTGATGAAATTTATTTGGATTGAGTTTGAAGAATCATATAATTAATCATTATTATACTTAGAATTATAATTTTAATCAATTATCAACCAAACTATTGATATACTTATCTCCAAAAATATATCATAATCTCTTACTGAGACAATTATACATACAATCAAATAATAAAATATTTTAATATATTTTATATTATCTTAATTATTTTTACCTTATTATTGTCTTGTGAATGCATGCATAAGAACTTCATCATCAAGGGAGTGACATTTATCTCATGTTCGTTTACTCATATTTTATCATTTTGATTTCTTATTTGATTTTTTTATATGTGGACCTTCATTCAATATTTCAATATTACTTACTATCACTTATTATTGAGCAACATACAAGTCTTCCTTCAATATTCTACAGCATACACCTTAAATAATTCATTAAAGGATGCTCCACCTTTTGCTAAGAATAAATAACATCATATTTTGATATAAAGTTTATTGATATGATTTTTACTTCAACAATATCTTTTTATTGTACTTTGTTTTTATAACATTATTTTAAAATATAATTATATGTGAAATTTATTTGTTTCCATTGATATATTTAAAGAACCGGTTTAGATTTTTAAAGCCAACGTAAGAAGGTAACTTAAAATTTTTTTCATACATATTTTATCTTCAATGTTAACAGAGTTTCACAACAAGGTTACACTTTTTTTTAATCTTTAAAATCCTTATTTCGACTTGTTTTAGTTGTTTTTTTTTTTTTTTTATAAAAAT
>Ga0209489_107506_pt1 | contig 16113 bp, 5 predicted proteins | sample SiratrowhiteBW_FD_187527 | JGI IMG/M metagenome (GOLD analysis project Ga0209489, IMG submission 187527) | Root nodule microbial communities of legume samples collected from California, USA - Siratro white BW (SPAdes) (version 2) | ecosystem: Host-associated > Plants > Roots > Nodule | place: USA... | reverse complement strand
ATATTAGTGATATAAATTTAAATTAACTTTTATTTTCTTACAATAATTAGGATTACTATTTATTTAGTATTGTTTAGGAATTTTATTTTTGTAGCTGGTTTATTGTAATATTAAATTTTGATTTTTACATGTAAAAAGTTTTACAATACCAACTAATTAGAAATTATTTATATGACATTTAAAGTATTTATAAAAAAAATCAACAAATTTATAATACATAAAAAATAATTAAATAAGAATATAAAAATATTTTATATTATAAAATATATGCACAATTTATCCTTCAAATATATTATTAAAAATTATTTTAAAAATTAAATTATCATAACCATGTAGACAAGAAACATTTTTTTAAATACTGCTTTGCTTTTTTCAACAGTTGTAAAGTACTTCTTATTGATATATTTTTTTCATGAGTATCTTTTTTCACTTCAATCTTGAGTATCTTTTTTCATGGTTTGAAGATTCTTAAATTAAAATTAATTTTTATTTTTATATAAAATTATTTTAATTTTGCATTAGAACATATAAAAAAATATTATTTTTATTTTTATTTTTTTAGATTATTTTTTTTACAATTTTATTTATTCTTTGAAAAAAATATTTCAAAGTTGTAAAATTCCTTCTAACAAAATAAGTTGGTTCTAGCGAATCTAAAAGTCTATAATTTTAATACTTTTAAATATTTGATTTCTTGTTCAGTTTTGTACGTACTCTCATGTAAAAAAATATTCTTTATTCCTTACTAGAAAATAAACTATTTTAGAATATTTTTTACCAAATTTATTAAATCAATATTTTTATTATAAAAAATTATGACAAAAATCAATATAAAAAAGAAAAACTTTACTATTAAACATGTTATCACATGAGTGTTTACTAAAATACTTATCATACTTTTTTTTTTAATGTACAATTGATTTTAAAATTAGAAAACTAAAATCAAATTGACACAGTTAAAAATATTTAAGCAAATAATATAACATGTAAAAGGTTAGGATGAAAAGAATGTCTAGAACTAGAACCACACCTGGTCAAGACCAACACGCATGCTAATCTAACTTGATATGTTATGTACCCTAATTTAGTTACAGAAATCCCATTAAATTAAACAATTGGCTTAGTTAAAAGTTAAAATAATCAAAACCAGAACATGAGAATATGATAGAATCATGAAAGGGAATGAAATCGCCTCCTGTTTTAGCATTCATTAAATAAAATATTTTATTAATTAACTTTATAAAAAGATTCCTCATTAGAGATTTTCTCTGTACATCCGTGACCGTCACACTGCATGCACTGTCACTATGAGGTTATGTGTCACAAAATTTCAAATCCTTTTGTTTTGTTGTCAATACCAAAGAATATTTATCAAAATGTCATTTATTATATATTTATTTGTTCATTTATTTATCCCCGATTGACCTGTCTAAAGAAATAATGATAAACTTATCTCTTTCTGTTTGGAAATAATGATAAAATTATCTCTTTCTTTCTATTGGGAAATAATAATCAACTTATCTCCTTCTTTCTTTTATTTAATTTTTTTTCTCTTTTCATATTACTTTCAATGAAAATAGAAGAAATCTCATTGTCGGTAGAGATAACACACTATTTGAAGGTTTTAATCTATATATTTATTTACTTTAAAAATCATCTGATTGATTAAAATTAATATGAAGTTATCTATGAGTTAAAGTTCATAAAGAAAATTGTCTTATAAAAAGATTTATTTATATGTTTATTTACTATTAATTGTTAATTGCCACTTCTTTTAAAAAATAGAATTTACTAACATTTGAATTAGTTAGGTTTTAAAGTATCTTTCAAATTTCTATGTTTTTAGTTAAAATTTATTTTATTAAATATTTAAATATTTTTTAAAATTTGTATATTTTAATTAAATTTTATTAAAAAAATATTTTATTAAACATCCAAATATATATTTTTAGTTGAGTATGATTTTTACTATCAATAATATGACATGACTATTATTTTTATCTTTTGATTTTTCAATTTATTGACTAGTTTATCTTTTTCTTCTTCAATCTCCTCTCATCAATAAATTTTTTTCGTAAGATTAGATTCATAAAGAGGAAAACATAAGTTAATTAACTCATATAATCACTTTTACTTACCCATCTCACTTGTAATTTAGATAAAATTATTTGGTTTCATTGTATTTCCATAATAAGAATTTAGTGTTTCGAAAACTCTTGCATAGACTTTTGTTTAGTTGTTGTTTAGAAGAAAAATATTTTTCATTGTTCTATATTTTTTATGCAAGTTGCAAATTAAGAATATTGTATAATTATGTTGTTGTTTTCTTTATATAGAATTCGTTTATATAAATATTTTTTCTTATCATATAAATTTATTTTCTATTAACTTTAATACTTTTATTAGAGGTTTTTGTAATTTTTTTTATTTGATTAACCTTTCTGTGATTACTTATTTCACGAGATAAGTAATTATACCAAATTTTAATTATTTAATAATAATATTATTTTATATTATTAAGGATTAAAAGCTTTTTGGTTAAAATGTGAATATTTTTTATTTAATTAAACTTTTTGCTCATATCATTTTACTTTAGGATTTTAAGTGTATATAAATTTGTGTTATTATAGTGACTCGTATTTTTGAAAAGGATAATAATTACACTTATAGACTCGTTCATTTAAACATAAAAAATAATGTTGATTTTCTTCATATTATTTATTATTTGTTTTTCTTTATAAAGTTTTTAGATATCGGTCTAAATGAGATGTCATAATTGATGGTTAAAAAGTGTCAAACTTACATAAAATTTCATAATTCATACTTATATCTAATTGTAAGTTTTTATTTAAAAAAAAAAACTCACATAATTCGATTAACAACAAAATCAACTCCCAATAAAACAAATAAAATTTAATTAAAAGTAATTAAATTCATAAAATATTTAAAATTAATAAACTATTTGTAAAAACAATATATAGTATACTTACATAGTAAAACGTTCTATTTTTAACTAATTCATGTAAAAATAGGTTAATCCCAAAATTAAAAGTGACTTTGAATTAAGACTTCTAAAATAATCAATAGAAAATCATCTCTTGAAAGAAAACTTAACTAAGAATGTGATTGATAAACTTTAAAAATATTTATTTATATGTTCTTCAAAGAAATATTAATATTATCAACAATATTATCACCTATCTATATAATCATATACAAATAAATACAACAAATTATATTTATATAATTATATATGATATCAGTGTGAAGCTGGATCACAAAAATCTCGTGTCACCTTTATAACCCCTAAACGAATTGATAATTTATTAAAATAACAACAACCAACTTCCTACCATACTATTTAGGAAAAAAAGTTCAAAATGTTTAAAAATCATTAAAACAGTACCTAAAATCATTAAAACATATAAATAAATTTATTTATCACCGTTTGACCTGTCTAAAGAAATAATGATGAACTTATCTCCTTCTTTCTTTTTTTCATTTATTTTATTTTTTCGCTTTTCATATCACTTTCAATGAAAATAGAAGAAATCTCATTTTGTCTTGAGATAACACACTATTTGAAGGTTTTAATCTATATATTTATTTACTTTAAGAATCATGTGATTGATTAAAATTAATATGAAGTTATCAATGAGTTAAAGTTCATAAATAACATTACCTTATAAAAAGATTTCTTTATATGTTGATTTACTGTTAATTGTTAACTGTCACTTTTTTTATAAAATACAATTTAATATATTTTACATTTGTATATTTTTATTGAAAAAATATTTTATTAAATATTTAAATATTTTTAAAATTTGTATATTTTAATTAAACTTTAGTAGAAAAAATTATTTTATTAAACATTTAAATATATATTTTTAGTTGAGTATCATTTGGTTTTTACTATCAATAGTATGACATGACTATCATTTTTATCTTTTAATTTTCAATTTATTGACTAGTTTTCTTTTTCTTTTCAATCTCCTCTGACTTATCTGTTAATTTATTTATTTTTTATAAAAATAAGTTGATAAATGAGTTGGAAAAGAAAAATATAAGTTAATTAATTCACAAAATTTTATTTAGTCAGAAATTTTTATTCTATCCGTCTCAATTATGATTAAAGTAAATTATAATTAAAGTAAATTATTTGGTCTAATTATATTTTTATGATAAAAATTTAGTATTTTGGAAACTTTTATATAGACATTTGCTTAGTTTATCGGAAAAGATATATTTTTGTTTGTTCTATGTTGTGCCAGTTGTAAATTAAAGATATTGATTATCTATTTTATAATTATTTTTTATTTTTTTTGGTATAGAATTTGTTTAAAGAAATATTTTTCTAATCTTATAAATTTATTTTTTATTAATTTTAATATTTTTATTAAATTTTTTTAATAGTCTTTTTATTTATTTGGTTAAATTTTCCATTATTACTTGTTTCTTATCCATGATCTGGAAGATGAGTAATTACACGAATTTTAAGTAACTATTAGTGTAGTTATTGCTTTAAATGTTATTAAGGATTAAAAGTTTTGATTGAAGAGTGAATATTTTTTACTTAGTTAAACTTTTGGTTCAGACTATTTAATTCTTAGGATGTTTAAAAATAGATAACTTAAGTATATATAGATTTGTGTTACTATAAATTAAATTAAATTTTAAAGTGATTGGTATCTTTAGGAAGAATAATAATTGTACTAATAGATTTGTCAATAGAAAATAAGATTGAATTTGTTTGTTATTTTATTTTATATAAGACTAGATTTTTTTTTTCATAATAAGTTAGAAAATAATAACTCTCTTAGGTGTTTTCTTTTTTATGGGTTTAGTGAGGTCCTCCCGACATTGTTATTTGTTATTTATCTTTTTTCTGTAGAATTTTTAAATATCAGCTTAAATAAAATGTCATAATTAGTGGGTTAAGGAGTATCAGCCTACATAATATCTACTGATGCCTAACATAAGTTTTTATTTAAAAAGAAAAAGTCACATCATTCCATTAACAACAAAATAAACACTCAATAAAACAAATAAAATTTAATCAAAAGTAACCGAATTAATAAAATATTTAAAATTAACAAACTATTTGTAAAAATAATATATATTATATTTACATAGTAAAACATTATATTTTAGTTAATTCATTTAAGAATGGGTTAACTTAATATTAAAAGTGACTTTGAATTAGGACTTCTTAAACAATCAATAGAAAATCTTCTCTTAAAAGAAAACTTAACTAAGAATGTGATTGACAAACTTTAAAAATATTTGTTTATATGCTCTTCAAAGAAATATTAATATTGATCAACAATAATTATTACCTATCTATATAATCATATAAAAATAAACAAAACAATTTATATTTATATAATTATAGATGATCTGAGTGTCAAACAGGATCACAAAAATGTCACCTTAATAACCCCTAAAGGAATTGATAATTTATTAAAATAACAACAATAAACTCCCTAACATACTATTTAGAAAAAAAGTTGACAATTATGGTGTTTAAAAATCATTAAAACATAACCTAAAATTCTTTTAAGAGAAAAGTTCACAAATATGGTGTTTAACAATAATTAAAACAGCACCTAAAATTCTTTTAAGAGAAAAGTTCACAAATATTGTGTTTAACCATCATTAAAACAGTACCTAAAACTTTTTAAATCATGCAATAAAGTCATAATAAATCTAATTTTTTAAAAATATTTTGACTAATATATGTTCTATAATAATAAATGACAATAGTTATCTTTTGTCCAATTATTAAAAAAGTTTTTTAGCATTTTGATATAATTGTTTTTATTATTATAAAAATTGATATTTTTTTTATTTACGAAAATGAGTAAATTATGTTACGAAGCATAACTTCATATAAAAAAGTTATATTGTTATATGATGCATGGATGACTTCTAGATGGTTAGGAAAATATGTTAAAATCATGTCATTTTTGTACGATTTTTATTTATAGAATTCAATTAAATGAATTCAGTTGAAAAATAATACAATTAAAGTCTTGTTACATTGACACAATTTTAATTAAATTATTTTTTCACCAAGTCCTCACACAAAAACATGACTTTAATTAAAAATAATCAAATTTGTTCTCCTAACTTATAAATTTTGTTTATTATCTTTAACTGAAATAGTCTCTTTGTGACACTAACTTGACATCATTCAACATTACATTGAGATCGTATTATTGTTATATGATTTTTTAGATGAAATTATATTTTCGTAACACGACTTGTCCATTTTTATTAATAAAAAAAGTACTCATACTCTAATCATTTACAAAAATTATTCCAAAACATTGAAAAAGCCTAATAAAACATACGTTCTTCGTTCTTTTTCCTCTTTGTGCCAATGACCCATGTTGTATAAAATGCTCTTGGGCACAAACATGTTGGAGGGGAAGGAAGAAGGTAATAAAAGTGTTAAAATTGAAAATGAATAGAGAAGAAAAAAAAATTTCTAAGATTACGCACCAAGACTAAGAATAATGTAGGAATGATTTACCATTGAAGAATTTTCTAATACATCATATTCTCAAGACATCAAAAATCTAATTTTTTATATTAAATTTTGAGGATGAAGAATATTTGATGGAGAAAGGGTTCAAGTATCATCTAAAAAAACATTAAAAGAAAGTAAAACAAATCAATGTCATTGAATTTAAGTTGATTACTAACTAAGATGCATTAAGGTGATTCCTGTTAATGAGGTGGTCAATCAAAGAGATTTCCCACCTGAAACCTCCAACTTGATACCTTATTTATATCTCTATCTTATTGAATTTTTAATAAAATATTTATTTAAATATAATTTTATTAAGAATTGACAATATATTATGATGAATGTAATTTATTTATGACATAAGTTTTAAAATGAGATGAAGTTAAATAATATGATTAAAAAATTATACAACTACAATTAACTTATATTTTAAAATAAATAATATTAATATAAGTTTAAATATAATATTAATTTATATAAATATTATTTCTTAAAAAAGTTAGTTATTCTAATTAACGACTGCACACTTTCAAATCCTATTTTGATAGTTAACTATATTAAGAATCAACTCCACCTTAATCTACAAGTTTATAAACTTAATTGAATATTTACTCATTACCGCTCTTCTAACTTGTAGATAAATACACTTTGACAAGAAGACATGTAATAATCATTATAATAATTTACGAAAATCCACTGAAATAATAAATTAAGAAAATATTACCAGTTTAATTATTCTTGTCTATCAGATCGTAGTCATTAGAATTGAAGGTAGAATTAGTATCTTTAGAGCTTAAATTCAAGTCTTCTTAAGTGAATAATTAGGGCCACTTAATATAAATTAATTTATGAGTTGGTAAAATTTAATATCTCTTTAAGAGGTGCAATGATAAAAATTTAATATGTTTTAACCATCAACAATTATGCCATTTTGTTTAATCATGTCAATATGATCCAAATGGATTTGATTTAACTAAAAGCGTTGAAATTAATGAGTGTAAATGAATTTGTGTATGTCCACAAAATACGTAATCAATGATAACATTTTAACTACTAAATTATTTACTATATTTATTTTAAGTTTGTTTATCTTATCCCATTTTACATGTTTTCCTTATTAAACTTAGACATGAGATTTACTGGATAATAAAAGGAAAATTTAAAGAAAGTTGAGAAAGGTAAAGAACTCAAAACCAAATGTAAGGAAGATGTGGTTGAAAAAATTTAGAGTATAATCATATTTTTGCTAAACTTTTTTTTAATGATTATGTAAAAATGTTGAATATAAGTCAAGAAGGTTCGATATTTATAATGTAGTTAAAACAAAATGGTTATTTATACACGATATACAAATTAGAAATTAAAATAATATAATATGGACATGATGTCTTTGAAGTTTTTTCAAATAAGGTCATTGTGGTGTTGATTTGGGATTTAGATTCATATTGTTATTAGACAAAAATTACAAAAAAGAAAAAGAAGCAATTAACATTAATAAGATAACACACAAACTAATAGAAATTCCATATACTAAAATGAATCCGTATATCAAATAATTTTAAAAAGATTAATATGTAACATAATTTGTTCTTATTTTTTTATTTTGTTTAAAAATACAAGTAACTTGTTTATTCTATTTCAAAAACAAAAGGTAAATATCACTCCGATACAGTGATATATTTTTCAAAAAATTCAAAAGACTTTTAAAACGGATGAATGGATATCTTGATGCTCACAAAATTGTAGTAAATTAAATAATTTTTATCCCACTTCAAGATTTTAATTTTGTTTTATAAGTATGCCTCGTCCACAAGTAATGAAAAAATAAAGAGTTATAAATTCAAAATTAGTAAATATTTTATACAGAAATAAAAAAGAATAAACAGAGTCATATTTTAATATATGTCAGAACTCACATTTTTATGTATAAAGTTTAATCTTGAAAACATATCTAAATATTAGCATTAAACTAAACTTTACTAGAACCAGTTGCCGAATGCCGCTTTTGATAAATAGAAAAAAAAATATTTATTTACTATTAAAAACGAAATTGATTTTTTTTCAACTATATTAATTGAAATACACAAGTTGCAAAGTCAAACTTTCACTTTCCAGACCTATATAGATATTTCCATTCTTGGATATGTCTTTCACATACTATCTTCGTAATTGGCTATAAACAACCCCTCTCAGCCAGCTTAAACCCCGTCGTTTTAATTTTTGTCCTTGTATTTACAAAAATACGTTTTGATGGCATTTTTTGAAATAGTTAAATGAAATAAGTTTTTAATAAGAAAAAAATTAATTTTACATTAACTAATTTATAAAATGCAATTTACAAGGTGGCATGATTATTTGTTATTACAGTCTGTCTTCACTTGTTTGGTTCTGTGGCCTTTTCCTCTCTTCTCATTTATACACACACCACAATCTCGCACACCGCAAAGCAACTCTGCATCCACTCCCTCTCACTCTCTCTCTTTCACACACACACACATTGTCTTCTCACAAATCTCTCTCTCTCTTTCTCTCTCCTCGCTCCTCGGCTATGGCTTCGCTTCTCGAATCTGGCTGGCAGGTTCTTCCCTTTTCATTTTCTTCAATTGTCGCCGCCTTTTGTGCTTCGTTAGCTTTTCCAATTCCACCGAAGGATTCGCTCTTTGATTTAATCCAAGCTTTTCTCTGTTTCTTGATGTAAATGAAGTTAGCGTGTGCATTATTAGCTTTGTTTAGGAATCATAAAACGCTGCTTGCTTGCTTGATTGATTTATTGATTGTGTTCATGACATTATGCCTCTAATGATGATTCCTTGCTCTATTTGGAACTTCAATTGTTCCTGTAGATCATTCTAGTTTCTTTGATTTTTTAAATTATGCTTTTCACTTTCCGCTCCTGATTTGTGTTGCCTCGTCGTTATTGCACGTGAAATAGATTCCTCGAGTTTGTGCGGACTGTGCTGACGTATCCAGTGCTGTTTGATTTTCAGATGCGTATCTGTAAATTATTGAAAGAGTTTGTAACCGCTTATGGTTATAAAATATTCCCCTGCTTAGGTTTGGACTATAAAATGCATTTTTTCAATGTTCGATATTTAGCGTGTGAAGGAAATGTTTGTGAACGGAGCTAGGTTCGGACCTTTACTTGTTGAAAACATAATTTAGCATGTTCACGGAAGTGATTTCTATTGCATTGTTGGTTTTTTGGGCTTTTGGCTTCGGACTCTTTCAGGTTCTGTAGATTGCATGGTTACATCATGTTTTGTACTGTTTACCAAAAGTAGGATTGATGTCTGGTCCTTTTCGCTGTCTTGGGAAATACTATTCTCTCTCTTACTTGCTCTCTTCGTGCTGCAGTACTTGATCACACATTTCAGTGACTTTCAACTGGCGTGTTTGGGAAGCTTCTTTCTACATGAGAGCGTTTTCTTCTTGTCTGGACTTCCCTTTATATGGCTAGAGAGGGCAGGGTGGTTGAGCCATTACAAAATTCAGGTCTGCTCTTGTTGATGTTTGTTGTTATCTCGATGTTGGATGATTCCTCATTTTGCTCTCCAAGATGGAAATCTAGTGCCTTATCTTTTGTTGCTTTTCTATTTAGAATGAGCATCAGACATATCCAACGTAAACTGTTTCAATATTGCTTGTTTTGACTTGAAATACGTGTTCCTTCCCTTGCACCTTGTATTCATTTTAATTATTCCCTTTGTGCTAAGAACAATTCTGTCCAGGTCTTTATAAGTGAAGAAGTCGCTAGAGATTTCCGTTTTCAATTTCTTTTCCCTAATTTGTGTGTCTTACATGCGTTGATGTTCTAACAATGCTTTTTGGTGTTCAGTCCCAATCTTTGGATTAGCTGATTCAAACAATACATTCAAAATATGTAACATAATTTTCTTAGACTTGTCATGCTATATTTGAATGATGTATTGATTAAACCCCCCTGATAATGGTGGAAATGATAAATTTATTCCCTTTTTCACTTGTAAATGTGTAGCTACGTTGTTTTTCAGCTGTAAATATGTAGCTACATACTTTAGAAAAATGAAACCAGAAGTTAAATTTTGTCTGGTCTTCATACGCAATCAATTTTCTTGTTTTTATTGTTTGGCACTTAGTATGGTACTCGTTAGTCCTCTTTCTCTTGGTCCTTTTTTCTGTACCTGAATCCTCGCCCATTTAGTGTCTAAGATTTACTGTTAATCTTCCTTTCTTGCAGGCAAAAAATAATAGTCCTGCAGCTCAGGAGAAATGCATTGTTCGCTTGTTGCTTTACCATTTTGGTGTCAATCTACCTGTTATGATTTTTTCATATCCTGTCTTCACATACATGGGCATGCGGAGTAGTCTTCCCCTACCGTCCTGGTACATTCAGGTTCTTTTGAGCACTGTCATTATTCTAAACATAGGAGTTCCATGTTAGGAGCTTTTAAAAGTACATATGTTTGGAATGTGCTTCTATTTAGCTTATTAAGCAAGAATGGATTTTGATTTTGCAGGAAAGTAGTTCTAACTCAAATAATCTTTTACTTCATTTTGGAGGACTTTATATTCTACTGGGGACATAGAATATTGCACACGAAATGGCTATACAAGCATGTGCACAGTGTTCATCACGAGTACGTTTATTTTTGTGTTATGGGATATTAGCTTTTGTTATACTTCTTAATCATAAACTACCATAGGGTTTTTCAATATTGTGAAGGTTTGCTACACCGTTTGGTCTTACTTCTGAATATGCCCATCCTGCTGAGATACTTTTCCTTGGATTTGCTACCATTTTTGGTCCTGCCATCACTGGGCCCCACTTGATAACTCTCTGGTTATGGATGGTTCTGAGAGTCCTAGAGACAGTTGAGGCTCATTGTGGATACCATTTTCCATGGAGTCTTTCAAACTTCCTTCCATTGTATGGGGGGTGAGTGTGAATTTCCTTCTCCTTCACCAGACACCAGCCATTTGGTTTATTCTGCTATTGTGCCTCTTGTTAAACTTTGTCTCATCACTTTCAGAGCTGATTTCCATGACTATCATCACCGTTTACTGTACACCAAGTCTGGCAATTATTCTTCAACTTTCACTTACATGGACCGGTAAGTACTGAGCATATAGTTCTTGAAGAATTATTGTTGTTTCATGATGGTTATAATCTAAAGTGGCTTACTGACATATTGTTATGCATTAATGCCCTGAAATTTTGGTGACTGACATACTGACAATGGTACACGACATTTTTGCTGTCGTATTAGGATATTTGGAACTGATGTAGGCTACAGAAAGTTGAAAGCATTGAAGAGCACAGAAATTGAAGACAGTAGAGAGCTAAAGAACAACTAGAATAAAATTTTTGGGAATATCTGGGGACCATTAGAAAGTTGATTTGCAACTTAAAGGGCATATTTGAAAAATGCCCTATCAATTCCTTATGTGTTCTTGTGTTATCGTATTAGCTGGTCTTGTCTACAAAGTGCTGGTGGCTTTTTCTGGACATTCATGCTGTGTTATAAAAAACTTCATTAGTGACAGTGGTTTCAATTTTGGGATGTTTCCCATTGGTGATCCAATATTCTTGATAGTGCCCAAATTTTACCTTTCGCAGAAGAATGTTATTTGTTTGATATAAAAATCATTTGAATTGAATGGAGTTAAGTGATAATAGAGACAGAGAAGATAAGCAAGTATCCATTGGCAATCTTGGATAAATTGATCCTACATATCTCCCACTAGTAGATTTGTTGATATTCTTTTAGTCTTGAATGTCTTATCTCACAATTGAAATAGGTGCTACCGTGTGCTAATAAAGTTTGAGTTTGTGATGTTGTACTTATGTATCTTTAAATATGCTGATTTTGATATATTAAAAAAGAATTTAATATATTTTAAAATATTAAAATCAATGTACAATAGAGTGATAACATAATCAAAAACCAAGTAGAGATTCCAAATTGTGAAGTTTTTCCTCAAAAAAATACTAGGAAAGACCACCAGTGGCTGCTTGGCCTGCTTAGTTATTTTCCCCAAATGTGAAATCAACTCTTAAAAAAATAAACATAATTTTGTTATTTTTAACAAATGAGAACAATTTCTTTCTAGGGATTTTGTTAAGATCACTTCTGCAGCATGTTTGCTTTGTTTACTCATGACAAGACTTTAACTTGAATCATTTGCCGTCTACTGTTAAGAAACAAAGTATATTATTTTATACACATAGTAGAGCAAAAAATTCTTATATTGTCAAACATTTAAAAACAATTATAGTATACTCTTAAAAATAATTATCATGTAAGTATTGGTGTAATTTGAATTTTGTGAGTGTTGAAGTTATGGAGGATTTTGTGGAAGGCAGGTTGGTCAAGGCTAGCTTGCTCCAGACGTGAATGGAGTTTGGAAGAACTGTTGGCAAAGGAAAACTTACAACCACACCTGGATGCCAATTTGCCAACGGCGCTGATGTGGCCATTATTGCATACGTGGATAAGGGCAAAACAAAGTTTTTGCTACTGAAGGACATAAAAGGGTTTTTTGCTACGTAAAGACAAAATAAAGTTTTTGGTAGTTAAATTTAAAAAAATTCAAAAGTGAGATCATAACATTCGTGGGTTTAGGCTTTGAAGGAGGTTGGTGCACGTGAGGGGTTAGATAATAGTAGTTTTGCGTGAACAATCGACGAATGGTGCCGAGTGGTATCAGAGTTTTGGTATAAGGATATTACTTATGGAGATGAGGGAGACACAAATTTGCTATTTGTATTGATTGGATAGAAAGTTGTGTTGAGTTAAACATTTAAATAGATAATGTTAAATATTTGTATGTGCAGTGGTGCTAATGGCGTAGGACATGTCCCTTGTTTCATGTCGTTGTTAATTGGTGAATATTATTGTGACCCAAAGCAGAGTTATGGTGATTTTCATGGTACAAAACATGTAAGAATATTACTTATAGAGATGAGGGAGGAACAAATTTGTTTGTTTGTGTTGGTTGGTCAGAAAGTTGTGCTAAGTTAAACACTAGTAGGACCTGTCCCTTGCTTCATGTCATCATTAATTAGTTAATATTATGGTGACTCAAGGCAGAGTTTTGGTCATTAACATGGTGCAAAACATGTAAGGACATTATTTATGGAGGTGAAGGAGACACAAATTTGTTGTCTTTGTTGGTTAGTCAGAAAGTTATGCTGACTTAAATACTTAAATAGACAGTGTTAAATACTTGTATATGCAGTGGTATTGATGATGCATGACCTATGCCCCTTGTTTCATGTCATTATTTATTGATGAATATTATGGTGAGACTGAGACAGAGAGGAAGAAAAAACCCTAACGACACACCACAAATGCCACACACAGTCTTAGTGGAACAGACGGGAAGGGAGACAGAAACGGAGACGAAAACCCCAACTTCACACCACAAACACCATATACAGTCGTGACGAAACAAATAACGACTCCCTATGTGACAGAGGAGTCGTGACACTCGATAAGATTGCAAAATTGATGTTATGGTAACAATGAAGAAAAATGAAAAGAAAGTTGTGATGAAATTGGACAACCCTAATTTCAACTTCATATTCTCCAATTTTGATATCTCATCCATTCATAAAAATATCCCACTACTACTTAGACAACTAATTATATTGATATTATAATTATATTCTTTTTTGTATTGTTAATTTAAAATAGAAATATATATTATCATATCATTAAAAATAATGAAATTATCAAGTGATGTCTAAAAAGGGTGTCAAATAATTTTATTTTTATCAAGCACCCGTTGCTTATTAAAGCACACGTGCTTATGATTTTCATTTAAAAGAAAATTATACATAATTTAAAATAAATTATAATATAGTAAAATTTTAATGTTACAGAGTTTTCCTTATTGGTGGAAAATTTTATGTAACCGTATTTTCTTAACTAAAAAATATGTTTACAATATAAAATAAATTAAAATATACTATATTTTGAACGTTATATTGTGTTTTTAAGACTGTACAATAATTTTTAATATAAATAGGATTTACTCAATTTTTTTAGTCGCCCAATCTTTCTAAATTTCATCTTCTTTCACTCTTCGTTTCTCAAAATGGGCAAATTTCTCAAACTAGTGTAATTTTTTTTTTTAAATTCCCAAAATGGTGTATTTTTTATTTTATTTCCTGATATGGGTAAATTGTGTAGAGATTATACGATATCATTGTGAATAAATCGTTTTGTTATTGCACGATTTAATTTAAGATATATGAAATAGTGAGAAGATAACACAATTTAGTTAAAGGAATGAAATTGTGGAATAAATATACCATTTTAATTAACTAATTAATTGATTAATTGAAATCCGTAGGCTACTGCAAGAGTTTAGGGTGATTAATTCTCCGACATTTCCTCTCCTATTTCTCAATATTGTATTGGATTGTGCATATAAAATTAAATAAATTATAATTAATGCATAGTGATAAAACCATTTTGGAATTTTTGATAAAAATGAAAATGTAGTCATTGAAGTTAATTAATTGTCATTTAAGTAATTAAAATAAATGTGAAATTAATTTGAATGGAAGAATATAAAGAAAAGTTATCCGTTTTAATTTGAATGGTTTATATATAGAGAAAATTTAAATTATTTGAATTGATTAGTTTTTAAAATTTATTTACATTTTTTTCCTTCTTAAAATTACTTACTTAGACTCTTTTTTTCTTTTATAAAAATTCAGAAACTTATTTTATTTTTTGTCCTTTTTAAAACTTGTTGTAATTTTATAAAAATTCTCAAAGTACTTCCTTTTTTTCTTTTCTTTTATAAACATTCCCAAACTTACATAGATAATTTGATAATTTGAACGGAAGAACAACAAATAAAAGTTATCTACTGTGAAGAAAATTTATGTAAGGTAGTAAATAAAAAAATAATTTTTATATAGTGAAAATTTAAATTATTTGAATTAAAAAAAGGTTAAATTTTTTTAAAAAACGACTAAAGTAATTATTGTCCTTATAGAGAATAATTTGTCAATGTAACCAATAATTTCCATTTCAATGTAAAATAAAATTTTTATTTTAACATTCCATTTCAAAAAATTTATTTTAAAAAATATTTAATATTTTGGGTTTCTCTATAATGAAATGACATATTTTTGTTTAGTATTTATTTATGACAACAATTAATTATAAATAAATATATAATCAATTGTTTATGTACTTTAAGGTAATCTATACATAGTTTACTTTTAAAAAAATAGGTTGTCCTTATATCATTCATGTTTACTATTTTTTTAAAAAAAAATTACAGCAATGGTTATTTTTATAAAAGAAAAAAAATCAGACTAGAAGTAGTTTTAAGAAGAAAAAAAATTTAAATAAGTTTGGAAATGTTTATAAAAGAAAAGAAAAAAACGGAAGTATTTTGAGAATTTTTATAAAATTACAACAATGGTTATTTTTATAAAAGAAAAAAAAGAACATACGTAGTTTTAAAAAAGAAAAAAATATAAATAAGTTTCAGAATTTTTATAAAAGAAAAAAAAAAGAGTCCAAGTAAGTACTTTTAAGAAGGAAAAAAATATAAATAAATTTTAAAAACTAATCAAT
>Ga0209489_107505_pt1 | contig 16121 bp, 15 predicted proteins | sample SiratrowhiteBW_FD_187527 | JGI IMG/M metagenome (GOLD analysis project Ga0209489, IMG submission 187527) | Root nodule microbial communities of legume samples collected from California, USA - Siratro white BW (SPAdes) (version 2) | ecosystem: Host-associated > Plants > Roots > Nodule | place... | reverse complement strand
TCCAAATCATTCCTGTATTTTCTATATTTTCCACTCCTTTCACAGCCCAATAATACAAATGTCTTCCTTCCTTGTTGACCCGTTGCTTTATCAGATCTCAATATGACAACAACAAATCCAAGAGAAAAGGCAACCTTCCAAACCCATTCAAGTAAATGATCTCTAGTAACAAATACCTAAATATAAAATTCATCAAAATATAGTAACAATCGCAAAAGCAATCTAATAACAAAATTTAGTACAACCAAATTCATTTACCTCATCTGTTGAAAAATGAAAACCACACTCATGTTCCTTGACCATGACATTACTTTCATGTGATTGTTCCATTTCTGATACTTTATCTACTTCTTCAGAAAATCTAGTGTAGAAGTCTCCTTCCATGGTACACTACATAATTCATTCAAAACAATTACACAATCAACTATTAACCAAATTTAAAAATATTTAAAAAAATTTCAAAAACACCTTGCGGGTTGTACAACCCGCAACATAAAATTTTTTTCAAAAAATTGCGGGTTGTACAACCCGCAAGCTAAAATTTTTTCCAAAAGCATTGCGGGTTGTACAACCCGCAATTGAAATTTTTTTTAAAAAAACTTGCGGGTTGTACAACCAGCAATTTAATTTTTTTTTAAAAAAGCTTGCGGGTTGTACAACCCGTAATGGGATTTGCAAATTTTTTTAAATTGCGGGTTGTACAACCCGCAATGTGTATGATAAAGCTTTAGCTTGCGGGTTGTACAACCCGCAATAGTGAAGGTGCAGCAAAAAAAAGTTACGGGTTCTACGCCCGCAACGTGTATCAAAACACCGCTAATTCAGAAAAAATTAAAACTCACCATCGATGGACGAACGCACAACCTGCTTCTTCTCCTCCCACCCTTATTCTTCTTCCCAGTAATCCCAACCTTCTTCTTCCTCCCAGCAATAGCCTCTTTCTTTAGCAACTCTAACAACAATCTTTTTCCTCTTCTCTAATCTTTCTATATTACTCTCCCAACCCTAAAAATTTATCAATAGCTCAGGTATCACAAATGCAGCACATACTCTTGTCCGATCAGTGCTTTAATTTTTCTGTTTTAAGATGAAGGGTCTTTTCGTCTTTTCAGTATGTCTAAAATGTGAATTTTTGAAAAATATAGAGGTGCAGGAAGTCGTCATGGAGGTGCAGGAAGAATCACTCATTCTCTTGGCGTACTTAAATTGGGCTTTTAATACTTTTCTTAGACATTTATTCCTGAACCGAAAGGATACCAAAACACTATTGCATTTTACACCTCCATATTTTGAAGTTTCATTCCCATAAAAATTGAAATTTCAATTTATTCTAGATTATACACTATAGAATATACAATTCAAAATATATATTTCATATTTTAAAATATATTATCCAAAATACATATTTTTATTTTGAATTATATAATTCAAAATATATATTTTTATTATAAATTATACAATTTGATCTAAATTTTATGTATTTTAGATTATATAATGTAAAATATATATTTTTATATTTTGAAAGTTATGTAAGACAAAATTTATATTTTTTAATAATAACAATATTCCCATAAACTAATCATATAATACAATTGTCATAAACAATCAAAATATGTCATATATTAATGTTTTAAAGTTCATGTATAATATACCTTAAAAAGATATAACCTAATTACATAACAAAATTATATAAGTATTATGTTCTAGTCGCTTCTCGTGTACAACACAAGGATGTTAGTTGCTTATCCGTGATGTCACATCTAATTAGAGTGCACTCTAGGTTCCCTCCCAAACTGGAGTACCTTAAAAAACATGTCCACATTCAATTATGCATTGTAGGATGTCGATGGTCCTCTTGAATATACCTTGTATTTAATGAAATGACGTTAGTTACTAAATATAATAGATATAGAATATGTTTAATTACTCACCAAACAAGCATGCTTCTGTTGTAACGTAGTCCCACCATCGTCTAGACTATACACTCGACAATATGGTAATATAGATGGTTGAACTTCCTCCATCCCACAAAGTATGTACGAGGTGAAACAAATATGAATCAATGCATATATTCAATTACACACGCAAATGGATGAGTAGCTAGTGTCACACTGTGGTCGGCAAAGTGCAACCATCTATCGTTTATGACAGCCACAAAACCTCCTTCAAATGGTAGGGGAGGTCGAAGATTGGTTTGCTTTTACCCAAATTGCTGCAAAAACACACTCTATCAAATGGCGATGTGAATATATCTTGAGCCAAATATATCTTATGAACATGGATATCGACTCGAACAACCTATTGAGATGATGATCTTCATAAGTACTACATATCATACCAGCATGGATAATACCATCTAACTAGACTCACACAACACCAGCAATGCATATATGGCACCTGATCACATATCGTGTAGACCGAGGGTAAACCTCATGATACGTGGGATTCAAATCCCTCCTTCCCATCTCTAGAAAGTGCTCATATATCCATACTTGTTTCAATTTTAACAAAAAATTATTCAAATATTTAACTAAAAATAAATTTAAGTTGTACAAATTATGTATATCATTTACATATGAAAGTGTGACATAATCACTCAACTGCTTTGTCTACACAAGCATGCATCTCCTAACTAATCATCCATGTACGTGAATGTGACAGCACCAACGAGTACCCACCGTACATCCATAAATTGTTAATCAGCTACAAGTATGACATGTTTATAGATGTCACACTTTTATCTGCAAAGATTATGCATCCTACAAGATGCAACAAGAAAGTATGAGCTCCAAACTCTAATAGATGCAACACTCGTTGTATAACTCTTGCAGTCAACTAAGTCTGATGTGTGCATCACGATAATGCCTCAACTTTGTCATGGCATCACCCAAGTCCAACCCAAGGAGCTTAACCGACAATGTTGATGCTAGTGTGAAATTCAACGTCATATATATACAAAATTGTCCCACAATGGGGATATGCAATTACGCACACACATCATAAATGTGATGGTCATCTCATTAGTAGGAAAGTGGAAAGTGTTAGTCTCAGTGCCCCCTTTTCCATAAAGGTTGAAATAAGAACCTTATCAATGGTCTTATAAATGATGTTGTACAATGACAACAATCCAGAGTTAAGCTCCACTTCCTTCATTTAGGGATGAGGGATCTCAAGTTTACTTAGCTTCCAATACAGTTCAACCCAAAGATAATCAATTGTATTCAACAATCAATCAATTTAATTTGACTTGTCAGAAATTCACACAATCAAGGTAATAAACTAAAGATAAAAAATAGTGAATGTGAAATTTTGAAATTCTTGCTTAAAAATTCTAATCAATTGAATTACAATGACAATCAATTAATGTACCAAGTCAAACAGTCAATGCTAAAACACAGTCAATTAACAAGGATTGCAATAAATTGAAATATACTTTGTTCATTATGAGAAAAATGCAATCAATTAGATTAGAGATACAACAATTACAAATACTAAGAGAATCAGCCACCCAAAAAAATAGTTGATTAAGTTTTAGATATAACATGTTTATTTCACAATGTAGTCAAATTAATCAATTGAATTTTAGAGACAATCAATTAAAATATGTTTAGTACTTGACAGATTATATAGAAACAGAATGTGAATCAAGATAGGGTAAAGAAGGATCAAGAACACCAAGATTTATATTGGTTCACTCTTCCTCAAGAGTTACATCCAGTCTCTTTGCTAACAAGCAAAGAAAATTCACTAAAGAACGCAATAGTTCAATTAATACAACAAGAATTAAGACTTGCACCCTACAAGAATACACCACAATTGTGCAACACCCTACTGCATTACTGCAAACATAAACCCTATACACTTGTAGAACAAACCTTCTTTTAATAAAGCAAAGTGAACACACACAAAAATCAGTGCTATTACAAATTAATGAACAAACACAAAAGAAAAAATGCAGTGACTTCCCTTATATAAAGACCAAACTTTTAATCAATTGATTTTTTGTTACCAGTGTTATTAATGAACTGTATTTTGAAAACAATTTATTGGAAAACTTTGATGAATCAATTTTATGAAAACAAGTTAAGTTCTTCCAGTTTTATAATTTGAAAAGCATTAAAGGATTCTAGTAACTCATTCCAATGATAAAGATGGTATGCACGTGGTTTAGATCACACACACACTAACACACACACACACACTAACACACACACACATTAAAACACACTAATCAAGTCTTCTTCACACATACTAAGACTAAGTAATCTTCAAGTCTTCTTCATTCTTGGCTTACTTTGACTTCATCAAATATCAAGTCAGTAATAATACCAACATATAAATGTGTTTCTAACTATAGTAATAGCAAATGATCAAACATAACATCATTAACTAAAGTTTTTATTTCTTACCTCACCCTCCCACAGTCTTAATGCAACTTGATCAACATAACTCGCTAGTATAGAGGTATCAAAAGGTCTACCAAGGAATCCTTGCTCATCATGTCCTTCTACAGCTTTCTACAACACATCACCACCAATGTTATTAACAACTTGTATAATTAGCACGTAGGTTAGTGTTAATACCACAGGGAAGCCTCGGTCAAATAACCCAAAACCAACTAATGCAATTAGTGGAACCATTCCAAGTGAGCTGAAAAACCTATTAAATAAAGTAAGAAGAATATAAGTATTTCATGTATGGAATAGATAATACAAGTATTTCACCTATAAGAGCTTACCTAGTATGAAAATTAAGTGGTGTAACATTGTCATAACTTATTGTATTAACAATAGAGAAACATCAGCAAACATTTGACATGCACAATAAAGACCCTTCTGTGGCCCTCAATACATAATTATCATGTAAGATTTCAAGTTCAAAGTCACAATACTAAAGAATGTTTTTGTTAAAAGTACTTCAATTCAAAGTGAAACAACAGTAAAGATATTTTAAATATTCATTAATTTAATCAGCTTACTCCACATAAATTTTGAATTTGATTGATACATGAGAGAAGGCTACAAACAAAATTAACATGGAAATTCCAATTTCAATGCAGTGACCAACCTGAAAAATTCCAAAAACAACTAGTAAAGAGCCAAGGAGAGATAGATTAATTTTTTTTTAACTTGAATCATAGACAAATTATAGAATTAGCATGTAGGTTAGTGTTATACCACAGGGAAGCCTCTATCAAATAACCCAAAACCAACTAATGCAATTATTGGAACCATTCCAAGTGGGTTGAAAAACATGTTAATAAAGTAAGAAGAATATAAGTATTTCATGTGTGGAATATAGAATATAAGTATTTCACCTATAAGAGCTTACCTAGAACAAATGGCCTACAATTGACTAAAACCCAAAATAATGTGTATGCATGGTGCCACTATCATTACCTCTTATACTGCTCTCATGGTGCTAAGAAATCTCTGTAGATAAATAAAAGGCATCAGAGTTTAACCTTGAAATAAATTTCAATGCTTAAACACATTCTATTCACTAAACTTCAGATCTTACCTGTTTTTTATGGTAACTTTTGGATCTTAGATCTAAATTTTTTTCTATGGTACTAGTGATGAATCAAAACTAAAATAAGGACATTCAACAGAAAAGAGAGACTATGAAAGATTGCTACCTTCAAGGTATGTTGGACGTTGTTTAGCTCCTTTGTGAGCTCCATTAAAGCTCCGCTTGTGAGGCATTATGCCTTCTCCACAAGACCTGCGAACATAAAAAAAAAGGAACTCCATATTAGAGTTGCAAACAGAACATATCAAAAACTGAGATAAAATAAAGAAAAGAGATGAACTTTTAGGAGGAAACCTCTGTACGCGAGGTGATTGAACTTTGTTGGTGAGCTACAAAAAGCCAAGAGAAAAAACCTCTTACATGAGAATGAAACTCAAAATAAAAATATAAAAGAAGTAAAAATATAAGTAGAGAAAAGGTCAAACCTTTTGCTGTAAAATAAACTTCTGACGAGATTCCATCAACCTCCACCCTCCTCTGTCGTTGTAGTCGCCGCTGTGAGCCACCAATCATTGGAAACCTTCAAACATTGAGAGTGTGAGAATGAAAGCCCCAAATCACAAACCCAAAAGAACCCAAGAAAACATTTTACCCAAATCCTAAACCCAAGAAAACCCTAAATAACATAAAAAAAATCCCCAAATTGCATAAACGTGATGTAGATCTTACCTAATGTCTTCCTCCAAGTCCACATCAATTCTGATCTCCTTGAGATGAGAAGGATGAGACTGGTCAGAATAGAGCAAAAGAGTGAGAATAGGGTTTGGAAGGTGAGAGGGTGAGACCGGATGAAAATGCAAGAGAGAGTGTGTTGTGGCAGTGGAGAAAAAATGAGAAAGGCGGAAAAATGAGAGAAGTGTGAAAGAGGAATATGAGGATAGGATTAGGGTTTTTGAAATTTGAATTTTGAAAATGTGAATGAGAGAGAATGAGGGAGGCACAGAAGAGGAGAAGGTTTAGAAGATGTTGGGACAACACTCAATACTCTCTCTCATTGTGTGGTTCACGTGTCGTATGGAGGAATGACCGCGATTTATGCTCCATTGAGCGACATGTGTGTGATTTTCTTGTTTGGGTAAAATTTTTAATTGATTATTTTTTTTTTAAGTTGCTGTTTGTGCTACCTGCAATTGTAATATATATAGATGTTAAGGTATGATACAATAAATAAACAACAAGGAACTTTTTAGTTTGTGAAAGGGATGGAAAATATCGGACTTACAAAAAGAATTTACAACTCACTGTTACTAAAACAAGATGTAAGTACAAATAAATATCATAAAAGTGTGATATATGTAATTGACAGAACTAACTCTAATAAAAGAAGAGTTAATGTGATGATTATTACTGTTTAAAAGGTTGATAGAGTCAGTAGGGATTTTATTTTAAATTATAAAATAAATTCCCTCCCCTCTCCCTTAAAATAAATAAAGGAACGAAGGAAGGAAACCGTCATTGTAATTAATGTATCCCTTATCAAAGCTAAAAAGGAAGTTATCATCATTTTTAAATGTACATTTTATTTTCTCTGTTTTTTGCATGTTAAATTTTTCTAACCATTAAGAAAAGACAAAATGATAGAAAAGAAGAGGGGAAAACAGAAAATCAAGAAGGATCATCAAGTCATTAACGAACATGAATCCTGATATGCTTTCTTCTCTATTTGTGTGATAATCACAAAATTCAAGATCTTAAAATCAAAGACAATTTCTGGATTGAATGTAGAAATTTTACATTAAATATTATATCTGGTATCAAAGCTTTAGGTTTTTGAATTTATGATTATCCATAAATGGTGTGCACACTACGAATTCCCACGAGTTTCAATTATGAAACAATTTGATTTTGTTTGGATTAAATGTACATCTGATTTGTTAATCACCAAAGGGATCAAACATGATTTTAATTACTCATTGAATGGATGCTAAATGATAGTTATTTATATATGGGTATATTAAAGTTCATTGTTATATGCATTTAAGAATCACTCAAAGGTTGATTAGTTGTTCTTATAATTATTGGTTATGATAGGTGGAAATGTAAAGGCGCTATTAGTTTTATTCTATCCAAAGATAATAAATTTTTCTACTTAATGCATATATCATTAGTTCATGTTATTGTATGTTGATGTATTGCCCAAAGAAGAACATTGATATACATTGAAAGTTTAGTTAGAAGTTATTTGAATTTGTTTTACATTTATACACAAAGCATTTGTATACAATTTTGTAGTTTCCATGAATTAGTATGATATAGGAAATGACATTGTCAAGTTCAATAGGCTGAATTAAGATGAATGGTCTGAACAGATTCGTTCCCATTTGGGATTTGTGGACTTAGATCTGACATTAATAATGGATGAAAAGTCTTCAGCCATTACTGAGAATTGTTCAGAAGAGGATAAATCTCTTTATCATGCATGGGACAAGTCTAACCGGTTGAGTGTGAGTTTGATGAAGATAACTTTGACTGAAAATGTAAATCCATTTATGCCTAAGACCGAAGATGCTAAGGAATTCATGGAGAAAATCAAAGAATATTCCCAATCAGACATTACTGGCAAGTCCATTGTGAGCAGCTTGATAAATTAGTTAACAACAAAAAAATTTGACTAGTCACAACCCATTCATTATCATGTGACTAAAATGGAAAATCTATCAGCAAAGCTGAAATCAATGGGTATGGATGTGAGTAAGTCTTTTCTAGTACAGTTCATCATAAGCTCACTTCCTTCTAAGTTTGGCAACTTCTAGGTAAATTACACCATTAAGGAAAAATGAAACTTTCAGGAAATTAAGGTCATGTTGGTTCAGAATAAAGGGAGGTTACAAAAATGAAGGATCACTCTCTCCGTCTCACATTTCATGACGGGGCTATTGGCAGTAAAACTAAATCAGGTAAAAAGAACAAGAAGGATAAAACTTCACTGAAGGTTTGTGATGGCAAATCCATTAGGAGAAGAAAAGTTTCTTCTGCAAGAAGGCTGGACATTTCAAGAAAAGATTGTCCGAAAAAATGATTCGAAAAAAAAGGTACTTACTATGCTTCAATAAGTTTCAAATCAAATCTTATTGAAGTGCCTAATAATACCTAGTGGTTAGATTCTGATGAACTACTCATGTGTCACATGTTATGTAGGGATTCCTTTCGATCTAGCCCATAAGAAGAATTGAAAAGTTCTTGTATACGAGAAACATAATGGAGGCACAAATAGAAGGAATTGGGACATACAGATTGATCTTGGACAATGATTGTTGTCTAGATCTAGAAAAAGTATCTTTATTTTTTTATACGTGCTAGAAATTTAGTTTTTGTTGCAAAGTTGGACAAATTAGGATTTAACTTTAAGATTGATAATGTATTTTTTTTCATTGTACAAGCATATCTACTGTTATGGTTCTGGTACTTTAATTGATGACTTATATTGTTTCGATCTTGATGCTAAATTTGTTGAATCTATATTTCTTATTGAACATAGTAATCATATAGTATATAAGGAAAATTTTGCTTCTTATGACATCAAATGTTAGGTCACATATCCAAAGAAAGGATGTCGAGGCTAGTGAAAAATGATACTTGCCTCAATTGGATTTTGCTGACTAGGATGTGTGTGTGTGGATTGAATTAAAGGCAAACAAACAAAACACTTCTCAAAGAATCTAGCCACAAGACACAATCAACTTCTTAAGTTGATACACTCACTAACATATGTGGTCCTTTTGATGATTCTTTTTTCGGTGGTGAAAAAAATATTTTATCACTTTTATTGATGATTTCTCATGATATTGTTATCTATACTTACTTCATGAAAAGTCTCAATAAGTAAATGTACTTGAGATGTTTATAAATAAAGTGGAAAGACAGTTAGATAGAAAAGTAAAAGTTGTGAGGTTTGATAGAGGTGGTGATATTATGGCAAATATAATGAAAGTGGACAATATAAAAGTCCATTTGCAAAGTTACTTGAAAGTCGAGACATATGTGCACATTATATAATGTTTGGTACACCACAACAAAATGATGTAGTTGAAAGGCGGAATCGTACTCTTATGGAAATGGTTAGGAGCATGACAAATATTAGTAATGTACCTTTATCATTGTAGATGTATGTATTAAATTTTAGTGCATATCTACTTAACTGGGTTCCTAGTAAGGTAGTTCCTAAGACTCCTTATGAACTATGGACAAAAAGGAAACCTAGTTTGAGGCATCTTCACATTTGGGGTGCTCAACAGAAATAAGGGTATATAATCCACATGAAAAGAAGCTTAACGCAAGAACCATTAATGGCTTTTTCATTGGTTGTCCTGATAAATCATACTTTATTGCTATAATCATAGTACAATAATAGTTGAATCTAATAATGCTATATTAATTGAAAATGGTCAGATCAGTGGGGGTGAGGATTCATGGAAGGTGGATATTTAAGAGAAACATGCAAAAATACCTACATCTGATGTTTCTTTTTTCCAAATTGTTGTATTACAATCACACAACATTTCAATACAACAAATCAATATTTCAAATCCCATAAAATGAACATATGGAAAATGAACCAACCAATGATGTACAAGTCATTAATGAGCAAACCATGGATGAACCACAAGTAATACCCTTAAGAAGGTTTGAAGGGCAAAGAAGATCAACTATTTCAAATAACTATGTAGTTTATTCACTTAAGCATGAATGTGACTTAAGCATTGATGGAGATCTAGTCTCATTTAGACAAGTTATGGTAAGTAATAATTCTGAAATGTGGTTTGATGCTATGAAAGAAGAGTTGAAATTAATGGATGAGAATAAAGTTTGAGATCTAGTCTAGTTACCTAAAGATGCAAAATGGGTTGATTGTAAATGAATATGTAAGACAAAACAAGACTCGAAAAACAATATTATAAGATATAAAGATAGGTTATTATCAAAAGTTATACTTAAAATACGAATATTGTTCAATTTTTAGATGTCCAACCTATCTACAAATATATAAGTACTAAAACATAAACTTAAAACTTTCCAAGCTAAATTCACTTAAACCACTCTACATATTTTCTCATTTGTATTAGATTTTGTAAAGAGTTAATAAGAAAACTACACTTACCACATTTCTCATTAATTTCCATTAATGTAATTTATAATTTATTATTATTATTATTATTATTATGTATTAATATTATTACTTATAAGAAAATAAATAAAATTGTAAAATTACATTGAATTACAAATTATATTGGTACGATCTTCAAAATTATTGTAAAAATTAATGAAGTTACTATACATAAAAATTTATGATGGGAGAATAATATAAACTATTTTATATTAATATACACTAACTATTAAAATTAAAAGAATGCCAATAACAAAAAGAAGACATTTAAAAACACAATCCCCAACTACAAAATAAAACAAACATAAAAAGTGTGGAAACATATTTGGCTTTGTAAATACAGTGAATGAAGAATTTTATTTGAAAAAAAATAAAAAAATGAAAATAAAGGTAAACATATTCCACCTCTCTCTAGTGGCAAATGACTAGTGTCCCCCATTCTCTCTGAATACTTGTTCAACACATAACTTCTATTTAGCTTTCTCACACCATTCCTTACATTGGCCATTCTTTTCCCACCGTGAAACCCTAGACTCCAGCGCGGATCCATGTCCCTCAACCGCCTCCTCTCCGCGGCCCGCCGCTCCGACCGGCGGGCCTCCGCGCTCTCCTCCCTCCGATCTCTCTCGGCCTCCGCCAGCCTCGCCCCCTCCGCCGCCTCCCCTCCCGCTCCCCCGCCCCCCACCGCCATGATCTACGACCGCGCTGCCGAGTCCATCAAGGCCAAGCTCCGCCAGCTCGAGAACCCGGACCCCCGCTTCCTCAAACACGGCTCCCCCCGTCCGACGCTCTCCGACCACACGCGCATCCTCGCAGCCCCTGAGACGCGCGTCACCACGCTCCCCAATGGCCTACGCATCGCCACCGAGTCCTCCCTCGCCGCCCGCACGGCCACCGTCGGTGTCTGGATCGACGCCGGCTCGCGCTTCGAGACCGAGGAGACCAACGGCACTGCGCATTTCCTGGAGCACATGATCTTCAAGGGCACCGAGCGCCGCAACGCGCGTGAGCTTGAGGAAGAGATCGAGAACATGGGAGGACACCTCAACGCGTACACCTCACGCGAACAGACCACATATTACGCCAAGGTTACCGACAGCGACGTCCCCCAGGCCCTCGACATCCTCGCCGACATCCTTCAGAATTCTCGATTTGAGGAAAATCGCATCAGCCGCGAACGTGATGTCATTCTCCGTGAAATGGAGGAGGTACATCAAACCTCTTTTCTTTGTTTCGAGTTTAGATTTCAATTGTCTCTTTCTTTGCACTCCCAAATCATCAACATATTTTCATACATTATTATATCGTGTGATTGAATTTTGAACTGAGTTTTCAGGATTTATCTTACATCATATTTGTAAATACAATGACTTGATAAAGGGATCAAATGTTATTGGGCCTAGTGTATTTTATACTGATGGTGTCTCTAAGTAAACTTTTTTCTTTGGATGTTGATTTTGTGGAAATTTATTGGGATAAGGCTGTTGTTGTTGTTGATGAGGATGGTTTCAATTTTGATGAAAGGTTTAATTAATGAAACTGCTTATAGGTTGAGGGTCAAACTGAGGAAGTGATCTTTGATCATCTACACGCAACTGCGTTCCAGTACACTCCTCTTGGAAGAACCATTCTTGGACCTGCTCAGAACATTAAGACAATCACCAAAGCTCATCTGCAGAGCTACATTCAGACACATTACACGGCTCCTAGGATGGTACGTGGAAAATTAATGTGGTTATGTTACGAGTGTGTGTTCTTGTCAGTGATGGCTGCTCTGCATATTGTTTATGTTTAAATCTAAAGACTGTATTCTGCGTGGGTTTGCTTTTAAAGGTGATAGCTGCATCTGGAGCTGTCAAGCATGAGGATATTGTTGAGCAAGTGAAAAAGTTGTTTACTAAGTTGTCGACAGACGCCACTACCACGGCTCAATTAGTTGCTAAAGAGCCAGCTATTTTTACTGGTTCTGAGGTAAGAATAGTTTGTGTTGACTACGTCGGAAGACTTAGGAACCTGTCTTGTTGGTATATTTAATTACCATTTTTGTCTACTTTTTGCCTGGGAAAACAGGTCAGAATGCTTGATGATGAAATTCCCCTTGCCCAATTTGCGGTGGCTTTTGAAGGTGCATCTTGGAAGGACCCTGATTCAATTGCTCTCATGGTCATGCAAGCTATGTTGGGTTCTTGGAATAAGACTGCAGGAGGTGGTAAACACATGGGGTATGTGATTTGAACCATCCCCATCCTCCCTTCTATATAATAAAAATAGAAGAAATGGGAAAATGCCTCGCGTGATACTGACTTGTTTGAATGCATTTTAACTGTGAACAGTTCCGAGTTAGCACAACGAGTTGGTATTAATGAAGTTGCTGAGAGCATTATGGCTTTCAATACCAATTACAAGGACACTGGTCTTTTTGGTGTTTATGCTGTTGCTAAGGTAAGATGTAATGTAGTTTTTCTTATGGAGGTTTTCTTTTAAGACTTACATGAAAAGTGTATAGGACTGTTACTTCCCCCTCGTTTTTCATAAATATAATGCTATTTTATTTGATATCTGTTCCAGCAAAAAGAGAAGACTACCTTATGCTTAGGAACTGTTGAGTAAAGAGTATGTGTAAGGATAAGTAATTAGGAGAATGAATCACTTGCCTTCAGCCTCTGGGGTCATGGTTTATTTATAGGAAGAAAAAGCCCACTAGCCTCATCCTTTCCAAATTCCTGGGGGTTGGTACTTTTATTATGTGGAATTATAGTTATCTTTTGGAAGTTGAAGCAGTCGGTTTTATTTTAGTTGGTTGAGTTCTACTCCGAAATCGAATATTCTCAAAACTTCCTTAAATGTTGTCATTCGGTTTGCAATCCGACATCCTTCTGGCAATGGTAACTATCGAAGCCTTGAGTACATCGCTCATAGACCGACATGTACATGGATATCACCTAAAGATAGATATCCTATAATGAATGGTCCAATATTTTTTTAGGATTTTCATTAGTGCAAAATATGAATATAATGGTCATGTGTCTCAGCGAATTTTATAGTCAGATGTTTGCAAGAGTAGTTTATTTAGGTTGTGTTATACAATGTTGTATATCTTCTCTAGCTTTTCTAGTTTCATTATCTTTGTGTCCATATCTTCAATCATTTTTCTTAAAATCTTTTTTTCTCAATTTATTGTGCTTTCAGCCTGATAGCTTGGATGATTTGTCATATGCCATAATGTATGAAACAACCAAGTTGGCTTATCGTGTTTCGGAGGATGATGTTACACGTGCTTGTAATCAGGTGGGTTTCTAAGTACTGATTCCTGGCTTGCTAATTAAATGTGACAGAATTTGCATATACTTGGTTAACTTCACTTATGATGACTGTATTCATTGTCCAAGATGTGGTAGGAATTAGGAGTTATTTTTACACAATTCAATTACATGCAGTTTTATTCTTAAGAACTTGCATTAAACTTAAATTTGTTATGTCATTTGTCTAATTCTTGAGGTAGTTTACTTTTGAAACTAAAACATTCAATTTTATGTGTAATGAATTGTATTTAAATTATGTAATATGTAATGATAACTGATCCATATTTTGAATGTTGAAAATTTCAGGTAAATGGATCTTATTATGGAATTTGTGCTGTCACTACTCTTGATCTTTTCTTTTGATGACATGTTATGTGCTCTTCATTGAACACCTTCTCTGTACACATTAAATTTATGTATGAAAGATGTATCAGTTTGTAAATAGTCATCATAGTTGAAGTTTAACACATTTAGCAATCCTTTCTATTACTGATGTCATGTCATGTTTTACTGTTTATAAACTTCTTGAAAATTGTTTTCCAATTTAAGGAGAAAATGCTTACCATGTGTCTTTGGTTGTGTGCAAATTGTGATGTTCAATTTGCATGATAGTGCTCTGATATTTTCATTTCAACAAAATTTATTATAGTTAACTTTTACCCTCTAAAAACATACGTTAAGAATTGTGAATTCAATGTTAGTTCTTGCTCACATTGCTTCCATTCCAAGTAATTTTGGCTAACGTAATATGTATTTCCTTTGCTATACCCAAAGGTCATGGATTGTTAAATGTGGCACATAGTCCTTAAATATTTTTGTTGCTTTCCAGTTATTGTACTTGCTTACATCTTTATCATAAATTAAGTTAGTGTTGCATTAATTTCAGTTATTTTTTTCTCTACTGTTGTATTTACTTATGTGTGTTTTACAGTTGAAATCTTCGTTGTTACTACACATTGATGGAACAAGTCCAGTGGCTGAAGATATTGGCCGTCAGGTACAATAGATTTACACATAACTCCCATTAAGAGTAGAGGGTCATGGGAGAAAGTTTAATAAAACTTCATTCTTTAGTATATTATTTCATTGAGCTCAAGCTGAATTGAGATAAGATGATAGCAAAATACTAGTATTGATAGACAAACTTAGGTTTGTTTGGATTTGTGATAGAAAATGGAAAAGAATAGATCAAAATAGATTGGATGGAATGAATGAAAATGTTTTTTCCATTGTTTGGATATTTTATAATAGGATGGAGTGAGGATTTCGTTCTATTTTTGAAAAAACCATTGTAATTACTCATTTCCACATTATCCTTATTTGATATTTTGCTTATGAGACGGTTAAGGTTAAAATATTTGCAAAGCTAAAATAGTCATTTTCTAATCTGAAAGTTTTGTTCCATGAAGTGCATATCAAGTTTAGAGTTAAGTAATGGAATGAAATGAATCGCAATCCATCATCTTTTGTCATGTTTCATTCATATTTTTACAAGCCAAACAATCAAAACTTCATTCCACTCCAAGTCTTCTCCCCATTTTACCCTCTATCACTGACACTTGCATAGCATGATTACTTATTTAAAGTTAGTAAAGGCCTATTGTTTATGACTATTCTGTATTAATATAGTCATAAATTGAATGTGTTGAAACTTTTTAAAATGAAATGGTATTCATTATCACCCCACCATTATGTGGGCAATGTCAACGCAGAGAATAACATCCCCCATTGGCTACAGGAATTTTGATCTGATTCTATTTTTATGATAAATTTATAGCTTTATATATGCTGCAGCGTTAACCATTTTGTTATTTGCACTCACTTTATCTATATGTTCATGTGTTGTTTCAGCTGCTTACCTATGGTAGGAGAATCCCGTTTGCTGAATTGTTTGCTAGAATTGATGCGGTTGATGCCAGTACAATTAAACGGGTTGCAAACAGGTTTATTTATGACAAGGTAATAACCGAAACATAGTAGTAGAGACCAATTTTATTCTTTGGATAATGGTTTCATGTCTTTGTATTGTATGTTTCTCTGCAGGATGTAGCTATTGCTGCTATGGGTCCTATTCAGCGTTTGCCCGACTACAATTGGTTCAGACGCAGAACCTACTGGAACAGATATTAGTTTATTTTAGTTTTTTTGTTTTTTTTTTTTTTTTTGCTTCATCTCATCTTCTT
>Ga0209489_107502_pt1 | contig 16125 bp, 7 predicted proteins | sample SiratrowhiteBW_FD_187527 | JGI IMG/M metagenome (GOLD analysis project Ga0209489, IMG submission 187527) | Root nodule microbial communities of legume samples collected from California, USA - Siratro white BW (SPAdes) (version 2) | ecosystem: Host-associated > Plants > Roots > Nodule | place: USA... | reverse complement strand
ATATATATATATATATATATATATATATATATATTTTAAGAAGATTGATTATTTATATACAGAGACGGTGGCCCATGTAGTGTGAGTGATTCAGCAGCCTCATTCACATGGGTAGAACCAGATTCATACAGACTTATTGCTTGCTATAAATACATGCCACTCTGCTAAACACCACACAGCACAGCAAAAACATCTTCTCCTTCTATTCTCAATTACATTTCCATCTCCTTAAGCTTCTATCATGGCTGTTTTCACATTCGAAGACCAAACCACTTCTCCTGTGGCTCCTGCTACCCTCTACAACGCTCTTGCTAAGGACGCCGATAATATCATCCCTAAGGCTGTTGATTCCTTCAAGGCTGTTGAAATCGTTGAAGGCAACGGTGGCCCCGGAACCATCAAGAAGATCTCTTTCGTTGAGGGTACTACTTTTATATTCACTTGTTTTCTGTATTTTTTCTGTATATGCATTAACAAACTCTATAACATATCAAATTATTTAACTGTGAATTGTGAATGAATGAATAAATGGACAGATGGGGAGACAAAGTTTGTGCTGCACAAAGTAGAAGCAATAGATGAGGCCAACTTGGGATACAGCTACAGCATAGTTGGAGGTGCTGCTTTGCCAGAGAGTGCAGAGAAGATCACAATCGACACCAAACTGAGTGATGGTCCCAACGGAGGCTCACTTATAAAGCTGACTATAACACACCACAGCAAAGGAGATGCTCCACCCAGTGAAGATGAGCTCAAAGCTGGCAAAGCAAAGAGTGAAGGTCTTTTTAAGGCCGTTGAGGCTTACCTTTTGGCCAATGCCTGATTACAACTGATCCAACTCAGTTATGATTATGAGTCAGTAAGAAGCTTGCTTATATGATATTCAACAGTTTCTTGGCTTGCATCAAGTGTTATCAAATCAGAGTGTTCTTAAGTTAAGTTGGCTTCCTTTGTAAGGACTGTTTTCTTTCTTATTTCTCTTTGCTGCATAATAGTGAGAGCTGTGGCTATCTTTGTATCTCTCTTCATCAATGAAAATGATAATAAAGGGAATCATTACTTTAACTTTTGTGGGTACTGTGATTACTACAGTGAGTTTATATAGAATTTAACCGAAACTGCTATTTTTTCGGGTTAGGGTGGACAAATATAAATGCATTATTAGTAGCTTGGGAATAATTTTTTTTTTTTTTTTTATGAATGATTTGGATGGTGTTATCAGCATCATGAGAGAAGTCAACTGATGAACAGCATCTTACATTTCATTTCGCAGATAATAAGAAATCTAATTTAACTCAACAATATGCAGCATTTCGATGTAGACTCAATCACTCTATTTAATTTTTTTAAGAAAAAGGTATTTTTTTAAAAATAAAATAATAAATTATTAACAATTTTACATAATTATATTATTTTATTTAATTTTTTCATAAAATTCATGTGAATGTATTGTTATTTATAACAAAAATGAAAAAGGTAAATTAAAGTATCTACTTATAGATGAATATTTTTAGCTGAATCGCCTTAAAATTTATTTAAATAAAATTAATTTAATTACTTTTTATAAATATTATTTTTCACATGCAACCAAATTCAAGATACTGACAAATATTAAAGCTCTAATAACAAATACTGATAGAATTTTATATATTTATGACAGATATTTATGATTTGTATTGAACCTTCTATCAACTAGTTTGATTTTTTCAAACATTTTCGCAAAGCTTTCAAATGAGAAAAATAAAAGTAATCTTAAGTTAAAATTGGTTATGTACAAATTACAAGAAAAAAATAAAAATTATATGAAAATAACTTTTACAAATTAATTTATATAAGTTAATTTTAATTTATAGAAAAATTCATTTCAATATTTTTATTTTTCCTAAAACTGTTTATGAAAAAACTGGTCCAAATTTATAATATACTATTCTATTATTTAATAAAATAATTAATAAATAAAAAGTTATGAATATTAGATAGATGTTTATTTTCAATGGGTGCTTAATTATTTTTTAAAAATAAAAATAAGAAAATAGCTAGTGGAATTGTAAGACTAATTTATTTGAGATAGAGAATAGACTTTTAAGTTAATGACAATTTAAGTGAGAGATATTTCTCTATTTAATAAAAATATATTTATTTAAGAAAGGTGATAAGCAATAAATACCTAATTTATTTAAGAAAGGTGTAAGTCTTACTCTGCACAGATCATAGAATTGACAATATAAACACCAAATTTTGGAAAAAAAAAATACAAAACCATGGTGAGTGGTTTGCTACACGTGTTTCACTGCCGCCTTTTATCACATGTTGGCATAAAAAACGAGAATGGGGAAAGAAAACTACACTGTCAGAACTCAGCAGAAAAAACGCATCCCTCTGAGTCATTTGACCAAGAAGACAAAGCACAAAAGATGGACCAAAAAAGACTGCTTCTTCCTTTTTAACATAACTCTCTTCACTTTTTCCTATTTCAGATTTTATAATTCAAAAAAAAAAACTATATTTTAAATTATATAATTTAAAATATAAAAAATTATACTTCGAATCGTATAATTTAAAATGTATACCTTTTTTATTTCGAATTATATCATCTAAAATATAAATTTAGAAGAGTATTTTGATAATTTAAAATTATGGAGGTGCCTGAGCAAGCCGTGCAAAAAATAAGCTGTTGTGGGCTTATAGAACCCAAAATTAAGAGGTTGCCAAAAAAAACGAAAAATCCAATCAGACAGGGCCGAAGAACAATCCGGTAGAGACAAGCAAGTCTCGACGACTTCTCTCTGCACCTCCATAAAATGTTATATTCCCAAAGAATCAGGTTAAAAAGACTTAAGTACTCTTAAGAAATAATAACATCAATATTATTATTATTATTATTCTTAATAATAACAATATTATTATTATTATTAATGTTATAATTAAGATTATTATTAATAATAATATCATTATTTCTATTAATATTACTATTAATATTATTTTTACCAATAATAATAATAAGAATAATAATAATTAAAATATAATCAGAAAGTTAATCTGGTCTAATTATTGCAAATTCTATGTATACTATGTAGACTTGTTCCAGTTGACCGTATTTTCGGGTGAAATTTGTCTTAATTGTTTTGGTAGTTTTTTACATTTCACATGTAATTTACTTTGTTTTGTAAAAATAACTTTTCTTTAAATGGGTTGAAACATTCCAAATACTATGTCTATTTATACATTTTTATTATTGATATTAAAAAAATTGCGTACCTGTCAACAAAATGTTATATCTTGGATGTTATCTGCTTGGATAAATCGGGAAAGATTACCTAATATGTTATAAAAAAAATTATCCTTAAAACACCTAATTAACACCCTCTAAACTATCTCTACTAAAACACACTCCAAACCTGCCCATAGCATAAGTGTTTTGGATTCTCTATAATGAGAAGGTTCACCGGCCCAAAAAAACATATCCCATCGTTTAATCAATAAAAATGATTAATTGAAGTGATACTAAGTGCAAAAAATAGTCTCGTATGAACAAATAGTTATTATTTTTTTATAATCTTTAAAAAATTCTATAAAAGTAAATAATAATATCTCTAAAATAAGTTATTCATAGTTGGAGCAGATATTTGCTTCCAAGAGCTGTTAAAATGGATTGCAAAGTTGTTTCCTATGCATGTAGGTAGGAAAAGAGATCAAGGAATCAGAAGTTCTATATATACATTACTTATTGCAGCTTAAAAGTCCCTCTACACGGATTCAGCTGTCTTATGTTAAAACTACTTCCCACAATGCTGCACCAACTGTAGTTAAATTAGCTTTTTATTTACTGTGAAATAAAATGTGTTGATATTCCTCACCGGTTGACTTCTCTGTATGAATTCCTTTACGCCAACTTCAACAACTATGCCCTCCAACTCACTAAAAATATCCAACTGTACTAAATGCACCGATATTTGTCAGCCCTAACCGTTGCCTTCCTTTCCCACCTCTACAAAAAATATGGGTTAAATTCTATATAAATTTGCTACACTCAACATTAAAAGTAAAGCAAATTAAATGATGCTCTCCTTTTATTATAATTTATTGATGAAACTCTCACAACTCTGCTACCAAAGGAAAGAAGAAAAACTCTATTACAATTGGAAACCAATTTAACTTAAGCACACACTCCACACAAGAGAACTCTTTTGTATACAATGTAAGCAAATATGTGGCTAATAACTGAGTTGTGATCAAGCATTGGCCAAAAGATAAGCCTCGATGACCTTGAAAAGAGCATCACTCTTGGCTTTGCCAGCTTTGAGCTCATCCTCATTGGGTGGAGCATCTCCTTTGCTGTGGTATTTTATGCTCAACTTTACAACTGATCCTCCGTTGGGGCCATCACTGAGTTTGGTGTCGATTGTGATCTTCTCTGCAGTGTCTGGCAAGGCAGCACCTCCAACTATGCTGTAGCTGTATCCCAAGTTGGCCTCATCTATTCCTTCTATTTTGTGCAACACAAACTTTGCCTCCCCATCTGTCCATTTGTTCATTCATTCACAATTCACAGTTAGATATAACTTGATATGCTATAGTGTTAATGCATATTCAGAAAAATATAGAAAAAGAGTGAATAAAAATATAGTACCCTCAACGAAAGAGATCTTCTTGATGGTTCCGGGACCACCGTTGCCCTCAACGATTTGAACACTCTTGAAGGAATCAACAGCCTTTGGGACGATGTCATCTGCGTCTTTGACAAGAGCTTTGTAAAGGGTAGCAGGGGCCACAGGAGAAGTGGTTTGGTCTTCGAAGGTGAAAACGGCCATGATGAATGGATTGTAAATGAGATGGAATGGAATGGAAGAATATATAATATGAGAACAGAAGGAGAAGATGTTTGCTGTGTGGATATTTAGAGGAGGAGTGGCCTCTATTTATACGCACAATGCATATGCCAATTGGTACCGTATCGAACACATCAAAGTTTGAAGCTTTTCTCACTACTGATGCAAGGTTGTTGGGCTCTTCTTTGGCGGGTCTTTGTTTACCCCTCTCATTCTCTCTCTCAGAATAAACAATCGTCTTCAGAATATGTCATGGTGTATTATTCTTTCTTATTTTTCCATTATCACTTTTCTCTTTTTGTGTTTGTCAAATATTGTGACTGCAAAACTTTCAAAACGAAAGAAGATGAATTGTATACACGTCAGTTTTGAAAGATCGAGGATTGCGACTGTTTGCTGTACTTGCCTGAATGGATAATTTAGGAGGGAATTATGTTAATACTCTCATGTTTTCTTAAATTATAGAAATTTCTGTCTTTTCTAAACTGTAATGTAATTTTTTTAATACATTGCATTATTATCTACTTTTATATATATTTACATATCCATAATTTTAAAAAACATTATATTTATACTTTTAATGGAAAAAGCAGAGGTATGTGTAAGTAAACTTTAAAAAAAAAATAGAATATGTTATTGTAACTCACTCTTAATTTTGTATTATATAATAATTATTATTGTAGTTTATGGCTTACATAAATAAGCTTTACATTTTTAAAATTAATAAATAAATATTTTAACATATTAGATGTATATAAACTTTTTATTTTATTTTTTCCAAAAAATAATAAATATTTTAACATATTAGATGTATATAAACTTTTTATTTTATTTTTTCCAAAAAATAATATTTCATTCTTTATACAATTTGGGATAATAGTTTTCAGTTTTCACTGTCATACATTTAATAATATATTCACATTGTTTATGTAATTAATAAAATGTCAATCAAATTATCCCTTTGACGCGGATAGCCTGTAATGCTTTTTTTAAACGTCTTCTAGATGCTGTCTCTTTTATAAAAAATGTCTTATAGCTGTTGTAGGAGAAATTGGAGAATTTTTTAATAACCAGTTTCCAGAAAGTACCATTACAGAAAAGTAGTATCAAATATATTTATAATAAATTGTTTTGATTACAAGTAAAATTGGGTATATATGTAAGACATTTCAAAAAATATTATTGAGTTTAACAACTACATTATGAGTAGCAACAACTCGAGCAATAAAATTATGAGTTGAATTTTTTTTGTAACAAATAAAACTTAAAAAGTGATGAATGAAATCAATATACTGGAATCCACAATTCAAGTGTTAAAAATTTTGTAAGTTTTTGTTTAGCGTCAATATTGTTAATAAAATTGTTTTTCCATTGTAAAACTTATATCGTCAGAGATATTTGTATTTGTTGTAGTAGACGTCTATGCCTTCACCAATATATGCTAATATTTTTATTGGTTGTATGAAAACCATGTTTTCTGATGCATATAGATTTTATATGACAATTCTTTCCACAATAAGAACAAGAAAAATTTTATGGAAAATTTTGCGGAAATTTTTTCTACATTACTTTTTTTATTTCTTAATTATTTTAGCTTATAAATTTTCTCTCAGTGATAAGTTGAGAAAGCATCTATATTTTTTATAATATTTTTTATTATTTTTACTTTTTAATATTAATATTTAAAATAATATTTTATTTCATAGACAATATTATTAAATTTTTAAATTCGTTGGCTTAGATAAACTCATTGTCTTATTTATAAGTTTTTCTGTGAATTGTACTGTTATAAACTTAGAAAATAAGTCAAATTTTTAAATGGATTAATTGAAAATTAATAATTAAAAGCATATAATAGATAAATAGATTCTGTTTAGGATTAATAATTATTATACAGGATAAGTTCAGGCTAACCATAATCTTTACCAAAAAAGGAATAATATTACTTTCTCGAACCTGGTTATGAAAACCCAAACTCCAATTACTTTACAACATCTGGAAGGGCGTCTATAAAGAATTCTTTATATTTTTCGTGACTGCGAATTTTATATACTATATAATATAAAATATAAAACTATCCATTCCTCAATTACAGCAAACAGTCGTCATAGTTGATAGTTGAAATTGACATTTATCCATTTATCTTTCAATTTGAAAGCTCCCCAATTGCAACACCGACAAACACCTCACAAAAGAATGATACGTTCTATGTTTTAAGAATATTGTTTATTTACATTAAAAGAATGTTCTTGGTAAACAAACAACAGATGATGGCCCATCAAGCTGGTCTCATTGTGTCAGCAGCTTCACACTATGCTATGCATATAAACAAACACAATCACACAAAGCTTCTGCTTATAAATACACCCAACTCATCTGCCAAATACCCACACAGCAAACATCTTCGCCTTCTGTTCTCAAATTATATATTCTTCCATTCCATTCCATCTCATTTGCAATCCATTCACCATGGCCGTTTTCACCTTCGAAGACCAAACCACTTCTCCTGTGACTCCTGCTACCCTTTACAAAGCTCTTGTCAAAGACGCCGATGACATCGTCCCAAAGGCTGTTGATTCCTTCAAGAGTGTTCAAATCGTTGAGGGCAACGGTGGCCCCGGAACCATCAAGAAGATCTCTTTCCTTGAGGGTACTATTTTTATATTCACTCTTTTTCTATATTTTTTCTGCATATGCATTAATCCTATAGCATATCAAATTAATTAACTGTGATTGTGAATGAATGAACAAATGGACAGATGGGGAGACAAAGTTTGTGCTGCACAAAATAGAAACAATAGATGAGGCGAACTTGGGATACAGCTACAGCATAGTTGGAGGTGCTGCCTTGCCAGAGAGTTCAGAGAAGATCACAATCGACACCAAACTGAGTGATGGCCCCAACGGAGGATCAGTTGTAAAGTTGAGCATAAAATACCACAGCAAAGGAGATGCTCCACCCAATGAGGATGAGCTCAAAGCAGGCAAAGCCAAGAGTGGTGCTCTTTTCAAGGTCATTGAGGCTTACCTTTTGGCCAATGCTTGATCACAACTCAGTTATTAATGTTTGCTTCCAATGTCACAGAGTGTTTCCTTTTACTGCACAATTGTGAGACATAATTCCATTACCTTGTATCACAGTTCATCAATAAATTATATAATAAAGGAAAGTATTATTATGTTAATATAGGCAGTTTCTAGAAATTTCAAGTATAAACACTCATCTACTACGTGTTGTGTTAAATAATTAATTGAAAGAGTAACTCGGAATAGAAAAAGAGTGAATTGATGAAAAAGAAGTGATGAGAATAGAAGAGGACTTCAGTATACATTGTCCTAATCGGTGAAAAAGTTGTGCGACGAGTTACCTCGGTGAGATATGAGTTGGTGGGGAACAAGAACATGCAGACTTTGGAGAGCAGAGTTCAGAGGCGGTGAATCAGAATAAAAAGAAAATGCATGCAATCTTAATCTTAAAGCAATGAACTCACTATTCAGCGGGAGTTACCTGGGCGTTTGATATAAAATAAATTTAAGCTTTTTGAGAATCTAAATAGTTTCATATTTTTAATTTATTTTAAAAAATAATATATTTTTGGAAATTTTATATGCTTCTTACAAAAATATTTTCCATGAAGGAGATGACAAAATACACTTTTTTTAATTAAATAAACATTTACTGTAATAAAAAAAATCATCATGTAATTTAATATGATAAATAATTAAAGTTTTAGTATAAGTATTTTTATATTTTTAAGAAACTTCTATAGATACTTTTAAAATTATTTATGGTGATGTTAAAGATTATCTTTATACTTTTTTTTTATCTCTCTAATTTTAAGAGGAATGGATTCACGTGCACCACGACTTTAGAAAGATGAAAGGATTATGAGTCATTAGAATTCATGACTTATTAATACATTATTATTAAATTTATATCAAGAAACAAATTATAAAACTAAACTAAACATAAAGCATTTTATATTTATAATCTATAAAGATAATCATTGATTATCTTAGAAAATTATTTAATTACTTTACAATATTTGACAACACTTATAATTATTCATTCTTTATAATAACTCAACTAAATTCTCATGTTAAAATCTAGATACTCACATACAAAACATTTTACTCTAAAAATTTCTATGTTAAACATTTGACTCTAAAGATTTTTATGTTAAGTTAGACTCATATGTCATGTTATCATTCTATTTATTTTGAATTGTCTTTATTTCAAATCTCAGAGACGGTTTTCATATACACATATTTGTGAAGCTGGTTAATTTATATGTTTTATTCCAATCAGTTCATATTTCAAATCTCCGACATGATTATATGAATTTCCTTGGACTCTTATTACTAGATAATATTCATCTATATGATTCAAATGTAACAGTAGAGTCGGGATACTTCCTTAATAATCAAATTCCCAAACAATGCATAACATTCATTCAACATAAGTGATTATTGATTACATATCATACTTTTCTAACAAAATTCATCACAAAATGATCAAACAATTAATTATATCATCTAATAATGCATTAAAAGTATAATACTTAAGAAATCTATTAGCAATTATAGGTAAAAGTAAAGAGAGAAAAATAAACTATTCTAAAAATGGTTGCACCCAAGAAAGTACCGTGCTAAGGATGATGTTGTATGCCCAGCATGACTAAACCCGTAAAGTAATTTTTCTTAATTGTGTCTGATACCATACTGGTTTAAAAGTCTGAAAAATACTTTAGAATAACAAAAGCATATAACTCCTCAAATCATGGGGATCTAAAATAATATCAAACTATCATTAATACCATTTAAAAACCTCTTTAATATTACATTAACCTCTAAATTACTAGAATAATCAAACTTTACTATCCCCCATATACTTTCAAAATTAATCCTCAATAAAAAAATAATTCAATCAAAATCATTCAATAACAAATCTTTGTAAAAAAACTTTGAAACTAGTGATCACTTCACCCCACATCCAGGTCATCTAACCTAAAGTTTTATTTAAAAGTAAAACTAACTTCCATTTAAACTTAAGTTAACTTCTCTTACCTAAATTTACAAAGAGCTTCAAATTCCTAGAAATCATAAAGATAGTCTAACTTATATCACAGAATCCTAATCAATGATCTGAACATATTATTAAGATCCTAAACTAACAGAGACTCATCACATGCAAACACTGTCTATATATATAAACAGAAAACTGAATCTAACTCAATCTGACTCCAAAAGATAAAAGAACAAAAATGAACTTACTCTAAACAAATTTTTAATAAGACAGTTTAACTCTAATCACCACCAGATATCCAAAGATGATTTCTGACTGTCAGTGTGACGAAAGATGGAATAAAAAATCTAAAAAGATAGTAAGAAAAAAAATTATTCTAAAGAGATACTGGTTATGTTAAAATAAATTCTGAATAGCTAGTTTTTTACTTATATAAATTTTTCTTTTTAATAATAAAATATTTAGATATTATTCTAATTATGTCATTTTTACTTTATAATTATTTTCTAGAGTTTTACTATAGAATTACACGTCTAACACAAATCTAGTGTTATTGACTAATTAATATCCAACTCTGACACTAAAATCAATTAGTGAAAAACAAATCCGTTAAGATGAGTTTCAATTTTAATCCATCCAGAATAACACGATTCTATAGTGTGTCCACAAGCTTAGGCAACAAGTGTTGCACGAAACCCTACAAATTTATAATTACTTATAAACGTGTCTGTATGTAATTAGCTCAATAATGCATATTTACTACGCAAATTACGCATGCATTGACCATATGTAATTTCCCTACAAGTTTTTAAATTCATAAACTACGCAAATTTTAATAGCAGTCAATACTGATTTTTCCTGTGTGACAGAATGATAGAGAATAATGATTAAATCCTGTTAGAGATTTTTCAAGGAATTTCTTTCGAATTTATTAGATTTTAAGACATTTTCGCTAACTATGTCTGCGAACGTATTTTGTAATAGTTCATTGTTAAAAAAATAATAATAATCGCTCTTTAGTGAAAATTTTTAACTAGATTTTTTTGATAAATAACCAATTATTTAAGTCTGTTAATTTAAAAAAAATGAAAAATATGGTTGTTCCTAAATGTCTAACAAATACACAAATTATTTTATGTTTTCAAGTTTTATAAAATTACTATCATTAGATTTTAAGAATTTCTTTTATATCAGATATTATTTTATCATTAAAATATGTTCAAAAAAATATATTATACTTTAGATATTCAAATATTATATGTTTTTCATTATTTCAAAAATCAGTTAGCATCTCAGTGCTTAAGGACCTAATTAGATATTTATATTTTACTTTTCAATTCATAAATTCAAACTAGATATATAGTTTAGAGATATTGTGTAAAGGTTCAAACCCACTTGTTTATGAGCTAATAACTTGTTTATTTTCAGAATATTTAAATATAAAATCTAATAAATAATAACTTGCTATAATATATATCATATAACAATTTAATATAAAAAGAATCCATTCCTGCAAATACAGAAAATAGTTGCCATTGTTGAACGTGACGTGTTTGCCTTTATCTTCTTTGAATTTTTGTTCGTCTTTTCAGGAAGCTTCTTTGAATTTGAATGCTTCAATTCGCAATATTTGACAAACCTATAAAATTAATAGTTAACATTAAGGAGCAAAATGATTGAAATATTATTTCATAAAATATTCAAGAGAAAAAAAACAATCTTGGACAATTAAAATTGATGAAATAGATGAAACTTAACAGACATATTTAGATACATGGTTTAAAACAAATATCACTTACAAAAAACTTCATATATTATTTCGTTATCTCTTCAAAATACAGAGAAGAGAGTTATGTGTGATTGAAACACAGAAATGAAAAGAAAAATTGAAAAAACAAGAAATAAAAACAGAAAAGCAGTCAAACAAGAATTGAATACATGATAATATATATAATTTAAGAAGATTGTTTATTTATTTATTACAGACGGTGGCTCAACAGGGTTGTAGTGTGAGTGAGTCGGTAGCTTCATTCACATGGGTAGAAGCAGATTGATACAGACTTATAGCTTGCTATAAATACATGCCACTCCTCTGCTAAACACCACACACCACAGCAAAAACATCTTCTCCTTCAATTGTCAATTACATTTTCATCTCCTTAAGCTTCTATCATGGCTGTTTTCACATTCGAGGACCAAAGCACTTCTCCCGTGGCTCCTGCTACCCTCTACAACGCTCTTGCTAAGGACGCCGACAACATCATCCCAAAGGCTGTTGATTCTTTCAAGAGTGTCGAAATCGTTGAGGGCAACGGTGGCCCCGGAACCATCAAGAAGATCTCTTTCGTTGAGGGTATTATATTTTTATTCACTCTTTTTCTATATTTTTTCTGTATATGCATTAACAGTATAGCATATCAAATTAATTAACTGTGAATTGTGAATGAATGAACGAATGGACAGATGGGGAGACAAAGTTTGTGCTGCACAAAGTAGAAGCAATAGATGAGGCCAACTTGGGATACAGCTACAGCATAGTTGGAGGTGCTGCCTTGCCAGACAGTGCAGAAAAGATCACAATCGACACCAAACTGAGTGATGGTCCCAACGGAGGCTCACTTATAAAACTGACTATAACACACCACAGCAAAGGAGATGCTCCACCCAATGAAGATGAGCTCAAAGCTGGGAAAGCAAAGAGTGAAGGTCTTTTCAAGGCCGTTGAGGCATACCTTTTGGCCAATCCTTGAATACAAAGTGATCCAACTCAGTTATGAATATGAGTCAGTAAGAAGCTTGCTTATATGATATTCAACAGTTTTCTTGGCTTGCATCAAGTGTTATCAAATCGGAGTGTTCTTAAGTTAAGTTGGCTTCCATTGTATGGAGTGTTTTCTTTCTTGTTTCCTTTGCTGCATAATCGTGAGAGCTGGTGGCTATCTTTGTATCTGTCTTCATCAATAAGAATGATAATAAAGGAAATTATTACTTAACCTTTGTCAGTACTGTGTTTACTATAGTGAGTATATATTAAAATAAGTCTAACTAGTTTGATTTTTTCAAACATTTTCATAAAATCTTTCAAATGAGAAAAATAAAAAAAAATCATAATTTAAAATTGGTTATGTACCGATTAAAAGAAAAAAATTAAAAAAATAATTTTTACAAATTAATTTATATAAGTTAATTTTAATTTATAAAAAATTCATTTCAATATTTTTTTTGTAAAAATGTTTATGAAAAATCTGGTCCAAGTTTATAATATATTATTCTATTATTTAACAAAATAATTAATAAATAAATAATTATGAACATTAGATAGATGTTTATTTTCAATGGGTGCTTAATTATTTTTCCAAAATAAAAATAAGAGAATGGCTAGTGGAATTGTAAGACTAATTTATTTACGATAGAGAATAGACTTTTAAGTTAATGACAATTTAAGTGAGAGATATTTCTGTATTTAATAAAAATATACCTATTTAAGAAAGGTTGTGATAAGCAATAAATACCTAACTGTAACCATAAGTATATATAGTGTGATGTACATGATTACAAACTAAAGAAAATTATTACATAAGGCTTTGTAAATAGATAGAAGGAACCATTTTGAAATTATAGACTAACGTTAGATTACTAATCATGTTAAAGTAAGTAAATATAAAAAATAATACAATTTTTTGTTTAACAAACAAGATAATTAAAGTAACTTAATTGGACTTAAAAAATCAGTTTCAACTTAAAATAAACTCATTATCGATAAAGCATATTCGCACTTCAAAATAAAAAAATAAAAAAAAATCGATAAAGCATATTCATCTTAAACTATATTGACTAATATTTTAATATAATTTAGATAAACAAGGTGACAACGACCTTCACCCGCACTTGCATTTAAATATTGTTCTCTTAATATCTTAACTTATCCCTTCGTTGAAAATTTGTCATAAGGAAGCTCTTTTTCAAATTTTTTATTCAATTCCGCCGGCGGCTTTTGAAGATGGATTTTTTTTTATTAATCCTTATGAATCTTTAGTTATTGTACAATATTACACCGATAGATCTCTAATTATAAAATATTACTAACGTATCATTATGAAGATGATTATTGTATACAATCCCAGAGAATCTCAAGAATACTAGTATAATTTATTTTATAAAATACACTTAACATCATAGAAAAATATATTTTGTTATCTTAATACTTTTCTTTAACAAGTGTCTAGTTTGTGGAACATTCATTGACATGAGCATGCATCTAACCCGGTTTGTTGAGTTAATGCATGCTTAGAATTGAGTTAAGGACAATTAAACATTAATTTATCTCTTTTTACTTGTCCTTTATTATAGAGTCAATCAATAATCACAGTATCACAAAATTAGTCTCTAATACAGTGAAATATATGTACCTACACTAAGAAAAATTGTATATAGCTTTGAAAATATTAAAATAAACTTTTTTTTATCTACCATCAGTCATTATAGCTTATAGTGATTAGTCAAAAAGCATGAACTATTACAATTTATTTTCCATGGTTTAGTATGAGTCACAACTCACAAGATTTGATGGTTTGATGGTGCATAGACACTATCTATCACTATTCTTATTTATAGTCAGAGGCGTGCCTTGTGGGGGTACTTATTTTTCTATTTTAATAGTATTTCACTCAATGCTGCAGCAAAACCATTGGTTTTTATGAAACTAAAATTTATGACAAGTATATATTTTACAATTGATTTATAAAAATCATATAATTAAATGTTTTAAATGTATAAAATATATTTACATTTCTAGTGAATAATTTAAACTGTGATATTTTTTAATTACTTGTGATTGAAAAAATTAAATTTTTAAATCTAAAATAAAGATAAAATATGGAAGAAAGATAAATTATTGTTGCTTAAGATTATTAAGAAAAAAAATATTTTTGCCTAGTCATGGAACTAAACTATACCTCCAAATAATATAAGAGAGAGAAATGTTGAATTTTTCTAGTTGAAAATTTTAAGATTCCAATTTATAATTATAAATAAATTTTGCTGATGATACATGAATTGCAACATTATATCTACTTTATACATAAATTAGTTGTAGTTTGGGCATTTTACATGATAATTTTTTTTTATGGTTAAATTTTTTAATAAGCATTTTTTTAAAATTTAAACCAACCTATAATTAATATTTATAATAACTATTTTTGCAATATATAAATTAAATTTTGCATGAAGTTATCTAATTTTATTGTTCACAATTGACATTTTAAAAAATAATTATAATTTAATTTAAAAATTAAAATGAAAGAAGTTAAATATAGATAGAAAATAATGTTGTTTCACTTCTTCCTTTTTTTTTTTTTTTTTGTCATAACCTAATCTAATCAAAAGTAATATATTCTTCATTTATTTTAATCATATTTTCACATTTTTTAACATGTTTTTGGCTATCAATATTATATAACAAAAAATCATAGACGCAAATATTGAAAGGCTATAGCAGGCTAAGATAAATTCATGTTTTCATATGATATTAATTTTTGTATTTTTTATTTCATGCTTATTACTTTTTTAGTTTAAAATTTAATTCTAATAAAAAATAATACTTTTCATTCCATAGTTCGCCTCGTGTCTAAACCTATTAATTTAATTCATGCTCCAAAGATTAACCTCAACCCACTTTCAAAATAAATATGCTTTTATTGACTGATCCAATGAAAACAACCCTAATGTTCAAAACCCATTTACAGTGAGTTTGACCAATTCTAATATTAAAATAATATGTTAATAAAAAAATATGAAATTAAAAAATTAAAAAATGATTACCATTTTCAAAATACAAATTTTAATTATGGGTTTCTTTCCTTCAAATTTACTCATTTTGGGACTTTGTTAAAAAAAATTACCTCTGAAGTGTTAAAAGAATCACAATTTTTTTTTTCTCAAACCAAAATATGATTTTCTCATTCATGTCCATAAATTTATATGATTAGTGTTATATCTTTTTTTATGAAATATTATGTACAATATTTACATAAATATTTATTTTTTTTTTAATATATACATAACTTACGCATTCATTAACAAATATTAATCTACAAATTTGATAATCATTAATTTTTATAATTACAATAAGGTTTAATTTTAAGATAATTTATTTTCAAAATGCATAATTTACTTTTTGGAATACATATTAAGTTTTCTATTTCACTTAATTTATTTGAAATATATATATACATATATATATATATATATATATATATATATGTATATATA
>Ga0209489_107500_pt1 | contig 16127 bp, 9 predicted proteins | sample SiratrowhiteBW_FD_187527 | JGI IMG/M metagenome (GOLD analysis project Ga0209489, IMG submission 187527) | Root nodule microbial communities of legume samples collected from California, USA - Siratro white BW (SPAdes) (version 2) | ecosystem: Host-associated > Plants > Roots > Nodule | place: USA... | reverse complement strand
ATAATATTATTATTAACTATTATAATAATAATAATAATAATAATAATAATAATAATAATAATAATAATAATAATAATAATTCTTAATAATAAAATCACAAATATTTTTAATATAATTGAAAATAATATAAAACAATATTAATAATTCTAAAACTACTTTTCATATAAATATAAATAATGTTGATAATAATATAGTAATATTAAAAATATAATTAATGTAAATATAAATAATATGAATAGAAGTATTAATAATATTCCATATATTAAAAAACATATAATAATAATGTTAATATAAATAATAATAATAATGTTATCAATAACATTAATAGTATTTTGTGTATAAATATTAATAATATTAAAAACTTTAAAGATATTAAAAACAATATTAATAATTTGAAAAAAATATAATACTAATAATAATTATTATTATAATTTTAACAATATTATAACTAACAATATTAGAAATAATAATAAAAACAATAATATTAGCAATAATATTAATAATATTATTAATATTAATATTAATATTAATAATGATAAATATAATATTAATGAAAATAATATTAATAATACCAATGATAATAATAATATTAATAAAATTAATAATAATAGTAATAATAGTGATACAAATTTAATAATAATAATAATAATAATAATAATAGTAATAAAAGTGTTAAAAATACCAATAATATTAGTTATAATATTAATAATATCAATAAAAATATTAATATTATTAATAATATTTATCTTTACTAATGTTATTATTAATAAATCAATATGAACATCATTAATAAGAGATAATAGTAGTTTTATCCATAAATATAAGTTTTTAAGTATTATCCACAGACATAGGTCCATAGGTATTACCCACGGACATAGGTATGTAGGTATTACCTACTAAAATAGTTTGTGGGTAATACCTACAAACCAATATCCATGGGTAATACCTACGGATTTGTGTCCGTGGGCAATATCTACGAACCTATGTCTGTGGGTAATACCTACGGACTTAAATCTGTTGGTAATACCTATATATACAGATCCGTAGGTAATAATCCGTAGGTAATAAATGCTGAATTTACCTACGAATACAAATCCGTGGACAATAATTCATAGATAAATTGAGTTTTTCTTGTAGTGAAAATAGAAGAACTAATGAAAAAGGAAAGCGACTCGTTAAAATAAAATTAGGGTTAGAAATAAAATAAAAAAAATATAGAAGACAAAATAAAGATGTCATATTTCAACAAGGATTGCAACCAGTTATTATAAGACCCATAAAAGGAAGACAATAAATTTAAACAGTGAAACTCAAACTAAACAAAAATCAATATAAAAGAGAAAAACCTAAAATTCTAAAAATAAACTTTATCATGTTCTCTTAGTGATTTATTTAAGAAAAATTAGATCTTATATTTTCTTACTTTAAGCACATGACAATGTTCATTTATACATTAATTATTTAAGATAAAGATAAATCGAATACCATATTTTCTTAAACATCATGACTTAAAGTGATTTTGAGTTCACTTAACGGATGTTGCTTGAAAAAAATGAAGTTACTTAAGTTATATGCCTCTCAAATCGACTACATTCTCAATTTATAAATATACACAAAAATTTAAATATTGAATGTTTTCGCTAGCTTGAAAGCGAAATCAAATTTTCCATTTTAAGTCTCTTATAATTTTTATGTTGTTTTCATATAATTTGAGATACTTTTTGCGATAGATTTTGTTAATGAGAAAGTGTAGCCGTCACAAGTTTTCATCAGTAACACATTTCAAATTGCGTTTCAGAAACAAATTCTTTTTGTGATGCTTAATTGTCATTTACCCTTCAAATTCCTTTCATTGTATGAATTTTTACACCATCAACTAGAAAAAAAATTTCGAAGTACTTTTGTTAATAAAAGATAACAAAAGATGATATGATCAGCATGCTCAAATAAAGACCAAATATAATAAGAAGATCAAACCGATATTCATAATACCAAATCAAATAATTAGTATTTTGTGCATAACAGTCTTTAACACTTCTGTAAATAGTACTTATCCATCTAAATTATTTTCACGAACATTCTCCTTCATTGCAAATATTTGAAGTGGTAAAATGTAATTTTTTTCTTCCTCTCAAACATAAATAAATTTAATTAAATGTTGTACTAATTAATAAAATTAAGTTATTAGCTATATTTAAATTATTTTTATAAAGTGTTGTGGTGGAAACTTAGATATAGAAAATAAGAAAGAGTCATTCAGAATAAAATTTTAATTGCAAGGTATTTTTTTGTTTGAGTAAAAACTTATTTATAATTGTGTAAATAAATTATTTTTATTTATTGTTCATAATTGAATTCGAAAATAAAAGTGATTATAAAATTAATAAATTATTTTTAAATAGGAAAACATTTAACATTTAATGTTTTCTGACTAAATTAAAAGACTATTAGAAATTTGGTATGAAATTTATTTTAATTCAAATATAGAATTCGTTTAAAATTAAATAATTGATAAAGTAAATTTGATTTTCTTGTAATTTTTATATAAACGATAAGAAATCAACCCTAAAACACTAAAATATTTGATAATTTTTCAATAATGCGAAATGTATTTATTTGCGGATGGTGACCGTCGTTATCACTTATCAGTATTGGGACTAATGCGGTGTGAGTGAAAAAAAATTAAAGGGCCCACATTATATCATATTATACTACAAGATAAGCGTACATGCACAATAATAATCATCCCTATTATAACCTAATGTTTCGAAGTAAATGCACTTTTAAAAGTACTATTAAATTACATGTCAATTTTTCATTTGAGATGGTTTTATATATATATATATATAAGTCTTTATATTTGATTTGGCTCTTAATTCCTTTCTATTTGTCATGTCTTTGACTACTATTATTTTATATTGTATTTTTATGGTACCCTCTTCATTATTATAAAAGCTTTATTTAATGTATTTTAATATGATGGTTGATGTCCTTTTTATTTTGATGATAAGTGTGGTAAGTTTCTCACATATGTTGAATGATAAATCTCAATTAAATACATTTATAACTTGTCATATATAATGATAAATTTCTACATGATTAAATGACCTGGTTATTATGATTTCTTTCATAAATGTACTCACTTGTAAATAAGTATTTTATTCGTGATTGATCATTAAGGGGATCCAACAAATAATCTACATATCCATACTTCATAAGATTTAATTTTGTAACATATGAATAAAACGAAGTCATATTCATAAGATTGATCATCAAAGATCCAATACCTAAGGAAGTTATCATACAAAAAAACTTGAAAAAGTTTTCATGATCAAGATAATTATACTTAAAAAAAATTCATAATAAAAATAATCAATTGTATTTTATGTTATTGCTTTTCTGTATGAATGTATATGAAACATGCATATAAAAATTTATTTTATCTAAGTTTAAATAGCACCAGACATTAACCTAAACAAAGTGATTAATTTTTTTAAAAATATTTTAAAATATTTTAATTTATTATCCCTTATAATAATTTGGTTATAATAAATTTGATAATCAATTATCATTATTAATAATCGATTATGTTAGTCAACACAAATAATTTCAAATCTTCATTATATATATATATATATATATATATATATATATATATATATATATATATATATATATATATATATATATACACATATAAAAATAATATTAATATCTTGTTTACAATGACAAGCAGTCTTAGTTTGATTTGTAATAATTCTTTTATTATTTTATGTTCATAAATATTCATAAAATCATTAAACCTTTTTACGTATTGAATATTTTTTGAATTGGTTGTAACAATTCAAGTAACACATTCTCATTATAAATGTTTGTCTTTATATCTATAAATAGTTATCATGTTTGCTTTTTTTTGTCCTTTAATAGATAAATAGTAGATCATCTAGTATGTTCTAATGCTGCATCATGACTTATAACTATATTAAAAAAATAAAAAAAAATATTATATTAGATTAATTTTAATAATATTTTATTTTTTATGATAAAAAATACCGTAGGTTTTGTATTTATTATTTATTTTTAGCAAAGTGTAAGATAGAAATATTGGTTAATCATACAGATAATATAGCATATGTAAGAGCAGATATAGTATAATACGCATTATAGTAATTAAGGCATGTATGACAATTCATAAAATGTGAGAATATTTTATGAGAGTATATGAAGGTAGAGTAGACGACACACTTTGGTTATATAGAATATTTATCATTATTTTAAAAATTATAGTTTAAAAATTATAGTTAATAGTTAGAATGTAAATATTTCTATTAAGAGCATAACAGTTGAAGTATTATGACTCTTTATTGTAATTTGGATTTGCAATTTGCAATTTTTTTTTCTATTTTAGATCTGTTTAAAAACTTAAATCCAAAGTATTTAAAATATAGATTAATAGAAACAAAGAAAAACAATTAGAACAATCTTTTCACTTCAAGTAACAAAGTAATACGTGATATTAAAACAAATTACCTACAGATTTTCAATTTATTCAAGTTGCTTTAATTTAAAAAAAAAAATGAAAGATATTCACAATATGATATAAAGACATTTGTAAGACTTCATTTAAACAAAAAATTTGTTTAGGAAGTGATGTATTTCAAATATATATGAAAAATAAAGGCAAAAGGAGTACATGAGATCTTCAATGAAAAACTTCATTTCTATTAGAAATATTCTTAATATAACACAATTGATTAAAATATGTTTAAGATAATTCTAATGAATATATCTTATTTCTAAAAACACGTTGTTAATAATTTTTTCCACAAAACTTATAGATAAAATCTTTTTTTAAGATATAATATTCTTTGATTGAATGTACTTTTAACAAATATTTATATTTAGAAGATTTCATTTTTCAAAATTAATTATGTTAGCAAACCTATTACGCGTTCAACATATTCATCAGACCACCTAAAATGAACATGATGTAAATGTTCAAAAGGTCTACTATATATTACAACTGTACTAATCATTATCAGAACAAATAAATAATTCAATTAATTTTTTTAACACCAAAACATAAACTTCACCTATGATGTTCTGGTCATGAGACCCTTTAGTGGGGCATAGTCCATCTTAGAGCTTAACTGATCATGAGATCATCCAATTGGTCACTAGATCGTTTAAAGAAAAAACACATTTAAATAATAAACACATTTAAAGTTGAATGAAGTGCATTCAATGCAATGACTATATTCAAGTCTGACACACGTAGAAAGAACATAAGAAGAATTGAAGTTGTTCAATAAATAAAAATGACCTCGATGCTTATATTCTTCTAAAACATATATAAAGGCTTCAATCAAAAAGAAGAACCAAGAGTAGAGGTTGCACTATGTCAAAATGTTGACTAGATGTTAAGCAATCCTCAAGGTTTGAAAAAGAGATCCCAAAGTTGAGAGTAGAGAATGTGTCATATCCATGGATCAAAATATGTCATTAGAAAAACAATGAAAGTGTTCATTTAATCACCTAAGAGAGTGAACCTTCATATTGTATTCGTCGAAAGATGTAATCCTTCCCTAGAGTGCTCAATTGATCATTATTATTCCACAACCAAATTAAAACAGTTTCAATGTAGAGCCTTTAATGCAATGTTAAACCCTCTAACACCAAAAAGATGATAGTATAGATAAGATCAGTTGACCCTAAATATTCCTTAAGCGTTAAATATCCTTTAAATTTTGTTTTGTCTTATAATAAATTATCACCTTCTTACACATATTTTATTATATCTCTTTATTCACATGTTGACTCAAACACTTATTTCGAAGATGTGAAACATGATTGTTCGAGAAAGACTATACAGTGTGGGACATCTGCTTTGGAGGAGACTACTCTTCTGCCTAAAGATAAAATTGTCATAGGTTGCAAATAGATATTCAAAATAAAGTATAAGACTGATTGGATTGTTGAAAGGTATAAAACAAGGTTAGTGGCAAATGGATACACACAAACAGAAGGCATAACCTACCTTTAACCTTTCTCTCAAATAACAAAAGATGACTAATATAAAGTTGCTTCTTTCTTGGTCTCGAAGTAGCAAGAAGTAAGAAAGGGATAATGATAAATCAAAAGAAATATGTATTGAAATTGTTAATAGATGCAGGTCATTTAGCCTACAAACCTCCAATCACTCCATTTGATAATCTTGTTAAATTGCCTTCTACTGGAAATGTGTCTTTCACAAATGTCCAAGCCTATAGAAGGTTGATTCGAAGACTTATATATCTCACTAATATTCGACTTAACATAACATTTTATGTTCAACAACTTTCAAAATTTCTTGATAAGCCTACAATTGCTCATTATAATGAAACATTTAGAATTCTTAGATATATTAAGGGAGCTCCAAACCTTGGCTTATTTTTCTCTTTCAGCACTTCTGCTCATCTAAAAGCCTTTTGTGATAGTGAAGGGGACACTTGTAGTGATTCAAGGCAATTAGTGATAGTTTTAGTGTGTATCTTGAGAATTTCCTTAAATCCTGGAAATCAAAGAAGCAAGGAACAATATCAAAGAGCTCTTGTGAAGCTAAATATAGGGAAATGACCATGTGAAATTCAATGTCTAATTTATCTTCTTCAGGATTTCAAAGTCCCTTTTGAGCAACCATCTCTTTATATTATGACAATGATTTAACAAGATATATCGTAGCAAATCCAATGTTTTACAAACGTACGAAACACACAAAAATAGATTGTCACATTGTCAAAGAAAAATTGAATAAGGCTCTCATCCATCTGCATTCCATTTCCACCATAGAGCAAGTGGCTGACATTTATACCAAAGCCTTACGTCCTCAATCTTTCAAGAATATATGTTCCAAGCTGGGTTTCATCAATATTTGCTCCTCAGCTTGTGGAAAGTTTTAAAGGATATGGATATGAGACTTCTAGAAGAAAATTACTATTAATTATGTTATTTTGTCTTTATAATATAATCAAATTGTCATTAATTCTATTATTTTGTTTTTATTTGTTTTCTCTCTCTTTAGCTAAACATAGAATGGGTACACTTGCTTGTGTATATATATATATATATATATATATATTCAATCTTTTACTTTTATTTGCAAGAGAAAAACAAATGTGTTATCATATTTTTTGTTCATTTTTTTTATCTCTCCATCTCATAATAATACATGTAATCTTGGCCCTACTTATAATCATAGACCATCAATTTAATCCAATAACATAAGAACACAAAATGAAAGAGAGGAAGCAATTCAAAGTGTAATGGAAGTTATATCTAGATAAAACATACACTTTGGTTGTATACCACGATTTATAAGCATGATATGAGACTAGGTAAAGAAATGAAGGAACATGAACACTACAAGAAAAAAGCTATTTAGAGACCAATTTTTAGCTATCAAATAAAATTGTTGCTAATTTTGACCAAAATAATCACTAAATTAGATTTTGATTGTTAAATAACTAGAAAATAAAAATAATGATTGGATTTAGTGACCAATTTAGTCATGATAATTGGTATCTAACATTAGGTACCAAGGTTTTAGCCACATTTACCATTAAATTCTAAATTAGTCTCTAACTTAATTAGATACTAATTTAGAATCTAATGATATAAGTGACTAAAACCTTGGTAGCTAATGCTAGATATCAATTATCTTGACTTAATTGATTACTAAATTCAATCATTATTTTTATTTTATAGTTATTAGCAATCAAAACCTAATTTGATAATTATTTTTATCACAATTAATAACTATTTTATTTGATAATTATTTTTATCACAATTAATAACTATTTTATTTAGTAGCTAAAAATTAATTTTTAAATAGCTTTTTTTTTGGTAGTGGAAGTTTAGTTCAACATGAACAAGTGAATTTATTATTTAGTATTTACTTCAGGTGTTTGATCTATGTTCTGGGACATACGTTTCTTGTCAAGAGCTCTATTACTTTTTGATAATTCTTGCCGTGTCAGCTTATGTATATATAGGTTAAACACATTTTAAGGCTTATGAATGGATGAGCAGAGGTATGTCTTCAGCTTAGCTCTGAAAATGGCACGAAAACTATCAGGGGGAGGAGTTTGAAGTGAGAGCATAGCATAGTACCTAATAGGGTCTATTAAGGAGTGAGTATTCTATCTGTGAGTTTGTTTGTTCTGCATTGGTGTTGTCATAAGTTTTTGGCTTTAAGTGTTGTAGTAGGATTCTGCGGTAGGTGCAGCCTAGAGATTATAATGAGATGGGACAGTTAATGGAACTGATTAAGTGGTAGTACATATCTGGGTGATATAGAACTTGTTTGTGAGGTAAGTAAGGAAATTGTATAGTTTGTGTGTGTTTGGTTGTGTAATCTTATGCAGGTTTTTGACAAGAGGAATGCTAAAGGAAGTCAACAGGGAGATCAAGGGATCATTATGAAATACTTGGACAGCTCCTATGTATATATCTGAAACTGTGAGGGGAGGAAGAAGAATCAGGTATCAAAATCAAGGAAAGTGCAATGTATGACCAAGGATTATGCATTAGCAGCTTGGGATAAACATAGTATAAGAAGTAAGGGATATCCAGAAGGTACATGCCAGAGAATGTGATTGTTGCAAACTGTAAAACCATACTAGATTCATGTAGGTTTGTAGGAGATAAAATTCTACAGGATTCTTGTTGGTTTCTATGGGTTGTTGTCTTAGATAACCCTCTTGATGTTAAAATTAGATGTTTGTGTGGTGGAAGGAGGAGAAAATTAGGTTTAGAGTGTGATTTTTTTCCGTACCATTTTGTAAATAATGCTTGTATATAGGTTGGAATATCTAGTTGTATTTTTTTAAAAGAAATTTTATTTTTATTGACAAAAACAAATTGCAATCCAATAAGACAAAATGAATGTTAATCCCAATAGTGTAAAATTTGGAACTCTATCTCGTGACTACTCTTTTCTCCCTTTCATTCATTTGTTTATTATTTTTATTATTTGCAAAAAACACATCTAATGTAATGCATTTTGGTACTTAACCTCAAGATGGTATTGGTATGCCACTCAAATACAACAGTTTATTAGTCATAGCAACGTGCATGGACAATTCAATATAGTCCATGAAGATGTATATAACCTTTTGATTAAGCTCATACCCACAAGAGAAAAAGTCTTAACCATTAGTTAAGACATATATTTTTCTTGAGTCAATTAGAAAGCACTATGATTTCTACTTGACTCCAATACATTACCAAAAATGTCTTCCTCCTTGCACAACCTTGGGAAGGGGATACGTGTCTCTTTGAAAATCAAACACATGGCTCTAGTATGTACAAATAAATTCACACATACCCTATATTTGTTAGATGGGAAAGAAAACGAATAAAGAGAAAAAAAGGCTCTAATATGTACAAATAAAGCCACACATGCCCTATGTTTGTTTAGATGGAAAGAAAATGAATAAAGAGAAAAAAAAGGCTCCAATAGTACAAATAAAGCCACACATGCCCTATGTTTGTTTAGATGGAAAGAAAATGAATAAAGAGAAAAAAAGACTCTAATAATACAAATAAAGTCACACATACCCTATATCTGATTAGATGAAAGAAAATAAGAGAAAAAAGTTGAATTCAGGTAAGACAAAGAAAGAGAAAAGTTCAAAATTCCGTTTCAAAAAGTTAATTTCAATTTAGTTTTCTCTTCTCTCTTTCTATTTTCCCTTTCCCTCTTTCTCTTCAACTTAGCATAGATAGTCTTAATCTTGAAAATTTAGTTTGAATTCCGATTATTTGCCAGTTTATTTTATGAAGTATATTGATAGATGAGTGTGATTTTTTCCCAAAAACCAATGTTTTGTGAGAATTAATTACGAGTTTGGGAATTTACTTGTGTTTGAGTGCGTTTGTGGGAGTATATTTATTACTTAAGCTACAGCCGTGCTAAATTATAGCAAATATGTGGAAATTTAATTAAGGTGATATCATAATTGATAGAATTCTCATTCCACTTTTGACATCTTATTAGTATTCTAACTAAAGTATTGACAAAATAATTTTTACATTTAGAACCCTTTCTTTTTCAGTTAGATAGATTTTTGTTTTGATAGAATCATTTTCAAAAAAAAATTATTAATTAAAATGTGCCCAAATCAATTTCAACCATATATATTTTATGCTATATGCAGCGTGTCAAGCAGTAAAAAAATGATTGCAAACTTTTGTCTGATGTTGACAAGGAAAAATTATTAAACAGTTTAAATTTATTATTAATTTATACTCTTAATTGATATCTATATAACATGTCTTTAGACAAAGTCAAACTAATCTCATTTACAGTATTCTGTGTAATCTCATAAATTTTCACATAAGGAGAATGAATACGGATTCTTTATTATAACTTGGTCAGCGTGGAAGGTCCAACTTTAAGATCAACCTATCACATTTAATTACCTAAGTTGAGGTGGTGAAAAATGACCTTAGGTTTTGAATTTACGAGAAATAATAATAAGAAATAAGATCTTTGTTGGATATAAAAGCTAAGTTATAGATAGTGGACAGGACAAAAGCCAACATATTTTCTTTATGGGCAGAGCATACGAAGAGCCAATATAGGGTTTTGCAGAGAGAAGATTGAGAAGCCTGAACAGACAATGTCAGTGTCTCTGTACGCAAGCTCGTGAGAGAGAGAATTTCAGAAACATCTAGCTAGGTAGGTACAAACAGTGTCTGCAGGTAATTTTGTCTATATTTGTGCTCAAACTTAGGCATGCCAACACGATTCACAACTTATAAGTTTTTCATATTAATTGGCTTAATACCTGCTTGCAACTAGTATCCGTGTGGTGTTCTACTTTTATTGCATAAAGTGGAAAAAATTTGATGAACATAAGAACTTTTTGGCTGCCATCAAAGTTGCTTAACATAATTATTCAACACCTTCCCTTTTTTGGTGCGTTTTAATGTATTCTTAGATTAATAAGTTGCTTAAAATCACTTCAAGTCTATCTTAATTTCTGTTTCTTTCGGTTGTCTTCATTATATATAGCTCCCATATTCTCTTTGAGTTGCTTTATTTCCACCATCTACTTTATTGTGTTGGTTGTGACAGCGTTTGTTTAGTACCACTTTTACTATACATTTGATCAATAAGGATCTTTTCAAAACCTAAAGTCAAATTAATTTAATTGAGATAACACTCAAATCTAAATTTGAATTACAACAAATTCTACATTTCAATTGTTGGACTAGTAGCTTTGTCACACACATTTTCTAAGGCCATAGTACTATATGTGAAGATAGATGTGAAGATGTCTTGGAAAGTTATTTTAATTGTGATAATGCGTAATAATCTTAAGTCGGTATATGTTTGGTATATGTAATTATAATTGTAATTCATAATAAATAAATATTTTTAAAGATATAAATCATGTTTGTATTAAATTGTGATAAAAGAATTCTTTTTTTAAATAAAAAATATAGTTAAAATAATAAATATATAAATAAAAATAAATAGGAGATAGTATCAAGATATGAATTTAAATCTAATTTATTTTTACAAAATTAATTTATAAGGGAGGATTGTCCCATTTATATATTTAAAGTTTATATAGAATTTTTAATACACCCCTTACACGATGCATATACACCTCAAGCATAGTGGAATTAATATAATTGTGTTTAATAGCAATTCGATAGATAACAAACTTAATAAACTATTCAAAAGATGAACTTTTTTTTATATACTATAAATTAAATTTTGTCTATGTTCTATTTAAAATTTCCAATAAATAGTTTATGAAACCTTTTACTTAATGGTAGAAAACATATAAATACCCCCTTAAAAAAGAATGTCAAGAGACTTTAATTGAGAAAAAGATGAAAATCTAATTTTCTAATTTAAGAATTATAATTTATAATATAAATAGGAGTAAAATTTCAATTTATTCCTGACACTAGACTGCTAAAAAGTCGTTAGCTAGTTGAAATTGTCTATTTCTATCGGCCTATTGGCCAAGATATTGGTCTAAAAGAAATCAAATATTCATGGAAACTTGTCAAAACTTTATATAAACAATCTATGATGGAATGCTAAACATAGTATAAGAGATTTGGTTGCAACATATAAAATATGATTAGAATGCTGTAGCTAGGGCCACGTTGGGAGCATGCAACACAGAGGCAGAACCACTCAGCAAACTCAGGAGAGATACGCTACCAATAAAAAAATTCTAGATTATATTATTATCATTGCTTTGTGCATAAAACACAACACATAACATGAATGAACGAGACTTGCATGCACACACAGACCATTATGACTCTAGCTAGCTAGATGCTAGCTACTCGCCAGCCAGCATCTGAAAAACAGGTCCAATTTCTCATCACATTCAAAGTCAGCCATACAAAATGAATTATTACTATATACTTTGAATAGGAAGCTAAATTATGAAGCCATCACTATTACTCCTCTCTCCTATTTTACAAGACATTGTTTAAAACAAAAATTCTCTTTGTTTACAAAATTAATTATGTTGCATTAAATTTTTCTCTAAAATACTTAAATTAGTTAGCAATATTTTGCTAAAAAAAGAATTACTAAATATTTAAAATGGACAATATAAAATTTATCTTTCTTAAGCCTATAGAATAATATGAAAAATCATGAGTTCTAACTCTAACTTTAAATAGTACATATGGATAATCCTAAAACAACAATACAAATTCTAATAAATTTATCATATTGAACTATATATAGTTTGGCTAATTTTCCTAAAGTGGGTAAAAGAGTTAAAATATTTGACCAGAAAAAAATGTTATTTTAATCACGTAAATTAATAACAACTTGATAACATAAACTTAGAGCAAAGTGTAACAATTATGTCCTATCATATCTCTTTATAACAAAAATCGTTCTTACACTTTACAATTTGGAGTTTATCTAGAAAGAAATTCATAAATTGTTATATATATATATATATATATATATATATATATATATATATATATATATATATATATATATATATATATGCTTCATTTTCTAAAAGTAATTTTTATTAGATTTTAAAAAAAAAATCTCATTACAATTTTATTTTATTTTTCTTCAAAAGAACTGCACAAAAAGTTTTCAAATAAATTTTTATTTTCAGAATAAATAATCAGTTTAAATCTATTTCAATTTTAGTACAACAACTTTACTTTTAATAATTTTATTTAAACATTGTAGATAATTAATATAATTGAAAACATATTTAGTTTTTAATAATTACAAAAAAATTATTAAAAATATAATGTTAATATTAGTTATCTTAAAGAAATTATTAAAAATTCTAAATTTGTAAAATAAAGACCCCTAATTATATATTGATAATAATTTTTTCTTTTATAAATACACAAAACAATTACTAAAAGTAAAACATGTGTTGAATTACAATAAAATTAAAAAAATTAAACTTTTTTTAAGAATAAAATATTTTTATAGTTTAATTAAAGTTTTAGTAAAACAAATTTGTGTAAATCATAATCCTCACACCTTTTTAAGTAACTAAACTATCATTATTTTTATGATAAAAGGTGAAAAGGTTGGTATTTGCCCAAAAAATATATTGGAGTATTATGGGTAGAAGAATCCTATATGGGCATGATGTGTTGGGAGATGTGTGTGGGGTCAGTTTGTTGGAAGTGACAGATGATGTTTAAGTCGGATAGTCCAGAAAGGACATGCCACGCCCTCCTTAATCTGTTACTTGACATGAGAGTTGGGAGTGACATTGAGGTTCACGGGCTAGGTTCCAGTTACCAAACAGAACAAGTGTTTGTAATGTAAATGAAAATCTGATGCCAAAAATTCCATGCATCACCATATCGTACAAAGACCCTTTGTCTCTTTTCCTCACATGATGGATTTAGCCAGCAATATATCTGCACATACAAACAAATCACCCAAACTGCATCACAGACAAACAATTAGGTCATTTGCACTTAGACAACATATTTTTTATTCATTATACCATATCATTTGTCTATTGCAAATAGGGTTTTCTCTTTTTAACTAAAAACCCTTCAGTTCAAATGCTATGTCTAAAATAAGACCTCCTTAAAGATAGGTAAACAGCCCTTTTTAATATTAACTATCAATAAAATACATAATATATAAGGTGGTGGAAAATATTGTTTGTTCATAAAAAATTAGGTCACCTGAGGTTAGCTTAATAGACTGAAATATATAAGTAGGTTGTAATTATTCTTATTTAAATGTTATCATTCTAAAAGTACTATTATGTTTAAATACCTGAATATCTCAAATAAATATGATGCAGAAAAGTTTAAAAAAGAGGTCATGCTTTTTCTATATATGAAATAAAAATAAATAAATGAGCTTAACTAATACTTCTGTCCCAAAATCGATACTGTTTAGAAAATCATGTTAAGAATAATGATGAATGCATAATTTGCTAAAACAATGTTACTTGATAACATCATTGTGTTTATTTAGGAACAATTGATATTTTATTAAAAACCGATGTATAATTTTCTTAAACTTGAAATTATAGTCATTTTAAAATGGATTTTTTTTTTATTTCTGCAAAACTATATCTTTTTGGTTGAATCGAGGGAGTACATGGTAAGAACCCCACAAAATAGCAGCCTCAAAATTGATAGCAAAAGGATGAGGCTAAGAAGTTTAATCAGTGCAACAGTGCGAGGTGAATGAAGCGATTGGCCACCCACTAAAAAGTTGGCTGCACTTCTAACCTTTTCTACAAAAGCTTTCTTTCTTTTTTCCTGATGATGATGGTAACAAGAAGGATGACTAAGCAGATTGTAATTAATGGCTTTGGAAAATAATGATAAAGTTTCTTGACATGAATTGAGTGAGTAGATGCATTTCCCATGAAAGTTGGAGATGAATTATTCTTTAACCATGGTTCATTATACACTAAGTTTGGTGGTCATTTTCACAATCCAATACATTTAAGAGCCGACAAATAATTAAGTGGACTTTGTTATTTTATCATCATAATTTTTACTTTTCTTAAATTTGAAATATAAACAAAATAAATGTGTTGACATGTATCTCTTTCTTTATGGACCAACTATGTCTGTGTCAGGAGAAAATAAATGCATACTTTTGAATAATTTTAATTTTTTTTTATTTCTAATGCAATAGATTCTTTTAATAATATATGTTACTTATACGTGTGTTTAATAGAAAATCATTTTGTGTAAAAAATAAGAAAAAAACTAGTGGGTTAAGTTTTCTCACTATAGCACAAAGTCAGACAATACTTTTGTACAGAGAATATATTATACAATATCATGTTATTTTCTTATTTTTCAATTTTTGTTGTTGTTTTCTTATTTTTAAATAATGTAGGAAAGATAATATATAAAAATAGAATTATTGTAGTTACATTAGGGCAGGCCGGTTTGACATAAAGCAATTATGCATGGTTTTTTGGAATTTATTGCACAATCTGGTGGATGGCATTTTCATATAAACAGTCCTTCTATCACAGTACTACCCTTTACTCCACCACATAGAACTTCTTAGTAGTATATTAATTATTCAATAACTATTCTAACAGTGAAGAAAAATAAAACAAATGGAATGAAGTAAATATATCTCAATGGAAAGAGAAGAAGATTTACATTAGGTAATGTGGAAATTAAGGGTGCTTATGAGTCATCAAGTTTGACGGAGCTGTTGAGACGATTAAGTTTATTAAACTGGATTTGATATATTTCTAACTCGATCAAACATGATATGTCCTTCCTTCACATTTTTTTAATTAATAATATAATGAGTTAATGAGTATTGTTCTGTGTAACATATATTATGAGTTTAATAATTATGTACTCAAGGTATAAAAATAACTTTATGCTATCATTTAACTAAATCTCTGTTAGTATGAAGTTTAAGGTAATTATACTAAGAAAAAACGTATCATGTATAGTAACTTATAATTCAATGGCAATAAAAAATATTTTACATTATTAGTTTAATAACTTTTTTCTAAAACTATATTTAGGTTGATATATTTGTAGCATCAGTATAAATATTTAAAATAACTATATAATTTGAGAAGGTATATAATAATTACATAATTATATAT
>Ga0209489_107499_pt1 | contig 16128 bp, 7 predicted proteins | sample SiratrowhiteBW_FD_187527 | JGI IMG/M metagenome (GOLD analysis project Ga0209489, IMG submission 187527) | Root nodule microbial communities of legume samples collected from California, USA - Siratro white BW (SPAdes) (version 2) | ecosystem: Host-associated > Plants > Roots > Nodule | place: USA... | reverse complement strand
TACATGAATTGTTTTCCTTTTAGGATCAATCTTTTATACTACCTTTATTTTCTTTTGAACCAAGTTGTTCATACCCTCCAAGCTTAAAGCCCACATAGCCAACCCAACACACCAAAACTGGGACATCTAAACTGGGGCAGTCCTGTCGGAAGATTCACTCCTAGTATCTTTCAAATACCTCAAACTCCCTAAACACTTACCCTTTTCCTATGAGTCCAAGCATGCATCTAAGCAGTGTTTCCGAAAGGAAAGTTGATGGCTACACCATGTTGACATTAGCTTCAAATGACCCTAGATTTTCATAAAAAATGGAAATTGATTTCTAGTGAATTCAATGATTACCAAGAACTTCTGATTCTACATAGTGAAATTTAAAAAAAAAGAGAAAAAAATTTTGTACATGTTCTTGAGATATTTTAAATTCTTTGTATATATGCATTTAAAAAAAATCATTGAAAAAATCCTTTTTGAATGTACATAAAATATATATATTTGGAAAAATCTTTGTATAGACTTTTTGAATAAACATTGGAAGAAATCATTAAAAAATATTCCTTTGGACATAAACCTTCAAACATTTGAAAATAATTGAAAATATCTCTTGTACATATCTTCTCTTTTGGAAAATTCGTACATATCTTTTTGAAACATGGTCTTTGAAAAGTTCACTGAAAAAAATCATCATTTGTAAAATCATTTAAAAATTTGTACATACAAGAAAATAGAATTTCATGCATTATCATTCAAGAAAATAAAAGTGAAAAATAGAATTTTGTGCTTTAATATATGCATTATCATCCAAGAAAAAGGAAAAATTCATGCATTCAAGCACACATTTTCATTCAGAAAATTCATAAAGTTTCATACATTCATAAATGCATTTTCATTCATAAAATTCACAAAGTTCCATGTATTCATAAATACATTCTTAAAAAAAATAGATAAAAATAATAATAAAAAAGAACAAAATCAAAAAGACAAAAGAATTTTATACACTCAAACAAGCATTTTCATTCAAAAAAATTCACAAAGTTTCATGCATTCATAAATGCACTCTTCAAAATGAACAAAAAATTAAAATTTTATGTATTCAAACATGCATTTTCATTCAAACCAAAAGTTCAAATTCAATCAAAAATTTAATGCATTCATAAATGCATCATCCAAAACATAACAAAAAAAAATCAAATTTCATGCATTCAAGCATGCATTTTCAAATTCAATCAAAAGAATTTCATGCCTTCATAAAAAAAAAACAAAAAACAAACAAATTTCATGCATTCTTATATGCATTTTTCAAAAAGAGGAAAATCAAAAATTCATATTCAAACAAATTTCATGCATTTTAACATGCATTCTTAAAACAAAAACAAAATCAAATTTCATGTATTTATAAACGCATTCTTTAGAAAAAAATAAATAAAAAAAGAGTTCATGTATTGTCATGCATCCAACATACATCTTTCAACAAGGAAACATCAGATTACATGCATTCAAAGTATGCATTTTCATTTAAATTAAGAAATTTACATTTATGCAAAGTTTCATGCATTGAAACATGCAATTTTCAAAATTTATATTAAAAAATTTCGTGCATATATAAGTGTATCCAGCAAAATAAAATTTCATGCATTCTTATATGCATCTTTCTAAAAAGGAACAAAATAAATAAAAAAATCCGTATTCAATCAAAAGTTGCATGCATCTATAAATGCAATCTCCAGAAAGAACAGATAAAAAAAATCAACAGAAGATATTATTAGAGTGTCGTATCTCCACATTCTAAAACACGGATGTATAATTTTAGTGACATTATCTAGAGATTTATTCAAAATTTACGACCCTCTTGTCTTAGTAAGGTCAAAATGAAGAAGAACGACCCTCTCGTCTCAGTACAAGATCAGTTCAAAAATCAAATCATTGTGCATTCATGTATGCATTTAAAAACTTAAATTTACATGTATTCAAACATTCATACATGCATTCAACTCGAATTTTCAAACGTTCAAACATGTGTTCAGAAATTCAAAGTTTCATTTGACATTCAAAAATGATTAAAAGTTCAAAGTGTTGTGCATTTATAGCATGCATACATTCAAGCATTTTCATCAAAACTTCAATCAAATCAGACTCAAGTTCAAATTACATTTATGAAGAACGGGCTCTACGTCGTATCTTCTTTTCAAATTTTCCAACATTTATGAAGAATAGACTCTGTATCGTATCTTCATTTCAAATTTTCAACATTTATGAAGAATGGACTCTGTGTCGTATCTTCATTTCAAATTTTTCAACATTTATGAAGAAGGGGCTCTACGTCGTATCTTCATTTTAAAATTTTCAACATTCATGAAGAATGGACTCTGCGTCGTATCTTCATTTCAAATTTTCAACATTTATGAAGAATGGACTCTGCGTCGTATCTTCATTTCAAATTTTCCAGCATTTATGAAGAAGGGGCTCTACGTCGTATCTTCATTTTAAAACTTTCAACGTTCATGAAGAATGGACTCTGCTTCGTATCTTCATTTCAAATTGTCCAACATTTATGAAGAAGGGGCTCTACGTCGTATCTTCATTTCAAATTTTCAACATTTATGAAGAAAGGGCTCTACGTCATATCTTCATTTTAAATTTACAGCTATGCTAAGTCTCTAGTTATCCCTTGGTTTGTAGATCCCCTGCAACGCAAGATCTCAGCCTTCGTATATATTTATTTCCAAACCGAACGAAATTATTGTTTTTGTCCTTGCTTATCTTTTACTCAACTAATCTGAACTTCTTAAAAGTTTAGATCATTTGGTAAAATTTAAGTAAGGAGGGGCAGCTGTCAACACCGAATTTTGTCTGGACAAATAAATTATTTCAGATTATAAAACAATATAAAAATAAAAATAAAAGTACGTGTTATTTAGCTTTATTATACTTTGTCATTTAAATAAAAAAAAAGCAGAGAGGCTTTAGTCTCATTATATTCTATGAATAAAGTTTTAAAATAAAATTCATACAAAGAAATAGTAAGATCAGTCTACTAAAAATTTGTTGAAAGAAAAAAGATAGTAATTAAAAATATATTGAATTTTTTCTCATTAAGAGAAAACTAAAAAAAATGTGGTAATTAAAAGATAATAATTAAAAAACGAAAATAACAAATAATAAATATTAAATATTAAATAATTAATGATTAAATAATAAAAACAAAATAAAAATAAATATATATTAAAAAAGGAGAATAAATAATAAAAAAAAGGGAAGACTGCTTTCAAACTGCTTACTTGATTTGCACGTTCAAAATAATAAATAAATAATAAAAAAAATAAAAAGAATGAGTCAATGGCAGTAGACTCCCATGTTCTCACTCCTTAACTCTATGTATTTGTTTTAAAAAAAATATTTGCAAATAATAATTTTGAAACCGCTCAGATAACAACCCACGTTCTCCACTTAAATAAAAATAAAATTAATAATAAATAATGGATTGTTACTGTTGAAAAATTGTTTAAGTCTCATTCCTGGGTAGATTCATTTTTAATATTAATTTTAAAAAATAATAATTAAAAATAATAAATATGAATGAGTCAAAGAGTGGTAACCTCCCTGAACTAAACTACTGGCATTTTAAAAAAAATATCAATTAAAATAATATGAAAAAGAAAAAGAGATATATTAGTCAAAGGAAGAAAAAGAAAAACACGGATCATTTTGGTGAAAAAAAAAAGAGAACGAGAGAGAATATTGAGAAGAGAGAAAAGAAGAAAGCACACTGAGAAAGAAAAGACTAGGCACCAGGTATGTTTTTTTTTTCCTTTTTGCTTGTACATTCATTCATGGCATGAAATAAAAAGCACCCACAATTATTCCTATTTCATCAACATGCATCTCCATGAACGCATAATTCCACAATGTTTCTGCGTTGTGTTTTTGCCCTGCATCTCCACTATACATCCTACCATGAACCTCCATCACCTTTCCATTTCATTCCAATAATCATCAACCAAACCACCTTCTATGCGATGTTAACCCCACTTCCTAAATACACACACCAAATATCACTCACGGAAAAAATGCAAGCTTCGAAACCCTTCAGTGAACCCTACAAGCACCACATCTCGACGAAAACGCCCCTCACAAATACCCAAGAACAGAACTACGTGTACCCTGATTTTCTATCCTGTATAGACATATGTAAGAGCGAGGTCAAATCCTTGTCGGGCCCCCTTATTCAAAAAAAAATATATTTTTGTTTTGTTATTATTTGCATTCTATTTTTGTTTTTTGGGAAAAATAAATATTTCTAAAAATCACACTCTTTTATTTTACTTGTTTAATTAAAGGTACCGCCTTAGGGCAGGCGTTGTGGGGTGCTAGTACCTTCTCCACACGTAACCGACTCCCGGACTCTAAATCCGATTTTGCAAACTTGTCTTATCTGACTTTTTTTGGTTTTCCATAGTTTTTCCTTTAATAAATTATGGTGGCGACTCCATTATTTTTCAAAAAAGAAATTATTTTTAGACCGCCGTCCTGGCCGCGACCCCGGTTGCGACAACTGGTGACAACTTTTGGTAAACAAATATGTTAACCAAAGGAGATTTTGTGCTTCAAAGTTAAATTCAGTTAGTACTACCATTTTTTACTTATAATTGATTTTGCTTGAGTTTCAATGCCAATTATTCTGCATGTTTACATATGATCAAGTGCATTTTTTATTTTTATTTCATTATAGTTTGTGCCAAATAGCCAACTTTATTCTTCTAGAATAAAACCTTTTGTGTAACCCTTTGAGTATTAAATTGAATTGTTTCAAGTAATATTTAGATCAAGATGTATGATGTTGATTTATAATCCTCTTATTTTTTAATATTAAATTTTAAACTTTTGGAAAATGATATATTATGATTTTTTTGTAATATTCTTTTCAATTTTCAATTAGGTCAAAAATGATTCGCTGGCCCCGCAACCTAACATAGGGTCAGGCTAAGCAAACAATTTTAACTCATTTTAAAATATAGATCATATTAGACTATCAAATTTGTTTAACTTGATTTGTGGTGTCAGATAATCTAGTTTAGCAATCTTAGAGAAATCCACTAAAAATTGAAATTGTTACTAATTTTATAATTACAAGTCCATTTATGATAAATTTCTAAAATACCAGACCTCAATTTGTTTGTAAACCAATTGACCTTTTTACAAGACCCCATAAACTCTCTTTTTGGATTTGGATATATCCTTGTTTGTGAACATAAGACCAACATATGAGTTTTTGTTGAAAAATAAGATTTAAGTAAAATAAATATGTAATTGTATACCTTGAAATCTTTACTTATTTATAATATTTTTTAATTTAATGAACCTTTACAACCTTAATTGAATAAAACTCAATACTTGACTAATGTGCACTCACTTAGTTATTTATCTAATACTACAAGAAAAAAGTTATTTAGACACTAATTTTAGCTACCAAATAAAATAGTTGCTAATTATAAGACTAATTAGAGACCAATTTAGAATCTAATGGTATAAGTGGTTAAAATACTGGTAGCTAATGTTAGATACCAATTATTTTGACTTAATTGGTCATTAAATTTAATCATTACTTTTATTTTATAGTTATTTAACAACTAAAACCTAATTTAGTGATTATTTTAGTCACAATTAACAACTATTTTATTTGATAGTTAAAATTGGTGTTTAAATAGTTTTTTTCTTATAGTTAGCATATCTTAATTTAGAGTCCTCTTATGTTAAAAAGTATATGTAAGTTATATTAGGCTAAGATCCTCTTCATTCTAAATCTAGGTGGTATCAATTTATAACACGAAGTATTTATTAGTATATACCATTTCACCAAAAGCATCTAAAACACATATACTAGACACACCAGAAATATATATTTCAATTTTCTCTTCGTACGATTATGATGAATGTCCATTATTAAATAATGGTTCGATTTATTATTAAGTAACATATGAATTATGGTGTCATAATTTCCATTATATATTTCAACCTCTAACACTCTATAATATAGAGTTTTATAAATTAGACTTGTACTCTTCATTTTCTATCATTAATTCTAACTAAAATATAATATATATATATATATATATATATATATATATATATATAATTCTAAAATTAGAAAGAAACAAACAATAATAACATAAACTTAGTTTTAACTTGCACACTTTAAATGATTTAAATATATATTTAAATATATTTTTCTGAAATTACTCAAAATATTTAGGTCATTAAAAGTATTTTTTTCAATTCTTTTTTAAATAAGAAATAAAATAATGTTACTGCTAATCATAATTAGACGTTCATATGTGATAATTCTCTAAAATAATTTATATCAAATTAAATCCATATATCTTGAAATTACTTTAAAATAGGACTCATAAAATAAGTAAGAATTGGTTATTTGCACAAATATATAAATATATGTAATATATCACCAAAATTTGTGTGATCGCCATACTTATTGAGGGTAGTTTATTAAATTTACTTATATAATTTACTTCTTCAATCCAACTATGTGCAACAATCGGTTTCTTAATGAATATCTTAACATGTGACCATGAATTTTACATATATATATATATATATATATATATTCTTTTGTCATTGATTTTAATTTTGGATGTAGTTTTTATTGATATAAAATGAACATTTAATTACATTTATGTCCGTTTTATTATACTAAGATACAATATATTTTTCACTACTTTTTTTTGACGAAAATTTTATTTTAATTATGAAGCCTTTTGTTATTACTCCTTTGCATAAAATTTTCATATTTTTATTTTATATTCAAGTAATTATATATATTTTTTATGAATTTGAAAAAAAATCAACAATTAATATTAATTATGAATATATTAGAATATCATAATATAATTCCTTAATTTTCTTTTTAAAACTTAATACTAATCCCCTTTATTCATTATAAAAGTAGTATCTTTAAAAGATTTATTTTTATTTACTATTATTTTAAAAGTTTAATACGACATTAATTACTCCTCTCTCATTTATCTTCTTACTTTTACCTTCATTTAATCTTTAATTAGTTAATCTATATTTATTTATAGTGAAGCAAAAATAAAGGGATAAAATAAATAAAAAATATTAAAATATAAAAAATATTTTTTCTGCAAGAAAAAACTTAAATTGCAGTTAAAAATGAACTAAGAGAGTATATAGTATCATGATAAGAGTTTATATTTTAAGTACGGACTCTTAAGATCATATGGAATATATATATATATATATATATATATTCTGAGTATAAATAAGTACATTAAAATATAATTACTTCACCGTTTACTCTTCTTGTCTTTAATGGGTGTTTAGTTTTGTGTTGATGTGGAATCAAAATTCCATCACCAAATTCAATGTTACTATGCTTACACTAGAGGCTTGGTTGGTTATTTTTGTGTTGATGTGGATCATATAGAAAATATAAAGTTTAATTCCATGTTATGCAGAATCGTTAAAGACTCAATCTTTTTAAGAACAGTGTAGAGATTGGTGGGCCTTTGAGGAAAAGCACATGGCCCACATGACTGCTTCACCTTGCCTTCTTCCACAGGATACTCCCTTTTGTCCTTCATGTCCTTCAAAACCTCCTCCTCACAACAATGCTAAAAGAAATTAGCTTGGAGTATATTATATTCTTACAACTTTTCTATTTGATTTGCCTTTTAAAGGAAAGGAATCAAGTTTCTTTTGATTTTGATTTAACGAGGAAAAACAGTAAAAGAAAAAAAGTGATATTATTTAAAAATTGTATGATATGATTGGAAAAAAATGATAAAAAGTTATATTTTTCTTTTATGTAATTATGTGAAAAATAGAGAATATATAAAGAGAGGGGGCATATAAGGTGGGGAGAGAGATGGGACATTATGAAAGGTGCAAGAAATTATGTTTTATATATTAAATAAATATGAAATAAATTAAAAGTGATTAATTAGGGTGTGGAACTTTTATTCTAACAATATTAAACATCTCATAATTTTAATTTAAATTGTTTTTAAAACAATCACTACTAAATATAAAAATTTGGCAATACATTTACTTAACAATAAAAAAATTATCTTAAAAAATTCATTTATTAAGAAAAATGTAACGATACTTTTTTTTTTTTTATAATTCTTTAACAGAGTCACTAGTTTTCAAATTTCATAACACCTTAATCATATTAATTCTCTATCACACAAGTATTTTATCTTAAGGTCTTCAAATTCTTACAACGTTAGCTCTAGAGACAAGTCTTCTCTAACCTAGACATCACTGTTTTAGTATATGCTTTGTATGTACAACATATTTCCTCAACAAAGAACATGAAAAACATTATACAAATTGGTAAGATGAGGAGGTTGGGCAACTTCATAAGCCACTACGTATATCCTCTTACGAATTTGATTTCTTCCAGTAAACTTTGAAGTTAAATTCCTACACTTGATTGCTTGGTCAACATCTGTGGTAGAAGAAACCCTCAGAAGCACATGATCACTTGTAAAAACTTACAAAAAAACTCCAAAGATCTCATTGTCTAATATGCATAAGTTTTTCGTCTACTTAAATGTCTTCATCCTATCTTAAATCAAATTCTTCTTCTCAATAGTTTGTTTCAGAAAATTAGATCCCACAAAAAAATTCTCTCCATATTAAACCCGACATAGTGGAGTTTTACACTTCCTTCATATAAAGCTTCAAAAGGTGTCATGACAATGCTAGCATGATAGCTGTTGTTATAGGTACACTCTACAAAAGACATCATGTTATCATAAAGTTTGCTTCCAATGACAAGTGCACTAGTCACAAATGTAGTAAGTAATAAATATTGTTCTTTCCTATAGGATTTGTGCAATACACAACAATACCCACAATTATAATAAAATTAGACAAAAGAATAATTTCATAGTTTTGAGTGTTGTGCCATAAAATTACAAATTAAATATTTTTATGGATTTGGATTGCAGAAAAAAAGTTAAGGATTGATGAGATGAAATTGTTAGGTTAGGCTTCACCATACCATCATATATAAAAATATACCTTCTTTCCTCCCAAATGCTAATGTCATCCCACAATAATGTCCAAACTCTAATTTCTTAGGTGAATAAGCCTGAGCTTCACTATGAACCATCAATTCCTTGATCAATTATATAAATAAGACTTGCCTTTGCCACAAGGGTTTAATATAACAAATGAATCATGCTCTATTCCTAGATACAAGCTTTCATTAGGTATTTCAATTATGATCAAGATTACAAATTATATTTCCTAATATCCTAAGAATCAAATATCAAGCTATAGATACTCACAATAGGCATTAAGAACATAATCAAAATACTGATATTGAAATGAAACACACACATGATTGTTCCTTGAAATTAGGAAAAACACTTTAGTAGTTCCTTAAATATAAGAGGCAATTCTTTGATTTAAGGAGAAACTCATGACGACATTCCTAAAATACACATAAGGTGCATTCCATGTGTTTAAGACCGGAGTAAAGAAGTTACATCAAATCATTACACTTATGAAAGTGACATGTGTTTGTTGGAATTCTTCATGCAATTATTACAAAATAAATTGTCTACTTGTCTTCACTTTTGTGTCTTGGATTGTAAATATTCCAAAGAATATTTTATGATGTAAAAGTTTTACACATTTGAGATTCTTGTCGGACTTGAAGAGTAAAGTCAAGACTCAAGAGAAGTTGTTTTAATGATATTTTTAAGATGTCGATGTTGAAGATGTATTGTGTGTTATAACTTTCATTTAATAGATTCTTACACACAAGGTATTCCAAAAAGTTTCAGTTTAGTATACAACCAAACTTAAAATTAACCAAAAGAACTTGTTTTTGAAAGGTAAAAACATGTGAAAAATGTTTCAAATTTGTTTTAATCAATTAAAGCTTTATGTAATCATTTAAACTATTCTTGATATGTTTCAAACAGGATAATCAATTAGCTTCTTTAATAACAGATTATCTTTATTTTAAGTTGTTATTTAAAATCAATGAAAAGTTGAAATAATCTATTAACATGTGAAATAATCAATTAAAACAAGTTTTATTTTCAAATTTTATTGAGAATCATCAATTACAAACTTACGATAATTGATTAAATGTATTTGAATTAGTATTTTCAGAACTTTATAAATAGAAACCTTGATTCACTCTTTGAAACATCGGATATACTTTTAAAAAGCAATATTACAACGTTCATTTGAGATCTTTTTTAACTATTTTCAATTGTTAAAAGAGTGCTTTCAAGCTTGTTAAATAATTCTCTCAAAGGGTGTGTTATGATGATAAAATACTCTTTTGTTGCTTTTGATGTGTTGTTTTCTAGTAACATCATTCTTTTTCCAAGTTGCTAAAGTGTTTCTAAATCCTCTTGAGATTTCAATAGTGTATTTAGTTGGTTTCCTCTTAGTGTGATCCAAGTGTAGGACATATCCTCTTGATTGTATCAAGAGTTTATCTTGTGTTGTTTCCTATATTATGTATGTTTGCTTGTGTTGAGTGTTGTATAAACATATACAAATAAAGGATTCTAGTTATTTTAAGGTTTAATAATTGAGACTGCATGTAGGATTAGTTGTGATCTAACTAGTATAAATTTATATGTGATCTTTCTCTTTCTTTTTCTCTTTCTCTATCTATATCTCTTTTATCTTATTGTTGTTAACTTTTATCAATCTTGATTCTTAAATCAATTACATTCAGTTTTCTAGAAAAATTATTTTTCAAAGAATTTAAAGAAAAGGTAAATCTTTTTAAAAAGTTTTAAAACCCAATTCAGTCCTCTATTGATTTTTCTTAGTCTCACATTAGTTTCCAACATTTCTTCTCTCTAGTAAATCTTGCTTGGAATATTCTTTTTTATTTCGTCTTCTTTATTCTTATTTTTCATGCTTCTTGTTTTTATTATGCTCCCCTCCTCTATTTTTATTCAAGTTCTTCCCATTCTTATTTATATTATCCTTCCCGTTTCGGAGAAATTCGTCCATGAATTCGAAAGCTCTACATCACATAAAGAAAGATCAGAAACTTTAAGACCATGACTCGCACCATACTCCTCAGGGAGATCTAATTGGTATGCATTATTGTTTATTTTTTTTAAGATTTGAAAAGGATCGTCTCCTCTATAGTTTAGAATTCCTTTGATTTGGAAATCTATCCTTTATTAAGTGAACCCAAACCAAATCTTTGGGTTAGATATAGAAAGATCAACTTCTTGTTATCACAATCTATGAGAACGTGACTCGTAGATAATCAATCTATTGTTAAAACGACTTCAAGATTCTTCAAAGTAAGCAAGTCAATTTCACTTTGAGTATGCATCCCTATGCTATAATTGCGCAACCACTACAAACTAAAAACGCTATACTAAGTTAAATGTTTGTGTTGAAACCATGTTCGCTCTATTGGCTTTGTGAAACACAAAGGACAATTCTCATCTATGTTGCACAATTCTTGGTCAAGTGCCTAAGCTTTTACACCTATAACAAGTGATGAAAAAAAAAAAGGAATGTGAACGATATCAGATGTAATATAGTGAAAACACACAAAATACACAAGAATGATGGTTGAATTGTGTATTTTTTTTTTTTTAATTTTGTAAAAACCAACGTTTGATGATAAAACGGGTCAAATGAAATTTTGAATTGAGAGATGCATAGTTAAGGAGTTTTCATAAGAACAATGTATGATGAAGATAGTCAGATGTGATTTCAAGTTGAGAGACGCCTTGGCAATAATACATTGTAAAACTAGTTTTATCAAAACTCTTCTTCTTTAGTTAGTTGTGGATCAAAATATGCAACTTAAAGAGATTAAGGTAGAAAGATATTTACACTAGATATTTTTATATTAGTTCATCTGAAAATCTAGACTTTGCTAGTTCTTAATCAACACCAGTTCTTTTGACCTTTGCCACTTGTGGCTAAGAGTGAGTATTATTTGGTATGCAATCACTCCTATCTATGATCGAGTATTATTTGAAACACAATCACTCCTGGCTAAAGCCTAAGTATTCTTTGAAATACAGTCACTACTAGCTAAAAGACTTTGGTTTACAAATAAGTGTGTTTCAAACGATCATTCATTAACTAAACAAGAGATAATGTCCTAAGATAAATACAAATAAAGTTAATGAAAATATTTCATACTAAGTTTAAAAGGAGGGATGAATTGAACTATGCAGGATTTTTTGCAAAAACAAGTTTCTAAGAATGAAATTCTTCAATTAAATCAATTTACAACAATATTTGTTGTCAAACAACTAAAAAATAAACAATTGAAATTCACAAACAATCAAATATAATTCTTGTTTTGTAATTCTAAAATAAAAATCAATTTGTTGAATTTTAGTTTTCACAATGAATTAAAATATTAGAAAAATGATTAGTTGAAATTCACAAACAAAGTATTGAACTTTCAGCAATACTCAAACACCAAAAAATCCAGTAGACACTTAAACAATACATTTGAATGTTTGATCAAGAATTTAACAGAAAAAACGATGCATTATAGATCATCTTAGTTTTTAAAGATTACCAAATTATCAAAAATATAGTTAATTAATTTTTTTTCAGTTGAGTTAAATTTCATTATAAAACCAAATTATTCAGAAATTTAAAATCAATGCAAAAACCAGGATCAAAGAGATAGAACACAATACTTTTATACTAGTTCACTCTTCCTCAAGAGTTACATCCAATTTCCTTGCAAACTTTGTAAAGATTCCACTACAATCACAAAAACAATACACAATTACACCAAGATACTATCTTGCACCCTGCAAGATCGAACACAAGCCTGTGAGCACTCTGTTACACCTCTACTACTAAAAACCCTATCTAATTGCAGAGAAAGATCCAATAAAAACAAAGAATTGTAAAATTACAACCAAATTCCACAATAATAGTGAAACAAAATGATTTAAAATGTTGTAGAAGACTTTCCTGACTCAAGTTAAAGAGGAACCTCACTTGAGAATGATCACAAGTCAAAGAAGGATGCTCTAACAATTGTTTTATTTAATTCTTAATCTAAAATTTCACAAACTTGAATGAAATGTATGTATTCGAAAAAAAATGAAAGCTTTATATAATTTGATCTCTCAAAAATTCGTGTTTTTCTTCTTTTTCAAAGTTCTCAGGTCAGATATTTATAACATATATGCTTTACTAAAAATAATAAATTAAAAACACATTTGAGTTTATTTATTTCACTAAAAGAATTTTCAACTGATTAAATTTCAAAACAGTTCTTTGAAAACTTTAGTATAACAATTTTACTTGCAAACTAATATAAAAACAAATTAAGTTTACTTATTAAAGTTCTTAGAGCAATACTCTTTGCATATGACATCTGCAAGTGAACCAACACACACTAATACAAATTCTTCAAGATTTTCAACTTGTTTTCATCACTTGACTTTATCAAATATCTTCTTCATCATGCCAACAATTCACTCTTCCAGATTGCTATTAAATACAAAAATGTTCTTTCTAACAAATGTAGGGCTTAAGGATTTTGATTGCTCAGAGAAAATGCAGCAATGCAGAGTGTAACTTGTGAACCTTTCTTCTTTTGGAGATCTTCTATATATAGATGTTAAGAAGAAGAAAAATATTGTTGCAAATCCTTTAGAGTCGTTGTGAGGTCTTAAGAAGTTCTTCGTCTTCATCTTGCATATGTCCAAATTCAAGCTTGTAGTTGCATTTAATATTCTTCATGCAATATTCTGATACACGAGATGACTCATCAAGCCTAGGTCAGATAGTTTTTCCCTAAATTGGAGTAAAGTGTAAGACCTAACAAGATTGATTGTCTTCGTAGAACTAGCATTCCACATTTTAAGAAAATTTGTTAGCATGGAACAACTCTAACACATTATTTAAAAGATCTTCTAACGTTGACAGATTTTTGCAAAATCCTTCTACAAAACAAATAAAAGTAACATTTTTTGTAGTATACGATCAGCTTTATAATGCTACAACTGTACCATACAATGATTAAGACCACGTATTTATATTGTCTATCTAAATGAAAGCTTATTAGAAAAAGATGTGTGGGAAAAATGCTATGTGTCTATTAGTCCAACAAGGTACTTGCGCGATGCTTTTAAAATCATGTTTTGTAATTTCTATAAAATAATTAATCAAAATAAATGGTATGATGAACTTTGCTCTAACAAACATGGTCCTCCATATTTGAAACATTAAGTTTTGGAAGTTCCTTTATTATGGTTGCACACCACTTTGTTTCCACGCTTAAGGCTCTCCACTATCTTTCTTTCTAAGTAAGAAAAGGAAAGTCTCTAATATACAAGTGATGGAAGATTGGCTTCCATTTGCACCACCTGTGTTCTTCTTCTCCTTTGATTTTTCATGTTGGATATGTTGAATGAATGATGAAGATTCGAGTGGAAGCTTGTATATTCAATGGAGATGACACGATTTTGAAATTGAGATGGTGATATGGTTGAATTTCTAAAGTGAAGTTAGACAAACACTTAGGAGGAAGTCTAGAAAAATGTCTTGAGAAAGACTAATCTAGAGAGAACCTAGACAAGTTGGAAGTGCTGGAAAATTTGGACAGCAATTCATTAATCTCATCAAAGTTAATTTTACATGTAGATAACTCCTCTATTTATAGGAAAAAAATTGACTAATTGTAAGATAACCTTAACCCTAACTTTTCTTAGAAATTTCTCAAAATCCTCTCGAATGAGAGGTTGAAAAGTGTCAAGCTACAAATGGAGAGGATCCACTCCATTGGGAGAATGTGGTGTGGCAATGAGGCAAAAGAAGCATAACATGTGGTGCCCCTTAGCTTCTCTTAGGCGCTAACCCTAGCTTGGTTTTTGACCTAGCTTGTGCTTATTTCTCCTTCCTAGGGTTAGGGTTTGCGCTGTACAAATCTTGACCCAATTACAAGGCCCAAAATTAAAACTCTATACTAACTTACCCGTAAGGTCTAGAAGAAAAGAAAGCTCTAATATTTTACTCTCTATAAAAGAATAGTCTTCTAAACTCCTCTTTCATTCTTCTAGCTATTGCACGAGTCATTGGTCAAATTTGTTCTTTTATAGATGGTCCTCCATCAACAAAGGCCGTCATCCTCTTTATCTTTCGTGCTTAAGGCCACTATCAAACTATATACACCTTCATGCCTCATAAGCAGCTTGTAAGTAGAAATGACCTAAATGTTTGAACCTAGTCATATATTCATGCATAAATAAATATCTTTAAGTCACTCTAGAAAGTCTTACTTCTTTACAAACTTAACACTAAATTTTTTTCCTTTGAAGCCTTCATAGTCAAGCACCTCTCTTATAGCTTACATCATTTAATGTGTTCCTAACAACTAACGTTCAACCTTGTCTATAAGAAGTACACAACAAAAGGTAACTTCTTATCATTTGACAAAAAATGTGACCTTAAGGATTTTTTCTATCTCCCTAAACCATTGATTTGTCAAGTTAGACTCATAATTCCCAATGAATTTAGGAGGATTATATCTCATAAATTAAGTTAGATTCAAAGTAGATGTTATGTGGCTTCGACTGTCATTCTAGTTGTCTCCATTTGATGTAAAGTTCTTTGACGTTGTTGTGTCATGATCGCACTGTTTTGATGAATTGCATTAGCTATTATTTCTAAAGCCTTGGACATTATTTATATAGCTTTGGCCATTTGTGTTATGTTTGAAAGGGAGGAAGGTTAGAGGTTTAGGTAATCTGGGCATAATATTTTATTTCATATAAATAAAACAAATTAGCACTGTTAGTATTCTCACAATACTAAATGGATTTGATGAAGTCATACAAGACAAGTTCAGCTAAGCAATAGCAGCAAGCAAGCAATTGGATTTTGGTCTTGATTTGGTGTGAGTGTGTTCGAGATTGATTGGCAAAGAACCTTGACATAAGTGAAGAAGGAATCCAGTAACACATGGTCAAAGTGATTCAATCAAATAAAATTAAGGTTTTAACTTTGGGTAAAAATCAGTTTTGGAAAAATGAAACACTGATGAAATATAAATTGATTTCAAGTCAAGTCGAATCAGTTTATTCGACTCCTGACGTAACTGAAATAACT
>Ga0209489_107494_pt1 | contig 16154 bp, 17 predicted proteins | sample SiratrowhiteBW_FD_187527 | JGI IMG/M metagenome (GOLD analysis project Ga0209489, IMG submission 187527) | Root nodule microbial communities of legume samples collected from California, USA - Siratro white BW (SPAdes) (version 2) | ecosystem: Host-associated > Plants > Roots > Nodule | place... | reverse complement strand
AATTTGGAAAAGATAAGGGCTTCTTTTAGTAAGATGGGCAAAGATGAGGTCTTTGGAATAGGAAATTTGTCATCTTTGAGAAACTGGTTTAGAGGTTTGTAGTCAATGACTAATCTCTTTTTTCCCCAGAGTTTTTCAGACCTTTTTTCTACGTAGAAGGCCTGACAGGCCCAATTGGACTTGGTTGGTTCTATCAGTCCTTGCCTTAACAATTCATTGCATTCATTCCTGGCTAACAGAAGATCAGTTGGAGACATACCAGGATGAGTAGCCTTTGTAGGATTGACATCTTCATTAAGCTTGAAGGGAAGTTGCACAAAGAATTCTGAATTTTTCCATAATGGCTTTGGGTGAGAAAACTCCTCATGGTTGTTTGCGCACAATGAGGCCAATTTATCTTTGATTTCTTGAAGATCTGGTGGAGCTTCTGCAAGTGCAAAGAGTCTGGGCACATCAGTAAAGGCTTTGAACTCCTTTTTGAATTTCAGGCCGGTAGAATGGATTTGAAGTTTGTGAGCTGCTGAATAAATGTCCATTCCTATTAAAATGTCTTTGTTGGGCAGCTTGCTTCCAATAACTTTAGCCCATATTGCACAGTCAGGAAAGAACCTGATACCAATAGGCTGTTTGGTTATCAGTTCTGTTTTGAAAATCTTTCCATCTGCTGCAACAAAGTAGGATACTTCTTTTTTCCAGAATTCCTTTGGTAGAATGTCTGGATCCATCATTGATTTTTGGGCTCCAGTATCCAGATAGGCAATGACTTTGATAGCTTTATCATACTTTGAGGGAAGAAGTTGGATATCAACACAGGGTTGAGGTGTGGCTGTGTTGGTAAGAAGCATCTCCTGCGTAGAAAGTACAGGGAACTTTTCAGTTTCTGAATCAGAGAATTCTTCAGCAGATTCTTCAGAAGATATGGCTAAGGCAAACGCTGTTTCTTCATCAGCAGAACTCTGTTCTGAGTATAGCGATTCGACTTCTTCAGAGTCACTGAGGTTGAGTGTTGAGATGAGCCTAATAGCTCTATCCTTCTTTTGAGGGCAATTTTTTGAGAAGTGGCCTTTCTTGTTACAGATGTAACATCTCTGGTCATTAGATCTTCCTCTGAACTTCTTCTTTTTGAAGAATTTGAAAGTTTCAAAATTAGTGTTGGATGGCATGTAAGTTTTAATTTATGCAGTTATATTCTTGCGTAGGAAAATAGGTAAAAAGGAATTATTTAATTAGTATTAATTTGATGATAAAAAAATACCTATGGAATCTCAAATTTTGGTACAGGTGTCTCCAGAATTGTACGGTGACGAAGATACCCATGCATACGCATCATGGACGGTATGAAAAGATATCATAATATATCAAATGTTCCTAATTTCACATTATTAGTTTTCATTTTATGTTAACTTAGGAAACATTTTTTTTTTCAAAAACAACATAAACTGACTTTTTAAAAAATATTGTTGTTCTTACCTGACTCGAGACCGAGCTTTTTCCGGTAGCGGACACTGGTTGTTGAGTTCCTGGAGTTATCTCGATAGAAAGATCACCTGCAGAAGGCACTCCGACGCTCAAGTCAATGAGAGTGTTTTAAGTGTCTCACTAAAGCAAATAAAAGTGTATGATAAAGAAGATTTTTTTCCTCCCCCTTTCTTGTCTCTGATCCCTCTCCTTATAGGCCCCTGCCAGAATCTGTTTCCCTACCTTCCCCTGGTGAGAGACGTTGTGAATCCTGAATTAACACCAGGATCCGTAACGGTCACCAGTCATAATGTCAAGAGGTTAGGTGAAACCGACACGGGTTCGGGCGAACCTGGCCCTTCAACGGGGTAGGTACACAAGCCCCCCTAGTTCGGGATTCTAGTCGCTGGTTTACCACAACGACAGAGTAGTTATCGGTTTGGCGCATGCCAAGCAAGACAACCGGCTTGAGGCAATTACGTTTGGACCCCCTTTCCCGCCTGGGCGAGGTCGAACTTTCCCCCTCTTTTTGTCGGGTTCTGTGCCGAACGGCTGAGCCATCACTTCTTCATTAAATGAAGTCCAGAGAAAAGGGGTGAAGCGACTTCTGAAAGACATTTCTCTTTTTTCGTTGGATGACGCCACGTGTATCCTGTAGAGCGTGGCTCGCCCCCGTCCGTTCGATTCAGCTTTTGGCTCTTGAGCTGGAGCCTATATTGATTGGAAGGTAGGCTCCTTGACTTCTCACTCGACTCTTTGCCTTCCTTCAGCAACTACCTCTCCAGCTCCCTGACCTTCCAGGTTCTCAACCTCCCAACTTCCTTGCTCGACTCCAGGCTTGCATTGCGCTCCTTCTTCCTTCATCCAGTAGCATCATCCGTAGGTACGCCCATTGCATCCTCTTCTTACTCTGCTTCTTCCGGCATTCATAAAAATTTATTAGATAGCGAAGTAACTCCCATGGTGAAGCGAGTTCCTCTGAGCGCATTGCCTCTGCACAAGGTGATCGTGAGTCCTTAGAGGGTACCCCTTCGCCCGCACCTCACCACCAACCAACTGGTGCTATTCCAGTGGCTTCAGCTCTACCTGATTTTTCCAAGAACAGGAAAAACCCTAACCCCTTCACCACGAACCCAGGGCCCTCAAGGGCTTTGAAGAAAGTCAGGAGGGTTCTGCAACACCCTCCCATTGCCGACCTTGAGTACTCTTGGGTACATAGCTCTGTAGATAGGCACGCTTTCGAGTTCGATACTAGGAACAAAGTGGACCAATTTGTCTCTGTATACCCTTCTTGTGAGGATTCGATTGTTGAGCACGCCTTGGCTAGGCCTTGCAAAGCGCACAAGCGGGTGTACATGAAGCCTCGCCTCAATAGCCACGACTTCGTCTACGTGTACGACTATTTGTTCAAAGAGTACAACATTACCTTTCCCCTGACCAACTTTGAGGCGGGCATGCTAAATCTGATGAATATCGCCCCGAGCCAACTGCATCCCAACATCTGGGCTTTCCTACAATGCTTTGAGTTGCTACGTGACCAGCTCGGGTTGGTGCCCTCTGTGAACGCCTTTACCTACTTCAACCAAATGAAGCTTGGAAAACTCGTTGGCTAGGTTTCTCTAAGCTCTAGCCACGACAACCCTCTATTTACCTTGTATAACTCATCCTACAAGCATTTTAAGACAAAATTCTTCAAGCTGCGCTGCCACCCCGAGGATGTGGAAAGGCGACTCCTGTTCCACCTCGATCACACTCCGCGGCACCCCTTGTACTGGCAGAAACCTACTCGGTTTCCGCTCTGACCTGATTACCAGCTTACTCCCCAGGAGAAAGAGGTCATAGATGCCGTTAGGCAGCTCCCTCGCCCCCTCAAAACCTGGGCACTCCTCTGTCTTCCACTCGTAGACGACCCCGACTCTTTATTCCTAGGTATAGCTTTCTCAACAAACCCATGGTACTCACTTATGATGCTCACCCTTGTTTTTATCTTGCAGAGATTATGGGCAACAATGTGGACATGAAGAAACTCCGTGCCAAACTCGGAGGGCGTCGCGACTTCAGGACCGACCTTCAGGCTGCTAAGAGGCAGAAAAGTGATGCCTCTACTTTCCCTAACGCTGCTCCTGCTAAACATGAATCGAGTGCCCCTGCCGATTCTGCCGCTAGTACGTCGCCTCATCCTGCCGAGGCTGCAAAGCAAATCGGGGCTTCCAATTTGTCTGCTATAACAGGTGTCACCCCTTCTGAACCTGCTCCAGAAGTTATCAACCTGGAAGGCTCTCCCGAAGGAGGTGCGGGCTCACCTCGCCCATTTACCGAGCCCTCCCCTGCAATCAAAGCACAACCCTCCATGACTGATGTAACTACTAGCTCGCGTCCCCAGGCCTCTGGTCCGACTTCTCGTGGTCCAGGGCCAACCATCCGCCTTGACCACCTTAGTATCAATTATCCCGGGGTCCAATCCAATTGGCACGTTGTTCGCTAGGCGAAGGATGTAAGCTGCGTCTACCCCTATGATGCAGAGTTGATGAACAAGGTGGGCGAGGTCGGTTGCCCCGAGACCGGGGCCGTTATGCTGGCGAGATGCCGGGCAGCCGAGGGACGTTCGAGCCTTTGCGAGCACATTTCCAACCTCGAGAGGTAGGTGGCGGACCAGACTCAAGCCGGGAAGTTGCTGGAGACCGAGTTGGAGGAAGCCAAGAAGGTGATGGCCGAGAAAGAACATGCTCTCTTCGAGAAGGAAGGCCAAGTTACCCACCTCCAGGAGCTGTACGATCAACGTGAGGCCGAGCTGATTGATTGCCGGAAGGAGCTGACTCTGGTGAGGCCCTGGTGACCGAGCTGCAGGAGGAGATGGCCCGCAAAAGCGCTGCTTGGGATGCTGAAAAGCTCATACTTGAGAAGGCCTGCGTTGATGTTTACGAAGATGGTTTTTTCAAGGCCATGAAGCAAGCTCTGTCCTTGGCCCTCGAGATTGACCCATCCCGTTTTGATATTGACCAAGATGATGATCAACCCGAGAAGGACCCAACCCCCACCTCTTCTACTTGATTTATTCTAAGTTTAAATATTTCAAGGATGACTGTATAACCGTTGTATGCACATATACTTTGACCTTGAATATCTGAATATCTTTTCTCTTGTTATATTTCTCGAAATGTTAACGCATTCTGAATCGTGCTATCTTGAACAGATATTGCATGTTAAACACATACCGAACCGCGCTACCTTAATCAAATATTGCATGTTAACGCATACTGAACCGCACTACCTTAATCAAATATTGCATGTTAACGCGTTCTCGGTTATGCGCTTATTGCTTATACCCCTGTAGCTTTCAGGGTACCCCGCGTCGAAAAGTTTTCGGGTACGGTGTAAACTCCTTAACCCATTCTTGCTTTAGTTCATAGGGTGCCTTGCGCTAAATTGTTATCGGGTACGGTACATGCACGTTAATTCGTATTATTTTAGCTGCTAAGGTGTCCCGTGCCTCGGGTATGGTACATACTTGTTAACCCGGTATTATTTTAGCTGTTAGAGTGCCCCGCGCCTCGGGTACGGTACATACCTGTTAACCCAGTATAGTTTTGGTTCTAGGGGCCCCTGCGTCGAATTACCTTCGGGTACGGTACACACTCGTTAACCCGCTTGCGCTAAACACTTACTTTTAGATGTATCGAATAATTGTTAATCTAAAGTTATGCATAAAAGAAGGAGTACTTTATCAAAATTTTATTCTTATTGACACCGGTCACTGGCCTCGTTAAAACCTTGCTTGTCAAAACCCTCCTTAGGGAAAAATACAAGTCAAGGAAAGAGTACTCTGCACCTATATTCATCAATCAACTGTAATACATCTTGAGGTGAGTGTCATTCTATGTTTGCGATATGAGTTTGCCACTCAATTCTTCTAACTTGTATGCCCCATTGTGAAAGGTATCTATCACTCTGAAGGGTTTATCCCAGTTCGGGGCTAGTTTGCCCTCTTGCTTGTTTCGTCGAGCTTCTTCTGTCTTCCTTCAGACCAAGTCACCATTCTGGAAGCTTCTCTCTCGCAATCGGGTATTGTATCGCCGAGGTGCTCTTAGTTTGGCAGCCTCCTCCCTGACTCGGGCCTCTTCTCTTACCTCTTGCACTAAATCCAAATTTACTCGAAGGCTGTTTGCGTTGCTTTCTTCATCGAAGTTTGCTATTCTCCATGATACTTCCCCGAGTTCTACCAGGATCATGGCGTCAGACCTGTACGTGAGTCGGTAAGGGGTTTCTCTGGTTGGAGATTGGGGTGTACAATGGTACCCCCATAATAACCCTGGTATTTCCTCAGCTTATAGGCCCTTTAGTTGTCCTAACTTCTTCTTTAGCTCATTCAGGATGACCCTATTGGCTGCCTCTACCTGTCCATTAGTTTGGGGATGCTCTACGCTTGACACGAGATGCTTTACCCCGAGTTGTTTCAAGAATAATTCAACCCTGCTGTCCTTGAACTGCCTGCCGTTGTCAGTCACTACGCTGTGCGGCAAACCATGCCTGCAAATAAAATGTTTCCACAAAAGGTTTTGCACTTGCCAAGCCATTATCGTTGCGACAGGTTCAACTTCTATCCACTTGGTGAAGTAATCGATCGCGACTATAAGAAATTTTACCTGTCCCTTGGCCAATGGGAAAGGTCCCAGGATATCCATGCCCCAACTGCTGAAAGGCCATGGGGTTACCATTCAATGCAACTCTTCCGGGGACGCGTTGAAGACAGGTCCGTATTGTTGACATTCACGACATTTGCCAATAAATGCTCGGGCATCCTGTCTGATAGTCGGCCAGTAGTATCCAGTCCCGAGAACTCGCACTGCCATGGACCTGGCACCCTAATGCATTCCGTATATATCCCTATGGAGCTCAACTAAGACATAGTTGGCCTGTGCACGATCTAGACATTTCAACAGAGGGGAAGAAAATCTCCTTTTGAAAATTTCACCGTTGATTATCGTAAAAGAAGCAGCTTGCCTTCTAATCTTCCGAGCCTCTGAATTGCTTGCGGGTAACACGTCGTTGACAAGGAAATCCAAGATGGGCGTCATCCAACTTGTCACTCCTGGCTGAATTTCAAACGTGCTTTCTTGGTCCCAACTGGGGGTGTTCAAGACTTCTTGGATTAACGTTCTGTGTTGCCCTGGTTTTTTGGTGCTGGCCAACTTAGACAAAATGTCAGCCCTATCATTGCTAGCACGAGGAACATGCACGATGACAACGTCTACAAATTGGAGGATCAGGTTACGGGCCATGTTGTAATACTTCTAGAGCAAAGGTTCTCTAGCCTGGTACTCACCATTCATCTGTCCTGCTACCAACTGGGAATCTATTTGACACTTGAGGTTTCTGACTCCCAAATCCTTTGCCAACTTTAATCCTGCAATTAAGGCTTCATACTCAGCTTGGTTGTTGGAAGTTGTAAACCCGAATCTGATGGACTGTTCTTTGGTGATCTGGCCAGGACCCTCCAAGATGACTCTGGCTCAGCTACCCTTCCTATTGGACGATCCGTCAACGCTGAGTAGCCACACCGTTCTTTCCTTGGTTACAGGAGGTAACTAGGTCAAGAACTCGGCCAGGAATTGTGCCTTCATTGGTCCCCTCGACTCGTAGTGAAGGCCGAACTCTGACAGCTCTACTGCCCAAGCAGTCATTCTTCCTACTAACTTAGGCCTTTGCAACACCTGCTTCAGGGGGTAATTGGTTTTTACCGTCATACTATGACTGCGGAAATAATGCCGCAGTCTTCTGGCTGAAAATACCAGGGCTAATACCAATTTTTCGATCACCTGATAGCGCTCTTCAGCTGGCTGGAGCGTCTTGCTTGTAAAGTACACTGGGCTCTGTTTTAGACCTTCTTCGTATACTAACACGGAGCTGATTGCCGACTGTGCCACGACCAAGTATACCAGCAACGGGGCCCCGAGAGGCGGGCTGATCAATATCGGCAGCGCAGACAAGTCTCTCTTAATGCTGGTGAACATATCCTCACAAGCTTCATCCCACATGAAGGCCTTGGCCCTGTTTAGCTGGAAGAATGGTTTCGCCTTCTCGGCCAGTCTTGGCATGAAGCGGGACAGAGCCACTAACTTTCCGTTCAGCTGCAGAACCTCCTTCAAGCATGCGGGACTCCGCATGCGCAATATGGTCTCGCACTTGTCGAGGTTTGCCTCGATCCCCCTCTGTGTAATCATGAAACCGAGAAACTTTCCGCCTCCAACTCCGAAGAAGCACTTCTAGAGGTTGAGGCGTAAATCGTTCTTTCTTGATCAAAATCGACCTCGAGATCAACAACGTGCCCCTCGACCTTGGCTGATTTGACCACCATGTCATCTACATAGACTTCCATAGTTTTTCCTAAGAGGCCCTGAAAGATTTTGTCCATCAACCTTTGATACGTCGCCCCCGCATTCTTGAGGCCAAACGGCATCACCCGGTAACAATAATTGGACCTGTCGGTTATAAAGGCCGTCTTGTCCTTGTCCGGGGGATACATCCTGATCTGGTTGTACCCTGAGTAGGCGTCCAAAAAACTTAAAAATTCATACCCCGAAGTGTTGTCAACCAACCAGTCAATGCTGTGTAGCGGATAAGTGTCTTTCAGGCAAACTTTGTTCAGATCGGTGTATTCCATGCACATGTGCCACTTACCATTGAACTTTTTTGCCATCACCACATTCGCTAGTCATGTGGTGTAAACCAGCTCTCTGATGAACCCGGCTCTGGCGAGTTGTGTTACTTCTACCTTCACTGCCGCTCGCTGCTCTTCTTCGAGCTTCCTCTTTCGTTCCGAAACGGGTGCTGCTTTGGGAAGCAGCGCCAGCCTGTGACACATAAAGTCTGGATCAATTCCGGGCATGTCCGCAGGGCTCCAGGTGAAGAGGTCAGCATTTCTCACTATTACCCGCACTAATTCGTCTCTAACCAATCTCTGGGCTCTCAAGCCCAGATGGTTGACCTGGCAAGAGTCGGACCCGAGTTGAACTGTTGTCATGGGCTCATCAAAGGTAAGGTGACCCGCCTCAAACTCGGCTCGGGGGTCCAGGTCCACCTCTTCCTTATCCGTCGAGATCTTGTCTCTGGGTTGTCGCTCTCCTTCCCCTGCCACATTATTGCATTCAACTGAGGGGTTCAAGCTCCTCAGTCTGCATCTCCCGCTCCGTTATTGTCTTCAACGAGTATGGGGTAACCTTCAAGCTCTTCACGTAGCACTGCCGAGCCTCTTTCGGGTCCGCTTTAACAATTATAACGGTTCCGTCGGGAGCATGGAACTTCATGGCCATATGGGGAGTAGACACGACTGCCCGTAACTAGTTAAGGGTGCGTCTTCCTATCAACACATTGTAAGAGGTGTCCGCGTCAATCAGAATGTATCAGACCACTAACGTTTTGTACACCTGTCCAGCTCCAAAAGTCGTAAGCAGGTATACAAATCCCCTGGCATGAACCCTTTGGTTAGCAAACCCCAATAGCGGCTCGACATACGGTTGGACAGTGGACTCCGGGATATTGAGTTTCAAGAAGATTGACCAATATAGCACATCAACCAAACTACCCTGGTCAATTAGAACTTTGTACACCCTCCAATTGGCGATGGTAGCGGTTACCACCACCGGATCATCTTGTTTGGGGTCACTCACCGAGAAGTCAGCGTGTGAGAAGGTTATGGAAGGCTGTGACCGAGGTGGTAGATGTGTAAGCGAGTTGACGCTTCTCAGATATCTTTTCCTGGAAGAGTTGGATGAACCTCCTCTAGCGAAACCCCGACGATGGTACTGATTACGACGTTGACGGACCCTCCAGCGAACCTTCTCGTCCTATTTTCTTCTGGAACCATCTGTGCCGTCCCCTAGCCCCTTGATAGCGGCCCCCGCGGGGACCTTCTCTTCGAGGAGGGCTTCTCTGAACAAAACGGGCCAGGGCCCCTGACTGGACAAGCTCCTCGATAATATCACGGACCTTGGTGCATTCCCCAGTACTATGTCCGATACTCTGGTGGTAGCTGCATCTGAGAGTAGGGTCTGCCCCTTGCTGGGGTCGTCCTGGACGAGGAAGGCGGACAAGGTCCAGGCTACATGCCTCCTATAATATAGTCTCTTGAGCAGCGTTAAGGGGGTGTATCGGTCATACCTGTCGGGCTAGACCTTCTTTTGCAGTCGGGAGCTTTCCCTGGCGGCCGGTGGCTGCAGTTTTCGCTTCCTGGCGTCGGCATTTTCTTCAATACTCATGTATCTTGCCGCTTGCGCCCTCAAGGCATCCATATTTGGCGGGGGATCAGCGTAGAGTGAATCCAAGAAGGCGTTAGGTTTTAATCATACCAAGAGTGAACGCCTGGTCACCGCCGGATAGAGGTCGGGTATCATTAGCATGGCCTTGGTGAAGCGGGTCATGTACTGACGTAACGACTCGTTATCACCCTGGACGACATGATGGAGGGAAGCCGACGACGCAGAGGTTGGCTTGCTGTCGGTGAACCTAGCTGTGAACCTGGCACGAAGCATTTTGAACGAGTCAACCGAATTAGCAGGTAAAGAGTAATACTAGTCTAGGGCAGGGCCCTTGAGCGTCGTTGGGAACAACCGACAATGGACCCGCCCGTCCGTGGAGAAGAGGTTTCCTTGTGTCATATAGGACTTGATGTGGACCTCAGGGTCGGAGGTGCCATCATATGTGTCCATATGTGGCCACTGCCATTTGGATGGAAGTTTTGCCCTCATCGCCGATGGGGTAAAGGGGCAGAATCCCCCGTTATGTTCTTTCAGATCCTCCCTCAGTGGAGGCGGTGGGACCTCCTCAAACGGCATGTTATGATAATTCCGAGATCGACGGTGTCGACTCCCTCCCGTGCTCCCCGGATATCTTCGGGACCCGTTAGTCTGTTCGGACCGAGTGGTCCGATCAACAGTTCCAGTCCGATCCATAGTTGGTGCCTGACTCAAAAGGTTTCCTCCTCCGAACTTTCCTTCGGAGTCTCTCCCTCCCAATGGGTTGTCGGCTCATCCTGTGAATCTCGAAATGGCCGGCGTCCTCCCCGTCGAAAGGTAGTTATCTGGTCATAGAGGGCCCACATGTCTTCGTCATGGTGCCTCTACTGATTGCAGAATTGGGCATCAATTCTGTCATGCGCCGCCTGAAGAGTATTCTGGACATTGGCCTCGCTTTCCTGGAGGGTAGTCTGTAATGCATTCTGGACCTTCACTTCACTTTCTCGTAAAGCTACTTTCATGGCGTCAACGCTTTGCTGAACAACCCCTTGGAGGGTTTCGATGATTGTTGGATCCATCCGTGACACTGAAGGAGATGAACGCGTGGTCCTCGGATGAGTTTTACCAGGGCCCTACTGTGGGCGCCAAATGTTCTTACCTGACCCAAGACCAAGCTTTTCCCAGTAGTGGCATTGGTTGTTGAGTTCCTGAAGCTGTCCCGACTGGAAGATCACTTGCAGAAGACACTCCGACGCTCAAGTCAGTAAGAGTGTTTTAGGTGTCTCACTAAAGCAAATAAAAGTGTATGGGAAGATTTTTTTCCTCCCCCTTTCCTGTCTATGATCCCTCTCCTTATAGGCCCCTGCCAGAGTCTGTTTCCCTACCTTCCCCTGGTGAGAGACGTTGTGAATCCCGAATTAACACCAGGATCTGTAATGGCCACCAATCATAATGTCAAGAGGTTAGGTGAAACCGACACGGGTTCGGGCGAACCTGGCCCTTCAACGGGGTAGGTACAATTGTGATTGAAAGAAACTGTTTTGGCTGAAATACAAGAGAGGGGGAGGGTGAATTGGATTTCAAAATGTTTTTCAAAAACTAGTTGACTTTTTAAGAAATTCAAATTCGTTTAATAAACTAGATCTTTATTGACTTTACTGAGCAAGACAGTAGAATAAATCAGTAAACAGAATCTAATCCAGTCATAGTACAATGCAACAGATCAAACAATTTTATCTAAATTTAAATGTAAGTACGGAAGCGATTTAGTTTACTGTACAGAAACAGAATAGAACATAACCACACAGAAAGAACTGATCAACTTCAAGTTTATCAACCTTGATAGATTAAAAAAAACTTTTTATTAAACAATATAAACTTTGTTAAATGTGTGAAAACAGTCTTTGATCAACAACAATGAGAGATTTGGTTTTCTGGTAAAATAAACTGATAAACAGTTAACCCAGCAAATTGCAAAACTGCTGATTTGCAGAAAACTGATATACTGGTTGTTAGCAGATTCAGAGCAGTTTGGATTAGACTGTGTTAAAAATGGAATAACTGATTTTAGGTTGTTTTTGAAAATGCTTTCAGAAAATGATGAAGTTATTCAATTAGAAGATTCACTTAATTCTGAAAAATTCAAGATAATCAGCAAGAACAATAAAGAGAGAGAGCAAGAGAGAATAAGGACACAACAGATTTTTATACTGGTTCACCCAACAGCAAGGCTACGTCCAGTCCCTTACACACAATAAGGATTTCACTAAACTGATCAACCTGATCCAGTTTACAATGCTTGCCTACAGCAAGACAACACTGCACTCTGCAGCCAACCCCTGCTGACCCTACAGCAGACCAAGAAACACCACAGAACCTACTATGTGCTTCAAGAACTCCCTTGCTGAAACCCACAACAAGTAACGTTATACAGAGCCCACTGTATAACCCAAAAACGTCTCACTGCAACCTGCAGTAGACCACTGCTGATCCCACAGCAGAACAGGAAACCACACAGAAACCCACTGTGTGTTTCATGAAGACTCTTGCTGAAACCCACAGCAAGTCGCACCCTGTACAGAGCCCACTGTACAGAACAAAATTACCAACCCAAACAATTCAAGAACTCAGAATAAATGTCAAAACAGATGATGGACGAACAAGGTTACTGCAATACAAGCACTTCTATACAAAGAATGACAAAAGTAATAAGAAAGGGTATAGAAGGCTTAGTCTTGATGATCAAATCAGCGAAGAACAGTCTCAGTCAAATGATAGCTCCAGCAGCAGTTCAAGAAAACAGTTCTTGATGAAAACTTTGATTGATCTTTGATCACAAGACTCGCGGGAGCATTTGCTCTCTTTGGAATCTCAAATTTTCGTGCTCAGAAAATGTGTAAAATGATTTTCATTCGCTTTTCAAAATTTCGCGCCAGCTATTTAAACATAACTGTCATTTAAAAATTCAGTTGATTGAATCTTCAAATAGTCGATTGTTTTTCTCCAGTTAGTTAAAACAGTTATTTAAAACGCAAGTTTTGATTTTAATGATTTTTCAAAACTTTTGTTAATTCAGAAAATATATTTGGAGCTTATCATTGATTAAGATTGCCTGCTTCACTAATTAGACCTTCAAACTTACCCCACAACACACACTCCTAAGTTCTAAACCAAGTCTTCAATCTTCATGAAGTCTTTATGCATTCCACATATGCTCTTAGGGTCTTGAACTTCTTCACTTGGTTGGCTTCATCAAATCATCATAGCAGCCCACTGGTGTTAATAGTGATGTTAAAACATATACAGTCAGATAATTTTCACAGGACGGGGTGCTTCAATATTCGATATCCAGGGTTTGTTCAAACTCACAAAGGACATTTGCTTGGTTCACGTGAGCCAAATGTATCTTCCTATGGTGGACCAATTTTTGGTGCAGATACTTCTATTACTCAGGTGATGTTCTTGTTATAAATTTTGATGTAATATTTTATGATACATGGAGGTGGGTATTCTTGACAAAAATTTGTGCACATATACATTTTCAGGACCCATTGACCAAAAATTGGTGGATAAGTTTTGAGGGTCATTATATCGGATATTTTCCAACAAAATTGTTTTCGAATATGGTGGGTTCAGCGGATAAAGTAGGATTTGGCGGAAGGACTTTAACTCATCGCGGTTCTTTAAGTCCTGTAATGGGATCACGACATTTTCCTGATAAGAACCTTTTTCATGCAATTTTTTATAGGTTGATCTTTATTAAAAATGCTTCAAAAACAAATTATGGACATGAAACGTATCGAATAGAGAAATACGTTGATAAACGTAAATGTTTTGATCTTAGCTATTATGGTAATCTTCACAGAGATTATGGATATGCTCTCCAATATGGAGGACCTGGTGGTAATTGTGGTGATTGATTAGTTCATTTTTTATCATGAACAATTAAATTAAATGTTATTGTCATAATGTTTCGATAATTTATGTTTCTCCCCTTCTCTTATTTTGGTCAATTTTAATTTTAATTTCGTAACTCAAACCTTTATGTGAAAGTGTTCTCTATCCTATTTTAGACCGTTGCTTCCTGCATAGTATAAATTACTGATTGCAATTAACAAATTTTTAGTATACCAACAACATTTTTATTATTTTCATTTTTAAATTTATTTATTAAATAATTTTGTTTCTCTCCCATACACCCATTTGAGCCACACACTAGATGAATACAACATTAATAAATAAATTTAAAAATAAAGATTTGTATCGTGTAGGAAGTAGCTGCCCCTATTTTTTATGTTCTCTCAACCTCCTGTTTTCTTTCATGCTTGAGCTCATCATTTAAGCGCCCTTGTAATGTTTGAGTGATGCACTTGTTATGTTACATATAACAAGTTTTAAAAACATTAAATTCACCACTTTTAATCAAAATTTGAGTGATTATATTGTTGTTTTAGACTTTGCACGTAATTTTGTAGTATCATATATTCTAAAAATATATATATATACTATTACTGAGACTCAATACATTAACGACCATAGTATCACTTAAGTATCATCTGTGCAAAAGGAAAGAGTTATTTTAACTCTCTTATTTAAGGTGCAGAGTCATCATCTAAACATTCATACTATTACTCAAATGCATGAAATCATGACTCATTGTGAAAGTATCATCTAAGTGATAATTTCTCGTTAAATAACATCAACTAAAAAATAATTTTCACAAAACAAATATTAAATTTCATTCTCATATCCTATATCTTTAGAAAAGTATTAGAAAAGATTTGAACCTATACGTAACAAAGGTTTAACAATGTGTTTCTGCCTTAGAAAAGACAGATACAAGTAAAATATATTAAATAAAGAAACACTATTTTACATTAAGACTTCTTCGATTCTAGAAAATATTTTCTATTTTAATTTTCTATTAAAAATGTTTATACACTTCTAATAAATTATAATTTTGAATGAAGTTAAAATAATAGAATAAAGAGAATATATCATATTTTTGTTAATAAATAATTGATAATTAGAAAATATGAATTATATGTATCCTTATTAATATTATGTTCAAAGACAAACTAAATTCTTATCAATTCCTATAATAATCTAACTTGAACTAGACATTATTCTAACACCAATGACCATAGGAGATGGAGGGAAGAATCCATATATATATATAGATAAATAATTTTGTGGGAAGACAAATGTGGGAGTTTGATTCTGAAGCAAAACTTATGAGGAAAGAGCCCAAGTGGAAGCAGCTCGTCAAGATTTCTTAAAAATCGCTTTAATTTCAAAGCATGTGGTGATCGACTTTGGCAATTTCAAGTACTTCTTGTTTATTATTCTTACCAAAACCACAATAAGGTAATTATTATTCTTAATCTCTATCTTTCTCTCTTTCTCTCTCTCTCTTTCTTTCATTCTTTCTTTCTATCTTTCTCTCTCTTTTTTTTTCTTTATTTCTCTCTTTATTTCTTTATTTGTTTCTTTTTTTCTTTATTTATTTATTTATTCTTTCTTTCTCTCTTTCTTTTTTTATTTATTTCTTATTTTTTTTGTCTTTCTTTCTATCTATCTGTCTCTCTTTCTTTCTTGTTTGATTTCTCTCTCTCTTTATTTATTTCTTTCTTTCTTTCTCTCTTTCATTCTTTCTTTGTCTCTCTCTCTTTCTTTCTTCATTCCTCTCTTTATTTTTTTATTTGTTTGTTTCTTTTTTTCTCTATTTATTTATTTTTTCTTTCTCTCTTTCTTTATTTCTTTCTTTTTCTCTTTATTTATTTATTTATTTCTTATTTTCTTTGTCTTTCTTTCTCTCTCTTTGTATCTCTTTCTTTCCTTCTTTTTTTATTTCTTTCCTTCTTTCTTTTTTTTCTCTCTCTCTTTCTTTCTCTCTCTCTCTTGTTTCTTTCTTTCTCTCTTTCTTTATTTCTTTCCTTCTCTATTTCTTTCTTTCTTTCTCTCTCTTTCTTTCTCTATTTCTTTCTTTTTCTCTTTATTTATTTATTTATTTCTTTCTCCATTTATTTCTTTCTCTCTCTCTTTCTTTCTTTCCTTATTTTTTTTTCTTTCCTTCTTTTTTTCTTATTTTCATTCATTTATTCATTCTTTCTTTTTTTCTCTCATTCTTTCTTTCTCTCTCTCTTTTTTTCTTTCCTTATTTCATTCATTCATCTTTATTTATTTATTTATTTATCTTTCTTTCTTTTTATCTCTCTCTTTCTCTCTTTATTTCTCTCTTTCTCTCTTTCTTTTTCGCTTTCTTTCTTTCTCTCTCTCTTTCTTTCTTTCTCAATTGCTTTCTTTCTCTCTCTCTCTCTCTCTCTTTCTTTTTCTTTATTTTTTTTTTCTTTCTTTCTTTCCTTCTTTATTTTATTCATTCGTTCATTCTCTCTTTCATTCTTTCTTTCGCTATCTCTTTCTTTCTTTTTTTCTCTTTCTTTCTCTCTCTCTTTCTCTCTCTCT
>Ga0209489_107492_pt1 | contig 16162 bp, 4 predicted proteins | sample SiratrowhiteBW_FD_187527 | JGI IMG/M metagenome (GOLD analysis project Ga0209489, IMG submission 187527) | Root nodule microbial communities of legume samples collected from California, USA - Siratro white BW (SPAdes) (version 2) | ecosystem: Host-associated > Plants > Roots > Nodule | place: USA... | reverse complement strand
TATATATATATATATATATATATATACATTAATTAGTGTAAGATGTGGAACAACGATTAGTTTAATAGTACTAAAAGCAACAAATGTAGAGTAAGTACAGCTGAAGTAAATACCACAGTTGAAGATTATAGTCCTGTGTTGAAGAATCAACACGCAAGCTTTCTGTGTTGAATGTTTCCTGATTCCTGTGATTAATGGCTTATTTACTTTGATGTCACGAATACGATTGATATGATATTTATTGGGGCAACGCTACATTTGCTACACAGATAAAGTGGTGAGAGTCAGCACTCACCAGTAACCACCCACATCAGAGTTCCCATTTTCCAAGCCATGTTTTCACAACTTTCAATTATTCTTCTGTGGCTGCTATGCTCAATCATGTTCCACAGAGGTGCGCGTGGAACCAGTTTTCACCTTCTTTGCAACGAAAAGGATCGATCTGCATTGCAGATATTCAAACTTGGTGTTGTGGACCATTCCAACAAGCTCCCTTCCTGGTCCTCTCAACAAGATTGTTGTTCATGGAAGGGAGTCCACTGTGACAACACCACAGGCAGAGTTACAAGGCTTGATCTAAAGCAACAATACTTGGAAGGTGAAATCAACTTGTCTTTGTTTCAAATTCAATTTTTGAGCTACTTGGACTTGAGCTTGAATGGCTTTACTAGTTTAAGTGCACCATTTGATGCCCATGCTAGCTTCTCTAATGTCCAGTTTCTTGACTTATCCTTTAATGATGATCTTCACGTTGATAATCTCCACTGGCTTAATCAACTTCCTTCCTTGAAATATCTCAACCTTAGTGAAATCAATCTTCAAAACGAATCCAACTGGCTTCACTCAATGCAATTGCATCCATCACTGTTAGAGCTAAGATTGGCAAGTTGTCATCTTACCAATATCAGTCCATCCATCAAGTTTGTCAATTTTTCTTCACTCTTGTCTCTTGACCTCTCTGGGAACCATTTTGACTCAGAATTGCCTTATTGGCTTTTCAACCTCACCAGCATCTCCAATATTGACCTCAGCTTCAATTTTCTAAATGGTCCGTTACCAAAGAGCTTGTTGAGCCTTGGAAACCTTAAATCTTTAAGATTGAACGACAATGAAATCAATGGATCCATCCCAGAATGGCTAGGCCAACATGAAAAATTGCAATATCTTGGTTTGTCTGAGAACATGTTTGATGGTTCAATCCCCTCATCAATAGGAAACCTCTCATCCTTGGTTGACTTGGGCATCAGCTCCAGTTCATTGAGTGGTACTCTTCCAACCAGCCTTGGACAGCTCTTCAATTTGAAAAGTCTGTTCATTGGTGGGGAATCCTTGTCAGGTGTTCTTCATGAAAACCATTTTTCCAATCTCTCTAATTTAGAAGCACTGGTGCTGAATGCTCCTTTTTCGTTCGACTTGGCTTCTGATTGGATTCCCCCTTTCCAGTTGGAGGGCATTAGTTTGAGCAATTCAAAGTTAGGTCCTAAATTTCCAGAATGGCTTTACACACAACACTCACTAGTATATCTAGAGGTTCCTAATTCAAGTATCTCATCCATAAATGGTGACTTGTTTTGGAGGTTTGTAGCTAATATTACACAGCTCAACCTATCCAAGAACAAAATCATTGCAGACTTAACAAACATCACACTGAACTCACAGCTCATATTTATGGATCATAATAATTTCACTGGAGGGCTCCCACATATATCAGCAAATGTTATCTATTTGGACTTGTCCCGCAATTCTTTCTACGGGCCCATTTCCCCTTTGTTCTGCCACAAGTTGGGTAGGGAAAACAATTTGGACTATTTGGACATATCATTCAATCTTTTAACTGGAGGAGTTCCTGATTGTTGGGAGTATTGGAAAGGTTTGTCTTTCCTTTTCATGGAGAGTAACATGCTAACAGGTGAACTCCCTCCATCAATGGCCTCATTCATTGATCTCATAGCACTGGATTTGCACAACAACAGCTTGTCTGGCCATTTTTCACTGAACCTATCAAACATAACAAATTTGGAATTCATCAATATCAAACAGAACAATTTTTCTGGGAGTGTACCGACAAAGATGCCACGTGCTATGGAAGTGATGCTACTGGGATCTAACCAATTTGAAGGAAACATTCCAACCCAGCTATGCAATCTCTCTTCACTGATTCAGTTAGACCTTTTCCAAAACAAACTCTCAGGACCTATTCCTCCATGCATCAGTAACATTCCTAGCATGGGTGGAGCACAAAGAACAAGTCATTACCCGTTTGAGTTCAATTTGTACAACAAAGGCCGGGAGTTAGAGTATGAAGACTATGGATTGCTGAGAACACTTGACCTTTCATCTAACAACTTGTCAGGGGAAATCCCCGCACAAGTTTTCAGTCTTGTCCAGTTACAGTCCTTGAACTTGTCCAGAAATCATTTCACAGGAAAGATATCAAGGGAGATTGGAAGCATGAAGAACTTGGAATCTCTTGATCTATCCAGCAACGAACTTTATGGAGAAATTCCTGGTTCCATTTCCTCTATATCTTTCTTGAGCTTCTTGAATCTTTCATACAATGATTTCACTGGAAAAATCCCAGTTGGGACTCAGCTTCAGAGCTTGAATGCTTCTAGCTTTGCTGGGAATCCTAGGCTTTGTGGAGCTCCTCTACCAATTAACTGCACACAAGAAAGTAGTAATGTTGACGTCTCAAAGCAACATGCAGGAAGCAATGATGGTGCCTTTGAAACCGAGTCACTCTACCTTGGGATGGGTGTTGGTTTTGCAGTGGGATTTTGGGGGCTTTGGGGTTCTCTATTCCTTAACAGGACATGGCGGCGTGTGTATATTCGGTTCCTTAATTATGTTGCAGACCAACTTCATGTGTTTGTGGCCGTCAAGTTCAAAAGCTAAGTTCCATATGAGGTAAATGAAAGTTGATAACTCTGTCAAGATGTTTATACTTTATTGCCTCGTTTGTTCATAAACATCAATTTGAATATATGCATTGTTCTATGTACCATATTCAATTTCTTTTTCATCATATATATATATATATATATATATATATATATATATATATATATATATATATATATATATATTTGTTTATACTCTTTTAAGTATGGCTTTGCAGATAGAATGCAAACTAATACTTCCTAATAACTTTACTAAAATTTAGATGATTTTGGTCAAAAGATTATGCTGTCTTAATTTACTTCTCAGTTACCAGAAAACTAGATATTTGAAGCATGTTTCTATTGTTTGACTCTAAAGTTTACGGAGGGAATTCAAAATGATAAAATTAGACTTCTTTATCATAAACTTTCTCAGTCTAATATAAATACAATGTAAATGTAAAATTACACATACTTTCAATTTTAAGTCATCATATTCATTAATGATATGACATGTCATCAAGGTAAAGTTCTATTTGAATAATATGTTTACTTGTATATAAATTAAGTTTCTCGATAAAAAGGATATGATTATTTTTAGCTGCAATGTTTATATAAAACAGTGTCCCCTTCCCCATCTTTTATATCTTATCTAACTGATTTTGCAGGGTTTTGTGTAAGTTTGGAGAGAGCACAACTTGAATTGGGTGGAATTTGGTGGAGATCAGAAATAAAATGAAAGATTGAATTGAGTCACCTATATCCTTAAAGAAGTCGAAGTAGCATTTAGTATTGAATTGTCTGTGTAATTATATAATATAACAATTATGTACCAAGCAGATATGGCATTTAGTAAAGGATTCAACTTCTAAATGACAGTGTTTACAATTAAAAATAGTTCATGCGCATGATTGATTGAACATACGCCGTCTCTGATTTACGAAGGAAAAATGATTTGTCAAGAAACACTTTTTTTATAAATAACTTCTTCTACTTCTAACAATAAAACACTGTATTCAAATAATAATAATTGTTGGATATGTTATGTCGTCTTACATTGTTTAACCATCTAACAGATAATATTTGGCTTTGATTATATGATAGAATAGTGTGTGTGTCGTGTCCATCTTTTATAAATCAAGCGTTTGTTGCTAATTATTATTAGATGGTTAAGACGTTATGTTATTTCACTATAGTATTCGTTACATAATTATATATAATATGGTCTTACTAATAGTCAAAAAAGTTTGAAATATTTGAACTTTGTAATATAATTTGTTCTTTTCTTAGCGTGTAATATTTTTATATTTTTTGTGAATCACTATTTGCTTCTTATATGTGTTTATCAAGAATTGATTACTACATATATCATCGTTTATATGTGCTTAGTCTTTCCTTTACGCACTTTTGTTCTTGATGTATTAAATCGTCTAGGACTCTGAATGTGTTTTTATGTGTGAATTTCTTGATTTGATACCAACAAATTAGTATTATAGATCTAGTTCGAATCCGTTCCTCATGTTTTGGTGGTTGATCTTTGATCAATATTAGTCCCTTTTGTTTCTTTCTTTCTATTGTGAAGAAAATCTTTAAGAAGACATTTAAGAAAATGGCCAACACAATAAAGATTGAGAAGTTGACAGGAAAGAATAACTTCAACCTTTAGTGTATCATGATGAATGCTTTGATAAAAGAACAAGGAGTTTGGATGTCCCTATTCGTCGACTTCCCCAATAGAAGGTTTATAAGAATTCAAGAAGAGAAAGCTCATTCCCTCGTTTCCTTGTCTCTCTCAAATGAAGTTCGTTATGAAGTAGTAAGTGAAGAAACAACTTATAGGTTGTAGTTAAAGCCAAAGAAATTACTCACTACAAAGTTTGTCTATGGTACATTGTTCCTTAATAAACACTCGTGAATTTGGCATGAAAGAGAGTTTGTCATTGAAAGAACATCTTAATGAGATGACACAATTCTGATGGAGCTAATTTTAAGAGGGGTTTTTTATTTGGGGTTATAAAACCTCAAATAAATCATAGAGATAATGGAGGTTTTCGAAATCTCTCCTAAGTTCCGGCGGTTTTTAATTAAATTGCCATAAAATTTTATCATTTTAATATTTTTAAATAGTATTTAAAATTCTTAATTTTCGTAACCTTCACTTTAATGCGCAAGGTTTTTTCGAGATGCTTGAGGCCGGCGGAGCCAACTCCAAATCGCACAGTTCATGCTCGTAATGGATTTTGGTATTTCAATTCCCTAATTGCACAGTTCATGCTTGCAATGGGTTTTGGTATTTCAAATCCCTAATTTTTGTAAACTTCAGTTCATCACGCAAGGGTTTCTTCGAGGTGCTTGAGACTGGTGGAGAAATTTTCATCTCTTAACTCTAAATCGCATACTTAAATCATTTCCAACTTACACTGGTAAATTATCTCAAACTTTCGGAACTGCCGGTAAATTTGGTATTCCCCTGTTTTCTCTATTTTCTTCATCTGATTGCATAGAATAAGATTACTGTGTAGCCATATCTATTGTCGTTTGAGCAATTTCCTACTTTTAACATTACTTCTGTCTCTCAAATTCAAGTTTTCCAACTTCTCACATAATACACAGTGAATTATAAAATTAAAGTTCTAATTTAACATTTTATTTGTAATTTTGTTCTGATAGCAAGTGATACGGAAGAATTGTACCGTAACCATGAGTGGTTCGGTGGATAGAAAAATTGAGGCCATGCCCTAAAGCATTGTACATTGTGGCCATCCCTTTTGAACTGAGATTGGAAGGTGTGATATAGAGCATATTGCCACTCGATGACATCTTTGTAGAAACTAATCAAACAAATTAGGATATACCAATCTCATTCTCACTAAAAGCAATGTTGTTCCTACATAACCTCAGCTGCATGGTGGAAAGATAAATAAGGCACAGTGTCAATCAGGTCTAAGCATAACAGAAGTGCTATGTCAATCGGGTCTAAGCATAACAGAAGGGGTTGAGGCATTCTAACTTGCAAAGAGTCCTGAAGATAGTTGAATCTTAGTGGCATTCTTTGCTTTGTCAATGAGTTTAAAATAATAATGATGTTACAGTGTATGCATTGGGGCCTTAACATATAAACTGTAGTTTTTGGAAGTATTATGCTCCTCTCATTAATGTTTTTTAATTGTACGACTTTGTACATTCAAAAGGCCTGGCCTCTCCCACAAATATCATTTTCGTTGCATTTGAAATTTGTTACAGGATTCCTATAGTTGGAGGAAGAGAACTAGATTTGCATAGCCTCTTCATTGGAGTAAGATGTTATTATAACTCCCTTTATGCTGCTTTGTTTTTCCATGTCTTACAATTGCCGAGCATGTCCAATGTCCGTGACTGGTGAATTGGAACAAGACAAATTTTCGGTATTTATTTTAGCAAGCGCATGTCCAATGTCCCTGACTCTGTGAATTGGAGCAAGACAAATTTTCTGGTAATAACTTGTATTTATTTTAGCAAGAGGACAAAAAGGTACTGAATAGATGTTTCTACTATATAATTTATTGATTAAGAAGCATTACTCCAACCAATCAACAATATTCAGTTGGAGGTTTATAGGCAGTTATTGAATATGCATTAAAGTTGGCTGAAATGTTTCTGTTCTCATTGTCAGGGAATTTTTCTTCTCACTACCTTGATGTTTATCAAAGGAGGCACAACTATTTTTAATGTTGAAAATTTGCTTGTATATAAAATCCTATGTATCTCTACTGATATTTTTAAACCTTAAACTACATCAGAACTTACAGATGTTACTTTTCTGTATATCTGCACAGGGTTAGTACATTCACTGTATGGATAATCAGATGTAAGCATTTCCAAAACACACAAAGCTCTGAATCTCCTGCATTGTCCCAATGGGAGCCCTTACTGATAGAGGGAACTTTTCCACAATGCCTAATTTGGTCACGTTGATGCAAGTACTGTTTTAAAATTGAAGACAGATTAAATATTAAGTTATGTGAATATAGAGATGAATTTAAATGGAATATTTACACTGTTGAAAGTGTATTCGCATGCAATTTTATGAATTAAATTACTTACATGATTCATCAATAACGTGAGAATTTTGGTCTGTTTGATAAGTCAGGCACTACAACGAACAGGGAAGCCTCACTCCTCCCTAAATAGTAAGATAATGAAAGGGTAAGGGAGTGTCAGTGAGTGATAAGAGAACAAATTGATTTTTTGTAAACGTCAGTGTCCCAATTCACAAACTACATATTCTACATAATGGAGGGCTAATTTGGTACATGTACCTTTTGTTTTTACAATCATAAGTGGTTAATTTTACAATAATTGAGTTTAATTAATAGAATTATACGAGTTTATGAATATGATATTTGATACGAATCAGATATCATATTTAACCGTGGGTCTTATGGTCAGTATTCCTTTGTTTGAGAATTTTGTAAATTCTTTAAATTTGGTAAAAACTACATCATGCTAAAGGACTTCAAGTCTTGCCTCTATGATTGGAAGAAACTGACACAAGGAAAAGGGTGGGGTAAATGAGGTTGGGTCTTCTTGATTGATAATGTCTAATATTGCCAAGGAGCAAAGAAGCAAGAAGAAAGGTAAGACCTAGGGATGGCAACAGGCAGGGTGGGTGCAAGTTTGACCATCTGAAGTAAAATTTCATCCTTATCCTCATACCCAACGGATATGAACTTTTGTCTTATTCTCATCCTCATCGGAGAACGAGTATACACGTGATCATGCCAATACCCACCCACTTACTATTTCAAATATTAATTAAATATTTTTTATGAAAAATAAAAGTCACAATATATAAAATATGATATTATCAAGTATTCAATATGAAAAGGATACAATTTTCTTTTTTCTAATGTCAAATATGAAGAAAAAAAATTATAATTGTATAAATATCAAATGTGAGCATCAAATAACAATTGGATAAAGATCGAATAATTATAGAAAAAAGTAAAAATAATCAAATATATGACCTAGAAATAAGTTACTAACTAAGGACTAAAAAAAAGTTAATATAAGTTTTTCACATTACCTACCTAAAAAATTGAAGGTGGTTTAAAATAGAGATGGGTATGAGGACAAGGATCGACATTGGGACGAGTATAGGGTGGATATGTACATATCCACTCTTGTTCTCATAGCCAATTTGAAAAATAGGGTATTACCTATACCCATATCCACATCCAGTCAATGTGGTGATTTTTCATCAAAATTGGAACAGGTTCAGATAATACTCAAAAGGACGAGTTCATTTGGCATCCCTAGTAAGACCAAAGTAATTCTTAAAGATATCCATAATTACTGTAAAAGAATTGGGTCACTAGAAAAAAGATTGTTCCAAGAAACAAGATAAAGATTCTTTAGCTACTACAACTCGGATGATTCAACATATGTTGACGATCGTTTGGTGATTACTACAAGTGATAAGTCAGATTATTCTAAAGTGTGGATTCTAGCCTTTGATTGTACTTTCTACATGTGCCCAAAACAAAATCAATATGGAGATTTTCTATCAAAATCAAAATAGGTTCGAACAATACTCACAGGGATGAGTTTATTTGTCATTCCTAGTAAAACTAAAGTAATTCTTAAAGACACCCATAATTACTACAAAGAATTGGGCCACTAAAAGAAAGATTGTTTCAAGAAACAGGACAAAGATTCTTTAGCTACTACAACTTTGATGATTCAACATATGATGAAGACCGTTTGGTGATTGCTACAAGCGATAAGTCAGATTATTCTAAAGTGTGGATTCTAGCCTCTAATTGTACTTGCTAGATGTGCCCAAACCAAAATCAATTTGAAACATATGAGGGGAGGTCTAGTTGTAAGGTTCTTATGGGAATGATAATTTTTGTAAAACTATGGGCATCGGGTCTTTAAAATTCATACATAAGATGGTGTAGTAAGGACATTATTTGATGTTCACCATATTCCAGAACTAAAGAAAAACCTCATTTTAGTGGGTGGAATAGATTTTAGAGGATTCATAATGTCGATGGTAGTGTAATCTGGGTGTGTGGGAAGAGGAGTTTTGTAGTAATCTAAGGGAACATGGTGAGAAATTTGTATATCTTGAAAGGTTTCACTTTGGCAAGCTCCACATTGTTTGTCTCTCATTATAAGTCTCATTATGCTTTGTGGCAAATGTGTTTAGGCCACATAAGTAAGACATGGATGGAAGTGTTGTGTAAGCGTGGGTTATTAGGTAACCACCAAATGGAGGCTTTGTAGTTTTGTAAGCATTGTTTTTATAGAAAGTGATATAGAAGATTGTTTTTAAAGGCAATGCATAACTAGAAAGATACGTGGAACTATGTTTATTTTAATTATTGAGGTCCTTTAAGAGTTCCTTCAGTAGGAAACATGAGATACTTTCACTCTTTCATTGACTATTCTCCAAAGATGACTTGGGTATTCACAATGAAGCAAAAATATTAAGTTTTTAGTCATTTTAAGTGTACTCTTAAGTTTAACCAAACTCGTAAAAGGTTAACCATATGAGTATAGATAAAGGGTTGGAATTATGGTTTAAGAAGTTTGAAACCTTTTTTAGAGACTAAGACATTGTAAGGCAATATATTGTCTGTCATACTCCACAGTAGAAGGAGACAGCTGAAAGAATAAACAAGACATTGTTGGAGAGACCAAGATTTACGTTGTTAGATTATGGGTCGATAGAATGTATTATTAAGACCTATACGATTAAATCCTTATAAATCTTTATAAGGAGTTTTGATGATAACAAATATTGAACGAAAATCTTTAAAAGATTAAAAATTTAGAGTAAGAAATACATCAAATTGAATAATGAAGGGATAGAGAGTGTTAGTGTGTGGTAGCAATAATAAGGATTGTGGTAGGAATAGTCTGATGACAACACCCTATCGATAACAATGGTAAATGTGAAGCACCAGTGGCAACAACAACATTCACGACAATCACAAACTACACAGTCGTGTGAACAACAACATGGAGAAAGGCAAGAACAGTTGTTAACACTTTTACATTCAATGACAAGTGCACCAATTGCTCATGTAACAATTAATAAATATATTGTTCTCTCCCAAATGCCTTATGTAATACATAACAATATGTACAATCATAATAAAATTAGATCAAAGAACAATTCCATAATTTAAGCGTTTATGCGAGAAAATAAAATATGCAAAACATATTAAATATTTTTTATGAATTTATGTCAAATCTCATAGTAGAATAAGGTTAAGGATCAATGATAAGAATATTGTTATGGTTATACTTCACCATACCTCACTCTCATGCATAAAAACAATTATCTTCCTTTTCTAATTAATGTTAATGTCAACCCACAATAATAAACAAACCCTAATTCCTTATGTGAATGAGCCTAAGCTTCTCTATTCACCGTTAATTCCTTGATCAATTATATAAAAAAGACTTGCTTTTGTTACAAGGGTTTAAGACAACAAATGAATCATTTTCTATTCCTAGATACAAGTTTTCATTAGGTATTTTAACTCAGGTAATGATTACCAATGATATTTTCCAATGCCCTTAGAATCAAAGTATTAAGCCATTAATCAATACAACATGCATTAAGCATAAAATTAAAATACTGACATTGAAAGGAAAAGACATTTATAATAACATAATATTGAATACATGCGATTTTGGTAGATTACATCTTGTCAACACTCAATTTCGTACGAATGAAAAATGGAAAATTTTTTAGTCATGATTACAAATTTTTTATTCATAGAAATAAAAAAAATTAGGAAAATGTAGAAAAAAATAATAAAACAGGAATAATAAAAGTAAAGAAAATAATAATAATAATAATAATAATAAATAATAAAAGAAAGAAAAAAATAAAATAAAAAGCACAAAACAAAACAAAATAAAAAAATAATAAAAAGTAATAATAATAATAATAATAGAAAGAAAAATGGAAATGAAATAAAAAAATTTAAAAAATATATAAAAGAAAAAAGAAAGAAAATGAGAAAAGAAGAAAAAAAAAATAATAATAACAAAAAGAGGTAATGACATGCCTTAACCTGAATGGTTGAGACACTATTCATCTTCCCCTATTTTTCTTTACGACACAATTCTGTAATTTGATTTTTAATGCGTCAAATGATGTCGTTTTACTTCTAATTGATTGTATTTCAACTTTCCCAATGACTGGGCTTCGAGTTAATTACTGGAAACCAACCGAATGAGACTCGCTCCGTTCGCGCTTAAAGTTTTCCTATAAAAGAACCATTTGTACGGTTTGTTAGGGTGGGTTTTTGGAGCGTTTTCATTCTCATTACATTCATTCTGTGTCACACAAATTGACTGGGAGCATTTTGGAGAGAAAAGGAAGCATTTATCGTGAATGAGAGAGCTCGCCGGAGAAGAAAGAAGGTTCGCTGGAAAATTGTGTCGTTTGAAGAATGCTTAAACGAAGGATTGTGCTTCAACAAGTAAGTGTTATAGATGATTCTTTCGTATTTAAATGCATGATTTGTGGAATTTTGATAGAAAATGATGATGAATAGTAATCCCGTTTTTCTCCGACTCTATGTACACTTTGTTTTAATGTTTTTCTTTTTTTTTAATACATGAAACTCACAGGAAATGTTATATGATTGATTTACGATGTCTTGGTGAACCTAGAATGCTTTCATGATGCATAAAACGTAGAAAACAAAATTTGAGAATTAAAGCCCGAATTGGATTGGTCACCTTCTCCTGTATAGACATAACTCTTCTCATGCATTGGAACCTCATTATACAATATCCTAGAGTGTTGTGGAACATTTTCGGTCACCTTCTCCTATAAAGACATAGCTCCTCTCATGCATTGGAACCTCATTATACAGTATCTTAGAGTGTTGTTGAACATTTTCATAACAATAATTTCCGGAATTGGAGGTATAGAGGCATTTTCGTCTCTATTCTATTATTTTAAGAGTAGTTTGGATAATTTTGAGGGTGCTTGAAGAACTTGGAGGTACAGGAAGAAGCAGTCACTTCACCATCTTTAGGTCCCCTGAAGCTTCTTGATCTAATAAGTGGTATAATTGAATCATAAACTGGGCCTTGGGCCAATGTTTTTCTATTGCACTATTAACTTCTAATGTTTTATGGGCCCACATGCTATCAAGGTTGACCAAAGCTTTGGACAATGAGACGTTACCTTTGTCACTGCCATTTTCCCGTTGCTTTATTTTCCAAACTTTTTCATCTAACATACCACAACACTTCAACTCTTCTATGTCTTTAGCAGTTTCCATTTTCGTAAAACGTTGTACTTCATCTTCCTTTTGCATTGCCTTCGTAACACTGACATGCCCCTGCATAGTTCTCTTTTCCCCATTTGTGCTACCCTGCCCTGTTTCTTCTTCCCCCGCCTTTCGGGCACCATCAACATTGGCCAAGTATCGATTTTTACGTTCAAGTTCATCCCTCAACTCCGCTTTCTTTGTAAATTTCCCAACTTCTTCATTCTGGTCGTCCTCTTCATTCCAGTACCAGTTGATGATTCCAGCGTTGCTATTTGACATTGCCCCCTTTCTTTTCCTTCCATTGCTTAACCACTTTCTTATCGTTTACTTTGTTATCCTTGCTTTGAGGCTAATCTTTGGGACGTATTTGCATTAGCCTTGTTACTCAATATCACTTCGCCCTTTCTATACTTTGGCAGATTGACACGTAGTTTAGATGTGCCAATCCTAATAGAGTCGAGCTCCCTTTCCAGTTTTCTTGAGATTTTTATGTCAAAAAATCTCATGAAAGCGAACTTATTACCCCATCTGTTGAGCTTCTTTGAGATGAACAGTTCGGTTATTTTCCGTATCTGAAAGATTTTACACATCTCACATTCCCCGAACCTATGCGAAAAATGTGAGAAAAATTACGTTGTAACATTCCATGATTTTATCATGCTTCCTTTCACCTTCACCCTGCTAGGATAATTACATTAATCTCGGACAAAGTTACCAGTTTTGACAGTAGTGAGTCGCCAAAAAACAAAAGTATTTTGAGAGAGAGGAGAGAGAAAGGAGCGTTTTGATACTTTTGGTTTTTTATTTGGATAAAGTGATATGTTAAAAATGAGACCGTTTGACCATACAAACATACTATTCTCACTGCTAGTTTATGCATATGCGAACATGTAAGTACGAATTCTATTAAGTATATTGAATTTGTCTTTTGGGTAATAATTATCTGGACCCATCAAATATGACCTAATAGATAAAATTCAAACTCGTGGTTGCTACCCGTTGTTAAAGATATGACTTTTCGTGAAAGACCACGTCATGCAAAGCTTATATTATACGAGGTACTGAAAACAAAAGAAAAGTGTTACATAATCACAACCATAACCACATTATGTTATCGTTTTTTTCCTCGTCTTATATCCATCTCACTTAAGTAATTTACATGGCCATCACATAATATCATCATCTTCTTATGGTTTTAAGTTAAGAGTGCAAACCAAATTGGTGGAGACAAGAATCAAAATGGAAGGTTAGATGGATCACCTTTGTCAAGTAGGTTTGTTACTTATTATTATTGATGTGTAATGAATATGTTATCGCTAGATTTCAACTTCTTATAAAGGAAATGCCCGAAACTAGTTCTGTTGCTAGGTTAGGTATGGCTCTTTTTTTCTGGGCAAATTTTGTGTACTTTTATGACAATTTGTACATTTTTCATTTACATTTTGTAATTGTTAATTTTTTTTAATCTTCTATATTTTAAGAGTGTGAATCTAGTCTTTCAAGTATCATAAATATGTGATACTAGTTTGCCATATTCTGTGTGGTTTCGCGTCTTTCAAGTATAGTGATATTGTGATTTTAACTTTTTGAATATACTAAAAATCAATGCTTCGGCAAATTTTAATTTATAGGATAATTAAAATTGAACAATTTAGATGTTAAGAGACTTAACTACCACAATTAACATGTGAGAGATTGAAATTGTAAATTTATGACTTGTAACAAAATATAAATGACACAATTAAAATTTAAAAGAATAATATAGGACCACTATCATATACGAATGATAAAAATACGACTAAGTTTATGTGTTACTTCTTGCATTTCTTCTTCCACCCATTAGTGATAAAATAAATAAAACATAACCATGTCATATAATATTGATTATAGCGGAATTGACCCAAAATACATTGATAGTTTTGTAATTAATTAATACACATAACATTCTTATTAAAATATACTTGATGTTCTTATTCAATCTCATGAATGGAGGTCGTCTGTAGTGGCATTGGCAGCAACCGCCTTGGTAGCATTGAACCGAATAAGGGTCCACCTGTATAAGACTTTCCAACATTCAAGTTGGTAAGAGTGTAAAAAGGTGTTTGAAGTATATGAGTAAGAGAATAGTGAGATAGATGATACTCTCTGTAAACCTAGGTCATATTTATAGGATCCTGTCATTCAAGACGGTATATTTGCCCATAATGATTTGTACGTTTAAATCATGAATGACTATTTTGAAGCTAATTGAGATCACTTAGAATAATTAAGGTAACTACAATCAATCAGAATAAATGCTATTGACTAGTAATCAATAGTGGGTTGGGTCGTGATAGATTCGGTTGAATCTGGCCTTATTACTGGGTAGGTACACAAGCCTTCCAAGTTCGTGATTCTAGCAGGTGAAACATGTTGATAACCGAGGTGAACCCGTCTCAGCCTACCTTCCATTTGCATAAGGCATTCCCCATTTTGGAGTTTTCAAGTCTTTGCAAAACATATATTTAAGACTCGGATATGAGATGGGCGAATGTTTGTTCGTTTCCCAAGTTAAGCGTTTGCTTGATCTCTATACTCGGTTTTGAGTAGGCAAACGATTGTCCGTCTCCCAAGTTAAGCATTTGCCTGATCTTTATACTCGGTTTGGAGTTGGCGAACGTTTGTCCATCTTATAAGTTAAGCGTTTTCTTGATTTTTATACTTAATTTTGAGTGGGCGAGTGTTTGTCTATCTCGCGAGTTAAACGTCTGTTTGATCTTTATACTCAATTTTGAGTGGATGAATGTTTGTCTGTCTCCCGAGTTAAGTGTTTGCTTGATCTTTATACTCAGTTATGAGTGATTATTATTTGAGCACAAGAGTTAACATCGAATGATATAGATTGACAACAAAAATGTGCAAAAATCATGTTTTATTGAATGATTTAGGTATGGGCCTCGTTAAAACCTTTCTTATCAAAACACTCATTAGGTAAAAAATCTAAGTCAAGGAAAGTGTATACGGCACCTCGTTTTCATAAGCGACTGTAGTAAATCTTTAGATGGATGACATTCCATATCCTCGGTATAAGTTTGCCACCTAGTTCTTCGAACATCTGATGTTATATCCATTTTCGGAACCTTCAACATCTGGGGACTCGATGGAACCCGCAACTTGACTTTTCAACATGTACTATTTCAATTAGTGATGCATCGGAGTAAATTAAAATCATTTGCTATGTTCAAATTAGAAGCATGTTGGTGTTGGATGGTTGAAAGTTGCAATCAGGGTACTTGATCTTAAACATATTGGCCTTGGGAGCTTGGCCACAATGATCATTTTTGGGAGCTTAGCCATAGAGTTTGGCCTTCTAGAGATTGGTCTCGGGAGTTCAACTATGAAGCTTGGCCTCGGAACGTCGGCTACGAAGCTCGACCTCGAGGAGTTCAGCTACGGAGGTCGGCCTTAAGATGTCGGCTATGAAGCTCGGCCTTGGAGAGCTCAGCTACGGAGCTCGGCCTTAGGATGTCGGCTACCAAGCTCGACCTCGGGGAGCTCGAAGCTTGACCACTAGGAGCTCGGCTACGGAGCTCGGTGTTATGAACATTGGCCTCCGGAGTACGGATATTGAGTTTTGCCTCAAGAGGTCGGATATGGAGCTCAGCCTTGGGAGTACGGGTCTTGAATTCGGCCTTATGGAGAACAGGTTTAGGAGTACTACTCTTGAGCTTGGCCTTGGGATTTTGGCTATGGAGCTCGGCCTCGGAGAGCTCGGATACGGAGGTCGGCCTTATAGACATCAGCCTCAAGGAGCTCGATTACGGAGGTTGGCCTTATGGACATTGGCCTCAGGGAGCACGGTTACGAAGGTCGGCCTTATGGACATCGGCCTCAAGACGTCGGCTACGGAGCTCAGCCTTGGTAGGTCGGTTGTGGAGCTCGGCAATCAGGACATCGACCTCAGGTGGTAAGCCATCTAGATATGGGCCATAGGAGGTTGGTTACGGAGTTTGA
>Ga0209489_107491_pt1 | contig 16166 bp, 6 predicted proteins | sample SiratrowhiteBW_FD_187527 | JGI IMG/M metagenome (GOLD analysis project Ga0209489, IMG submission 187527) | Root nodule microbial communities of legume samples collected from California, USA - Siratro white BW (SPAdes) (version 2) | ecosystem: Host-associated > Plants > Roots > Nodule | place: USA... | reverse complement strand
AATAAAATATTTTATAAAAAAAATTTATATATATATATATATATATATATATATATATATATATATATATATATATATTCTTGTAGAAATTTGTGGAGGTACTATAGTCAATTTGACATACATAAGTTGACTTACTAGGAATTAAGTTAAAAATGGTTTAATTTAATTTAAAAATTTTGTAACTTGATTTTGTGGAATTTTTTTCACAAAATAAACATATGTTTAAGAATAAGTGGATTTATTTAGTTAAGCATATTCTTCAATTTATTTCTTATATTTATTGTGATACAAAGAATTTGTCAAGGATTAAAATCAATTTGATATCACCTGTATTATTGACTCACACACTAATATGACTCATACACTCATAGGGATGGAAAAAGGTATTTGTAATTATAACAGTAGAAATAGAATGGTCTCAAGATTCAAGCTTTAATTGCTATAAAGAAAATATTGTATGCATGTATAATATAAGAGTAAAGGAAAAAGAAGGAAGAAAATATTCAGTTATAAAAATAATAAAGGAAAAGTAAAGACTTTAAGAAAATAATAATAATAAAATAGTAATAAATGTGAGCATCACCAAATTAAAATCAACATTAAATATAATTGAAAGGTCACTAAAATATTTACCATCTTTTAAAATTCTAAATCATTCTAGGTATTTAAGAGGTGTAATATTGTGTATATCCCTTGATATATACATCAAAGTTTTCAACAATAATATGTTAATGCCGTGGGAATTGTTGAACCATTTTTGTGGCTTGAATTAATGGTGTAGAAAAAGTGTAAGTGCAAGAAGAACCAATCACAAGTTGCAAGGTAGAACAGAACATTAATTATTGGAATGAGAAGTTTACCAATGAGAAGATTGTAATCTTTAAACTTGATAATTTACCAAAGTTACTTAAAATTAAAATTATAGTTAGATCAGATAATTTAAATATTTTAATTTCATAAAGGAAAAAAAGAGATATGAATTAAAAAATGTCTTAAATTTTATTTTAATTTAAATTCACTCATCATGAATTGTGCAATATAAAATATTTTTTATTTTTAATTGTGTTTAGAATTTGTTTTAGTCAAAACTTATAGAGTAAAGTTATTGTAAAGTTAAAAACATAAGATAAAATATAATTATATTAATTTTAATTAAATGATGTTGAGGCAAAATTTTAATTATATATTAATTTTTAATTAAGATTAGGTTTATTACACTGAATCTATTTATAAAAGAAGGTGAACTGTACAGCAAACAATCTAAACAAATATTTCAATCCATATGTTTTTACAATTTCATCCATCCAACTATATGTGTAATTTAAATCACAAATAATATTTAAACTCTTATAATTATACAATTTTACATCTAAAATCTCAATTTGACTGTTTATAATTGACTTTATAAGATATAAATATATATATAAGATTATTTGATTATTTATAATTTACTAATAAAATAATCTTTTATATATATATATATATATAAGATATAAATAAATATATATACACATGTCATTCTTTCCACCCAATGACCACAACCACACTAGTGAAAACGTGAAAATTCAAAGGTTATATCAATTTTGAGGAACATTTACGTGCTTTTCATCAACTCTTTAGATCACTTTTTCAATGATTTCACAAGTGAGGAGAACTTTAATAAGACTTTTGATTCAAAAGTAAGAAATATGTTTTTTAAATCTTCCTAATTATTTTTGAAAAAAAAAATAAGTATTTGCATCCATGTAAGATCGTGATAGAGATAAAATATATATCTTGAAAATTGTGTCATTATAATTTTCACTTCACAGCTACAATTAATGGGTGTAACGTAATGCATTTTGCAATCAATTTTAGAGCGTATGAGTTTATGAATTTTTCTGTTCTTGAGTTTATTACACCATATTTACTTATTAATACTCAAAAGCAATATCATACATATGTTCATGGTTATGGTTGGTTATGATAGAAATATATTTTAAGCAATTTTTTAAATTAACCTGCTGTTATATTTTTTAACAATTTATTATTGATTTAAAGTAGTTCAGAAAAAAATACAATTAATTAACGTGAATATTTCCTACCTTACCTTATTTATCTTAATCTTTTAATGTAGTAATATTATTATATAAAATGCAAGCAATCACGGAAAAATTTACTCCAATTATAAAATTAATATTCATTTTAATTGTAAAATATTCTACCATTATCTCAGTATCATACTTAAAATATTTTCTCCATCAATGTTCCTTTTTATAGCATAAACCATTTTAAATAACAATAGTTCACACTAATAAATTTGCATGAAAAAAAAAGACAGAACTTATGAACAGTTTTTGTGACATTCCATATTATGAAATATTTTTCTTCATCTCATAAAATATTATTTTTTTAATTAGAACTTTTCATATCCTTTCTCAATTCTTCTTGTGTATATAATCAAACTTTCATATTCAATCTCCTTTTCTCTCTAACCTCACGTAACAACCCAATTCATCTCTTCTTTCTTAGATTTTGTTGTGGATTTTAGTTGATTTGTGTAAAAAGTTTTATTGTTTGAATTAAAAAAAAGGATAGTGAGATTTGAATGGAAAATTTATAAAAATTTATGAATAATGTGATGTGTGTAATTGATAAAATAATTTTTTAGTAGATGAAATTATAATTAAAATTAATTTAAAATTAAATATAATTATTATACTAATTAATAAAATATTTTAAAAGAAAAATAAAATATTATTGGTAATAATAATATTATTTTATAAATTTATTTTAATTATGATTATAATTTTAGTTTTGTTATTATTATTATTATTTTATTTTATTATTATTGTAGTTATTATTTGTTTTTATTAATATTTTTAGCTTTTTATATTAATATCAATAATATTTTATTTTTATTATTATTAATAATTTTTACTTTTATTAATATTATTATTTTATAATTTTAATAAATCTATTATTATTTTAATAATTATTATTATTATTAATATTGTATATTATATAATTAAATATATTTATTTTATTATAATATAACGAATAAATTAATTATATAAATAATATACCAAATCTCCTCCCAGTCAAATCTTCACTCTCTTGGGAACATAAAATTCTATTATATTTTATCTCCATTTTTGCCATTTAATAATATCTTATTTATTGAAAATCCCACTTTCCCTTCCCTCCATCAGTATGGGCACATCCGTCTTTGGATGCAAACATGGCCTTAGAGTTAAACCTAATTTTCTCTACCTAGGAAACTTTCTTTTTCTTCTTCTTCTAGTTGGTTAATTTCTTGTGATGGGCAATTATCTTTCTTGGAGTTTGGCTCCTCCTTTGATGAAGAACACAAGGCCAACTCGAGTGATCTTTCCCACGGGTGAAGTGAAGCAATACAAGGAGGAAGTGAAAGTGGCAGAACTTATGATGGAGTGTCCTCTAACTTCTTAACCAATTTCAATACTTTGTACACTAGACAAATTTTTTTAGTATTTAGTATTCTTGTGATGATATCAAGAATTCAGAAAAATTAAATAATGATATGATAATTATGAAAAAAAATATAATAATATAAAAAAATTTATTAAATATAAATTTTTTTATTTACAATAATTTATTTGATATAAAATTTTAAAAAATTAAATATAAAAATTAGTTTAAATAAATATATTTATTTTTTTAATACTTTTTTGATTATTTCTAATATTTTTATTGATATTTTTTAATATTTTAGCGATTATATTTGATATTCTAGTTTATTGTTATAATAATAATAATAATAATAATATTTTACAGGATACTGCTGACGACTTGGAGTGTGACAACCTCTCTCTGTAAGAAGTCTCAATTCTTTCATCACCACCGCCGACGAGGTGACCTTGGCTGCGGCAAAGCCAATATTGATTTCAGGTGATGACTCGGTTGGTGGAGTTGAAGTTAAAGATTTAATGTCACGTAATGAAGTCTGGAAGGGTTTAAGATTTAATTAGGATTTTGGAATAAGTTGAAGTTATTGTAGGTCAAGGAAGCCTGGGTTGGAAACCATCGAGGAGAGTTTAATTTTTTGTGTTGGAAACAAATTTACTTTTTATATTAATTGTGTTGTTTTTTTATTTTATTTTATTTTTTTTACTGATACGTCAATTATGTTGTTTTTTTGTTTTTTTCTATCAGTATATCAATTTGTGTTATTTTTTATTTGTGTTTTTTTTAAGTTATTAAAAATTTTTAATTATTAGTTTGTTAAAATAAAAATAAAAATAATATAAAAATAATTGAATTAAGATCACACAATTACATTCCTATATTTCCACTTAAGTCAACTACTTCACCACCATTCAAGCTTCCACCTTTACTTCCTCTTCATTCTTCATATTTCTTATAATAAGCCAAATTTGAAGATATTTGAGGACTGTGTGATGGTTTCTGATCTCAAGTATTATTTTGGAGCTCTCAAACAAAGTGTAATAATTTTTATCACATTAAACTTATGCTTAAAGGCTAATGTAGCACCATTAAGTTAAATTTTGTTTAGAATTATTTTAACATTAAGTAGTAAACTTTTATCAAATTTAAGTACTCAAACTACATGAAAAGAAGGTACTTGCTACACCTGGATGAATATATGCATAGGAGAGCTTTTAGTACCAATAGATTCAGCTTTGGATTATTACTGATTGTTTTGCAAGTTTGTGTAGGTTTCGGTATTTAGTAGTAGTAGGATATAAGTTTATGATGTATCCAACAAGTATCAATGGCACAAGTTAAAGGAAACAACATTACAATATCTTAGAGCCGATTCGAGATTCAGAACAATAAGAAATTAGATGATTTTAATTGAAGAACAATCTTTAGAGACAGCTTTGGTGATTGTCAACTGAATCTTTGTGTTGTCCTACTAGAATCCTTTTTATTGTACTAAATATCTATCATTTGAGATGAGTTGGGAAGAAAATAATTTGACAACATTTAGTATCTATATAAGCAAAAAAACATGTTGTTAAGACTTTTATCCAGCAAGTGTACCGAGTCACAAGTAGTATAAATTTATAAAGTAAAGATGTCGATCTCATAGAGAACAGTTTTGTTTTAAACTTTAGCGTCACTACTCACTAAGTAAGTAAAGGTTTTACGAAGATTTGATGATAAGTTGAGTCAAGAACGTAAAAGAACAATTAAAAACAAGTAACAATTATAAGACGGAGTTTGCAAGATCTAGAAGGACTTTGGAATTGAACTTCATCTCTTTCCCTCATTCGTATTTTGGAATTGATAATAAAATGCAATATTCGTAACTACTCTCAATTGATGCACAATTTAAAATCATTCACACTGATTCCTCTGATATGAAATTCATAAGGAAATCTTCTAAACACTGATTCCTTAGCTATTTAGTAAATTACCCAGCGTTAAGAACGGATGTAATACGCAATCAATATATCGAAACCTATCCCTAGTATTCCAATATATCGACTATTTTCATCTAGGTCGGAAACACAAAAATACTTTCCAGTTAAGTTTAAGAATCAGAATCGAGACTCTATTGATCAGATAAAATCAAGCATTAAACATAAGATGAAAATAGCAATGGAGTAGAAACTGAATATTATATTTAAAATCACCAAAATACAAATGAGTTCAAGAAGTTACATTCAATCCCAAAGTTGCGAAACTTAGCTACTCATAGTAGCCATTACACTTCAAAGAAGAAAGATTGCAAAGAAGAGCAGGAATCCTCAGTAGTTCTTTTTCTTCTTCTCGGCCTTCTTGTTCCTCCCAATCCAGATTCCCTTTCTAAAATCCTAAAATCTTCTTTTAAACTTGGTTTTGGGCCTAGGTGAAGTGGCTTTTCTTTTGGGCTTTTTTCTATTTTAAACTTTTTGTTTCTTTTCTTTATGAATCTTCTCATATATCATTTTCTTTATTCTTTTTCACCTGAAATGTCACAATAATTGAGATTAAATGATTTCCTTTAGCTCAGGACTCAAAACATAAATTTAAATCCAAAAAATCTAAAATTGGGAGAAATTACTATTTTAAATAACACTAAAACTCACAAGTACTCAATATTTTTCATGTATAAAAACACTCAAAATTGGTACTTATCACATGTGTTGTAAGAGTCTGATCGGGCCTGGGTGATTAACAGAACTTTGTAAGCTCTGATACACAATGAACAATGCTTTGAACAATGCTTTGCAGTATATATATATGCTAAAAAGAATATATATCTTTCATGAATTAAGAAAAATAATCTCCTCCATACTTTACATACCTGAACCACGCAAATTCGACACTAAAATCTAAAACAAGCAAAAATGAAATTAAATCATATTTTTTTCTTGCAATGTATCCTTGTTACAAAAGTCTTTTAATTCTTCAAGCTTTATCAATTTGGTGATTATGAGTTTTAGTTTGGCTAGGTCAGTTATTGAATTTTTGCATAAGTTATTTATGAAATGGACTTGACTTAAATGAGTTTAAACTTAACTAATTCTTATAAAATGGGTACTTAACTTGTGTATGACACTAGATATTTGTGGTGATCTGATAGTGGTCCAATAGTGGGTAACACAATAGGCTTATCAAACTTCATTAGGCTTTGATATTATATTATGAAGTAAGTTTAAGTCTAATCCATTCTTATAAAATCGACTTATAATGTAAGGATTGTCCCACTTATATACTATGAATTAGCCTTATTTCTAGCTGATATGAGATCTTCAACAACAACTACTTCAAGATTCAAATTTTTGATGACAGAGAACCATTTTTTTAATCTCTCCATGAACGCTTTCAAGGATTTACTTTTTTGGTTTCAAATATAAATTAAGGCAACAGAAGCCAAATGGTGTGACTAACTAGTTGCAAATTGTATTCCAAACTTGGCGATTAACATGTCAAAATAGTCGATGAATGTGTTAGTAATATTGTAAACCAACTTAAGGTTGCTCTTTTGAGGGAGGAAAGTAGAAGATGACATTGTCAATAGTGTATAGGTTGATATGGGTGACATATATCAATATGTTTGTCAAGATTGGTGTTACTGTTACAAATGTCAACTATGCGAATCTTCTTCCAATTTGTTACGAGGGAGATCTCTATGATCCTGTCAACAAAGGAGTGTCGTTATGATTTTTCTATACTTGTAGTGGTATGGACAAAGGCATGGTATTGTGTCTCAAATTATTGTTATCAAATTCTTATCTCTCGTATAAATGGAAGAGGAATATATTGTGAGTAACTTGATGTCTATCGTGGTTCTCATTTTGTTAAGGATTAGGATACATGTTGTTTTTCTTCCAACTTTCCAATGTGAGCATTATTTTGATGAACTATTCATCTAGTCAACATCTTTTTTTGTGAGAATTTAAAGTTTTTTTATGAAGCTCAACCAATAATGTTACTTCATTCATATGAGTTTTCTAAACCTTTGGTGCTTGTCTTCTTTTATTGTTCGTCATATTTCTTATAAATACTATATGGTCTTAGAAAATCTAATATGTCTCAATAGGTGTCACATGCAAGATAACATTTTATAAGATCGAGAGTTTATTTTCTAACTAAAACTTATTATTTCAATTAACTCAAATTTCTCTTTCTTTTGTTCCTTTGAATAAGTGGTTGTGGTGTCTAGGTAGATACTTCAAATATTCAAGTTAGAAAAAATACATATATAAATAAATAAATAATCAATAAGTAATACATACTTTTGGATCTTTACCTACTTATAGTATTTTATTAGACTCTTATTTGTATGAGTGTTAAGATGTGGCTAAGATAATTTCAAAAACAATATTAACACATAATCTTTTAATTATTCAAGTAAGCATATTAGAATATTTTTAATAGAAATTTCTTACAAAAATTACTTAAATAAAATTATTATGCTAATTAAATATGGTCTTAACAATTGTTTATATTTATATATAGTTGTTTATAAATTAAATAGTTTATTAATTATAAGGAATTAGCTCGAATTTTATGTTAGATTTATAACCACTTATATAGTATGAATTGGTCCTTATCTATAGTTATGAGGGATCTTTAACAATTCACCTCTCTGGCTAAGGTTATCCAACTCATGCGTCAGACTAAATATTCAAATCTGATTAGAAGAAGTTCTGAATTATAAGAAGTGAACTTTAAGTCTAAAAAACTAATTTGTAAAATAAGGTTCGCACCCACTTATATATTATAAATTTGACATGATCTTTAATCAATATAGGATCTCTCTAACAAATTTCACTACAAAGCGTCTACCATAAAAATAAAAAATTACAAATATAGATGGTGAAAGATAAATAATAAGAAGAAAAACAAAAAAATCATACACAAAATTTAATTCGATTCCATTGAAATATTAACGAATTTCAATCTACATCTAACTAAACTCAAATATTACAACTTCACGTATTTTCTCTCGCATACCAAACTCTCACTTAAATGCAACTAACATTGGTTTCTGCCAATACAAAGTACATGAACAATACTTCACAACTCTACTGATATTATCTACTAAGTATTACAAAACCTTTAAATAATAGTATGGTTAGATAATCCAGAAACCATTAAATAAAATTTGTTGAACCAATCTTCATAAATATTTTAAGTTCTAGTTATAATAATTTTATATTCAATTCTTTCGTTTAATATAATATTTTTGTGTATTATATGGATTTAAAAAAAATTAAGAACGAATTGACGTTGGTATGACCATATTTCCACCACAACAAACACACCCTTATTTTCTTGTGTGTTGTCTTTTATTGTTGAGTCAATAATCACACTTTTGGACGGAGGTCGCGTTTTCCACGTTGTTGGCACTTGCTAGTGCATTTCTTATTCGCTGACCCACATGTTCTGCACAAAAACCATTTTTAAATAAATAAAATAAACTTTAAAAGAGAAAATAACTTATAAACTTAGCTTTTATTAAAAATCCATTAATATATTTTACTTTCTTACTTTAAAATAATCTTCTAAGATAAAATTTTCTAAGAAACATTACATCTCTTCAAAGTCTACTTCTCCTTTCTTAATCACCCATTAGCAAAACTTTAGTCTACTTTGCTTATAATTGATATAAGTAATTGTTTCTCTTCCTTGCCATTCAGCACCAAACAAACACAAGACAGATTACAAGCGGTGGCCAAATATGGAGAAAGCAATTCAAAGACAGAGGGTCCTGCTTGAGCATCTTCAACCCAGTTCTTCAAGTTCCAATCTTTCGCAACAAACCCATCAATCTACGGATCTTTCAGTAAGTGGGTCTTTTTCCTGTTTTACAATTTGATTTCTATCTTCGAGAGCTTATGTTGTCTTTGTTAATGTAATGTAAGTGCATAAATTTGATGTCTTGCTAAATGAATGCTGTTCAGTTTGGTTGACTGTGACTTGTGAATGTTTGACTGAGAATCTTAGGATAATTGCTATACTTAAAATTCTATAATAGCCCATAATATTCTAACATGTGAAAGAGAGTGTATTGGAAACAGAAATGTTAAAAGAGTATATGTTTAAAGTATTTTTATTCTGGATTTGTTGAACCAACTTTAACTTTCTGAAGTATATTTGGAAATGCTTTACTTTGTTTAAGTCTCTTTTCCATTTCTTGTTAGGCTTCATCATGTTTTGCTGGGAATTCTTCACATGGGCAAAAGGGTGGATCAGAAGATGATGTGGTGATTGTAGCGTAAGTTTGTCTATATAAATGGTTTTATTTGTGTGATTTCTAATTCGCTATTTATCAAAGTTGAGTTGACCTGACCATCTCTCGTATTGTGGGATCTAATCGAGCTGAGTTTGGATTTAAATAAATGATCTTATCGAAATTTTGGGTCAGATGAAGACATGTAAATCCATGCCACGAGCACCCTTACTAAGGAGATACACATTCATGTAAAATTGTAAATCGTTTAAATACTTGGACTAGTTTGACTGATTCTGTGAATTTTCCTACTATCAGTCAGAGACTTGGAATAGTTTGATCAATGATGTATCATTCAAAGGGATAAATTTAAGTATTTACTCTTTGATTATATTGATGAGATTATTGGACCTTTTAGCTTTAATTTGTCTGCAATAACCAGGGCATATCGAACTGCCATTTGCAAAGCAAAACGTGGAGGCTTCAAGGATACCCTTCCAGATGATCTTCTTGCTTCAGTTCTGAAGGTAATTCTTTGATCAAAAGAGTTTGAATATAAAAATAGTAAGTACAAAAAAATGCTTTAGTGAACATTCGTAATGGTTTATGATTGGAACATGTCAACCTTGAAATATTTTGAGCTACATTTGTTGATCAGTGGTTTATTTCTTTTACTTCTCTTTTGTTCTGTGGTTTCTAAACTGAGTTTTCCTATAGGCTGTGATAGAGAAAACAAATGTGGACCCAGCAGAAGTTGGAGACATTGTTGTAGGCACAGTACTGGCCCCTGGATCAGATAGAGGAATTGAGTGCAGAATGGCTGCCTTTTATGCAGGTTTCCCGGGTACATTTTACAGTCTTCATTCACATGTTATATGAAATCATTGATTTTACTGAATGTAGAAATACTGATGAGGTGGCTTCATATGATTATGCTTGTAGCTCGTATGTAATTTAGCGCGATTTCTAATATATGATAAATCTCGCTCAATTTTCTACCAGACACTGTGCCTCTTCGAACTGTCAATAGGCAATGTTCATCTGGACTGCAGGCAGTTGCCGATGTAGCTGCTTATATAAAAGCCGGGTTCTATGACATTGGTCAGAATGAATGGATCTAAACTTTATATTAAAATTCCATGGCCTGGTTATTTCTTTAGCCTAATCTTCCTGATATTTCATGCAGGTATTGGGGCTGGATTGGAGTCTATGTCACATGACACTGTGAATAGGCTTAGCAAAATTAACCCAAAGGTATATTTTGAAGTTGTATATTTTGAAGTCCTCCACATTTTCCTTTGAGACGTGTTTGCCTTGACTTTTGATTATATTAATTAACAGGTAGAGACCTTTGCACAAGCCCGGGATTGTCTTCTTCCTATGGGGATAACTTCTGAGAATGTAGCACAGCGCTATGGTGTGACAAGGCTAGAGCAAGATCAGGCTGCTGTGAGTATGACACAAGTATTTAATATGCTAAGGGTTTGTTTCGGAAAATTCTTTTGTATACAAGAAGAAAAATGTAAAATGAGTGCCTTCATAAGCTAAAACTACCTTACACATGAGTTAAAAGTCTGATTTTGTAGAAACTAAATGAAAGAGTTTCTATAAGTTAGCTTTTGCATAAGCTAGTTTTAGCTTATGGAGAAACTTATTTCACCTTTTTTATCCTAGAAGTGTTTGTAGAGAAGTTTGTCCAAACAGATCCTAAAAGTTATGAGGAGATTATCATGATGCATGAACTTTAATTTGTATATTTAGGTTGAGTCTCACAAGCGTGCTGCAGCCGCAACAGCATCTGGTAAATTCAAAGAAGAAATCATTCCAGTTTCTACAAAGGTAAGCATCGACTTCCGAAATGATCTTTCCTGTAGTATCAGTATATTATAATATGCTACTAATGATATTTGTTTTCAAAGTTTGTGGACCCTAAAACTGGAGTGGAGAAGAAAATTATTGTTTCTGTTGATGATGGTATCCGGCCAAACACGAATATAGTGGATTTGGCAAAGCTGAAGCCTGCATTCCACAAAGATGGATCCACAACAGCAGGTATTAAACAACTATCTTTTGTTAACTTTGTCACTCTAGGGGACATCTTATACCTTGTGAATATAATAGTTTTCAATCTCTTTTTTCAATTTCAGGGAATGCTAGCCAAATTAGTGATGGTGCAGGAGCTGTGCTCCTCATGAAGAGAAGAGTGGCTGTGCAAAAGGGGCTTCCTATTCTTGGAATCTTCAGGTAAACAATAGCAATGACCTGCATGTATCCTATAATGTGCACACCACCTGCATTTAGCCCTGAAATACATGTTTTCCTTTATCCAAACTCGATGCTCAATAGAAGCTGCACTTTGAACTATTAATTTGATTAATTTAACACCAAACTACAACAGAGTCTTAGAAGTTAATTCAGTTCCTGAGTGTTTAATTAAATGTAAACTAACAGAAGAGGCATGTAGATGTAGGGCTACTATGCAATATATACTTACATTTGGCATCCTGCAGGCGAAGCTATTGAAAAATATTTATGTGTGTGTGTGTGTAAAATTGTCTGAAAAGTGGCTGTAATATAGGATACTCAAAGCTTGAAGCCATGTGCTTCAATTTTATATATGAGAATATTATATGCTGAAAGGATATGTGAAATCCGTAACTCATAAATTTTACTTGAAACCTGTTCAGACATGTACCGATACTGAACTCAGGTTTCTAATAGAACCTTATTCATTATTTTTTTTTTTCTATTTTAAATTTGTAAAAATGAAATTTGTCTCACAAGTGAATTCAATTTTCAGGAGTTTTGCTGCTGTTGGAGTAGATCCTGCAGTCATGGGTGTTGGCCCAGCTGTTGCCATCCCAGCTGCTGTGAAATCTGCTGGTCTTGAACTTGGCAACATTGACTTATATGAAATCAATGAGGTAAAGGTTTTAAGATTTGTCATTACAGACATTGTTTGGACAAACTTTTCTATAACATTTTAAGCCATTAGAGAAGAAATAACGAAGTAAAATGCATTGAACTCTTCTCATAAACTGAAATCAAATTATACATCTTTCCTCTGAGAGAAGTTAAATGACAGAGTTTCTATAAAAGTTAAGTCCACAACTTGATTTTCACTTATGGAAGAAGGTAAATTTATTTTACTCTCTGATTTTCTTTATATGTTCAGAAGAAAAGTTTATTCAAATGGGGTCTTAATTGATACTTTTTATTGCATATTTCCACAGCCAAGTCGCTTCAATTAATCTTGTACTAAGTGTTTATCAATATAATGGTTTCGCAGGCCTTTGCATCACAGTATGTTTATTGCTGCAAGAAATTGGGACTTGATCCCAAAAAGGTCAATGTCAATGGTGGTGCCATTGCTCTTGGACATCCTTTGGGTGCTACAGGTGATGTTAACATGTTTTCATCAGAAATTTATCTTACTTTTTCCTCTTATTATTTTCTTATTAAATGGAAGAGACAAAATTCTCCAGAGAGGCTCATCTTTAAATTACTGTAACATGTTTACTCATGTACATTTATTGATAAAACAATAATTGCAGTACTATGAGAAATGTGAAACAAGAATCAACTCAACTGAGATTAATGACTCGTTGAGTTATTATACATAAGTTGTTGAAAACATAAAAATAATAACAGAAAAAATAATAAAAACTATTTCTAACATTCTACGAGTTTAAACTGAATAACTATCATGAACCTAATGCTGACTTTGTTGGTGAATTTTCATGCTGCCCTTTTATGACAGGTGCACGCTGTGTTGCCACTTTGTTGAATGAGATGAAACGCCGTGGCAAGGATTGTCGCTATGGTGTAATTTCCATGTGCATAGGTAGGTGATTTCTTAAGTGAAATGGAAATAAGAACATGATGAGTAAACACAACTAGAAAAGTTAAAGTTAGTGATGAAACTTAGGAGAAATAAACAGATTAATGGTACATGCATGTGAGAGTTTAAGAGTGTTATTCCTTTCCATATAACATTATTGAAATGTGCATGATTTCAGGGTCTGGTATGGGAGCTGCTGCTGTATTTGAAAGGGGAGAGTATTGAAGATTTGTGCAAGTTTTTATGGTTAGAATAAATAACGAGCTTTGTTCACAGGACACTTGTATTATTGTAAATCATTTGAAAGTCTTTCTATTTTGAATTCAGTTTTGATGGGAATGTAACAAAAAAGTAGCAGTGTGGACAAGTGATTATTATTATTAAATGATAAATAGCACTTTCAGTTCACCTGAACATTGAGTAAATCACTAATAGTGGGTTTGAATGATAAAAATTAGAGGAAAAATTAATTTTAGAGAGAAATTGAAATGTGTTATGACAAAAATATATTGAATATATATAGGATTTTAAAAGAATTTGAAATTTCAAAAATTTATTAAAGTAATTTAATTATTTAAAATTATAGAACTTTGTCAATGCTAGTGAACTTTTTTTTTTTTTTATTGATACAAGTGGGAGTTTTCCAATTATCATTGATAATTCTTGATGTTAGCTAGAGTTGTATTTTGTCAACATTAACCAAATTTTCTTGACCAATGTTGGTGTGACTATGTTTTGGTTGATGTTATCTACATTCTATTTTGTTCATGTTTGTTGTATGAAAATAACTTTGACGATGTCAATCGAAAAATAATCATATAATTGATTTTAATTTGAAAAAAAAAAACTTATTAAGAGTAGAAAAAATAATTTTGAAATCCATAACATTTCAATTAAAGTTAACCTTTCAATTTTGATTAATTAAAGTTAACCTTTCAATTTTGATTAAGTGAATGGTGTAATTTGTTGAAATAAGTAAATTTTAATATTTTTATGAAGATTGCTAATTCATGCTTAGAAACACAACTTTAAAATAAAGAAATCGTCATTCTAAATATGACTTTAACTTTGATCAAGCTTTCAACACTAAAGTTGTGTAAATTTTTTTTTATAATTTTTTTTTTAAGAAAGATGTGCTTAGAAATTTAAGTTTAATTTTTTAAATACTTTTTTTCTAAAAATTGTGCGTATAAACATGATTTTTCTTTCTTCTTTTTTTTTTCTTTTAGAAATTATGTATGAACAAATGTATCATGTCCAAAATTACACAAAAAAAAATAATGAGTTTGATATTAAAGAAATAACAACTTTACAATTTGGTGGACTACCAATATCATATATAATTAAATTAGATGACTAATGATCTGATTGTAAGAATATTCAAACTTTTAGATTACTTTGTCCTCATTGTCATTATTGCTTGTTCCTTTTATCATTTACAACCATTAATATTTGTTGACCCATATTACATTATAAGGAACATTTACAATGTCATTATTACTTGTTCCTTTTACCATTTACAACCATTAATATTTGTTGACCCATATTACATTTTAAGGAATATTTACAATATGAAGTACAATTTCATGGAGTTTAAAATGAGAATTAATGGTGATGTTATACAAGACCATATTTCATTCTCAACCCTCACCTGCACTAAACATTCAATAAGACTAAATACTATTCATATCTATAAGAAAATAGATGAACCAATTCAAAGTAAAACAAAAAGAAGTTCTTATTATTAGAGAATGAAGGTCACTTATCGATATAGACGATAAAAAAATTTTGTTTCTAACTTTTTTTTATTTGAATTATTCATCTTCTTAATTTTTTTTATTCAAATTAGTGGTCTACTCATTATTTTTTATTTTCTAAATTACATTCAATTGACATCATTAATTTAATTAATAAATTACATTTGCATAAAAAAGTTATATGTAGTTACAAATTAAATACAACTACTAATTTAAAAATAAAATCAATATATTTTTTTAAAATTTTCCAAAAAGAAAAAACCATTTAAGTTAAAGAAAATAGACATTAAATAAACAAAACAATTTATAAAAAAATATAAAACATACGTGAGTTTAAAAATAAAAAATGTTTTACATTAAAATAACGTTCACATACGTGATTTAAAAAAATTTTAAAAAAGTAAAAAAAAAAAAGTCATGTTTGTAGACACCATTTAAAAAAAATTAAAAGAAAATGAAACTCGTGTTTCTAACTATGATTTCTCTATAAAATAAAATAAAATAATAAATGCATGCTTGAGAGCACAAGTGTCATTGATAATTCTTGATGTTAGCTAGAGTTGTATTTTGTCAACGTTAACCAAATTTTCTTGACCAATGTTGGTGTGACTATGTTTTGGCCGATGTTATCTATATTCTATTTTGTTCATGTTTGTTGATATGAAAATAACTTTGACGATGTCAATCGAAAAATAATCATATAATTGATTTTAATTTGAAAAAAAAAACTTATTAAGAGTAGAAAATATAATTTTGAAATCCATAACATTTCAATTAAAGTTAACCTTTCAATTTGATTAAGTGAATGGTGTAATTTGTTGAAATAAGTAAATTTTAATATTTTTATGAAGATTGCTAATTCATGCTTAGAAACACAACTTTAAAATAAAGAAATCGTCATTCTAAATATGACTTTAAC
>Ga0209489_107490_pt1 | contig 16171 bp, 9 predicted proteins | sample SiratrowhiteBW_FD_187527 | JGI IMG/M metagenome (GOLD analysis project Ga0209489, IMG submission 187527) | Root nodule microbial communities of legume samples collected from California, USA - Siratro white BW (SPAdes) (version 2) | ecosystem: Host-associated > Plants > Roots > Nodule | place: USA... | reverse complement strand
TTTTAAAATTTCAGTTTAGCTTTATTATGTAATTTTGATATATGTTAACTATGGAATACTGTGAGATACACATGATGATAATACTTTAGCTGTCATAGTAGAAGCTTTAATTTTGTGGGGTGTTACACTAAACAATCCATATGTTAAAAATCTCACATCAATTAGAATATAATAATGTCTTTTAATAGTTTATAAATGGATACAAATTTTATTTTATCAAATCGATTTTGTAAGAATAAGTTAGACTTAAATTTCACTTTCTAAGAGAGTTTCACTGTATCAACTCTGATTTTGTTTCATTTGTAATAATTCATTATATATTATGACTTCAAAAATATCATTATTTTCAGTAACAAATATGACCATACATAATATATCGAATCTTCTAAATAATTATTTCAGTGTATATTATTTAAGTTTAAATTCCACTTTTTACACCATCTTTATTCCTTAAGATGTTAAATTTAAATTAAATGCACCATTTTGTGGTATTCTCCAAGACTTTGACTTGTAAGAGATAAAGTGTTTAGAACACTTTAACATAAAGAATCCACAATTGTTACTTAAAACATAATAAAATAATAAATGCACATAAATATATACATACACATTGTACTTGAGAGCTCTAATACCCAATTCTATTGGGTTTACACAGTGCATGCTGTTTCAAATTTGCATATATACATAACTATTAGAATATTTATATAACATAAAAAATAATATGCTCTAATTACAAAAGAATAAGAGTCTCCTGAGACTTGAAAAACGGTTATGCACTTATGTATGCTGAACATGAAGAAAACAGTTATGAAACAACATACAAAACCCAAGCTAGTAAAAACAATTCACTAAACTATAAACATATAAATTTATAATTAAAAATAATAATTTCACAGTACACTTAATCCAATGCCACAACTATCATACTTTCCCTCTAAAGGTCCATATTTAGAGTAATCAAATATTCATTCTACACATCGCGATCACGTAACATAGCACTTGAAAACTTCTATAAAATAAGTATTAAGTATGTTTATTTAAAACTAACATCTCACTTATGATTAAAATTTAACTTGTATATATGTATGTAATTCAACAAAATCAAGATATTTCATTGGAAAAATATTCAGAGATATATGCACTTTTCATGAATAGTTATATCAATTCCTAAAGCATTATAATTATAGAATTCGATAAATTAAAACTATAAAAAGCAAATGTAACTATCTACAATTTTTATATTCATCATTTTTTTTCTAATTTAATTCAAATCATACATAAATAAGTCAAAATGTCTAAAAGTGAAATAGGACAACATAGGTTTGGAATAATGTTTCTTTAAATTGCATACGTAATAAATTAAATATTTATACTTAAATCCTTAAACGAAATATTTATTTGTATTTATTTTGGTTTAAGTTTTTGAAATATTGTTAACTTTTTTCGCTTTTTCAAAATTTCTTTTATCATAACCATTGATATGTTTTGTATTATATGATAATACAACAAATGAAAATGGCATAATACTCATAATTCATGAATATTCGAATTTTTTTTCTACAGTGGAACTAATCCAACTTTTAATTCCCCTAGTAGCATACCTTGTCAAAATATTGTAGAGATAGAACAATTTACTCTACAGTTCACAATTCTAATATATTTTGCAAATTTGGCTGGAATATCAGTCCAAAATTTGACATCCACTGATTTTATTTTTTTTGTTACTTTTTTTTTAAAAAAAAAACTAAGAGAAGGAAATTTAGAAAAAAAATAAAAATAATTACTTTGAATATAATTATGTAAAAAAATATTTGGAAAAATAATTATTTAGAAAAGTAATAGTTTTAAGAAATAATTATTTAGAAAAATATATATTTTAAAAATTAATTTCGTAGAAAAATAATATTTAGTCAAACAATTATTTAGTTTTCTGTTGAATTAAAATATGTAATATTAATATTAGTTTAATTTAATTAAAAATAGAAAACAAAGAAAACCAAAAAATAAATCAAATATAAGTAATTAAAATTAAAAATTTAAATAATATTCATAATGATCTAAATAGAATTAAATAAAGAAAAAATAAAAAGTAAAAGATAAATTTGGATTTGAATTAAAATCACTTGCCTAATTTATTGTTTTTTTTGGTAATGATATACTAGAAAATAAAATTATTGATGGGAAATTCAAAGGTCATGATTGTTGGAAAAATGATTTTTTATGTGTTCTTATAAATGACTATATGAGCATCTTTTGGCGATTTTAATTTTTCATGTTCCTAATTCTTAATAATAAGTTTTGAATTTGAGTTTCATCGGTGAACCTTCATGTGTTCTTAGTAATTTTTATGTTTAATCTTTATAAACTAATTTTTATAGTTTTTGTTTACTTTATTTAAGATGTACATAACATAGTGTTTAAATCGTGATGGACATGTTTGTATACACTAAACATGTGAGCACATGATAGGTGAAATTTTTGAAACTTTTCATAATCATACCATCTTTCTTTCAGTTTAATGACAAATTTTACAGTTAGTTGTACCTTTCTTGAATTGATCATCTCCTCCACCATAACCTTGTGTTGCTTGTGTCAAATTCAAGTACTTTAAGAATGTTTGATTTTGAAGGAGCATGCTCTAGTGTCTTTGATACAACTTTGTAATAGACATGACTAACATTAATCATTATAGTCACTTCTCTTTTAATATATGTAATAATGACCATAGAGGATTTTAGAAGTTTTTTAGTATATTTAGGATTGAATTGATATATTTAGTTAAGTTGGTCAACAAAGTGACTTTATCATCTACCTTCATCCTCTAATTAATTCCTCTAATTAATTTTAGGAATCTTATTAATCCAATTTGTTGCTTTTGAATTGACTTCCCTCATTGTAAAATAATAATAGGAAATTAACAAACTCAACAACTCAACATTTAATATGTTAATCAAAGATAACACTTGAACTCTCTATATATTGAAATTTATTAACTTACTTGTCCATGTCATATTAAAAATAATTATATTCAACCATATATTTTATTTAAGTAACATTTAATTTAAGAAAAAAAGTATAAATTGAATATTTAAAAGAAATATATATAATAAAATAATTTTGAGAACTTAACAACGAAAACGCAAATTTTAAATGCTTAGTAGAGTAGAAATCAATACAATATGAAAAAGTCATTTAACATTTTTTCTGTACAATATAAAAGAACAGCAGAAAAAGAGAAAAAGCCTACTGGCCCAAGACCGAACACTTAAAGGATGGAAGAATACAACTAAAGAAGAATAACCTCAAAAATAAAGGAGAATGATTCAAGAGAAGAGGAAAAAAATTTTGGAGGACTTTGATTTCTCAAAATGGCTTAATATAAATGACAAATGACTAGTTCTATTTATAGTACTGACGGGAACATTCTAGACTCCTAATTATTTTTCATCATAAATATAATTATTAAAATAATTATTATAATAACAAAAGATAATAAAAAAAGGAATAGTGTTATTTATCATCGTGTACATGATTAAATATGTTTTTAAATAATTATTTTTCTGAATAATTTTTTTCTCAAATTATTTATTGCATTTATAAATATTTTAATTATTATATTTATTATTAAAAATCTATAATTAAATTATATAAAACGTTTTTACTTTTTACTTTTTAATTTTTTTCTTCTCCCTTTTCTTAAAAGATTTGGAAAAAAGGGAAAATAAAATATGTAAAATTGTTAATTATTTACTTTTCTACAAATTGGTTTTTAAATATGTATTTTATAAATATTGTTTCTTAAAATATATATTTTCCTGAATAGTTATTTCTCAAGATATGTATTTTTCTAAATAATTATTTCTTAAATAATTATTTTTTGTAAATTATTATTTTTCTGAATAAATTTTTTTCTAAGAAATTATTTTTTAAGTAGTTATATTTTATTTTTTATTTCTAAATTTTTTAAGTAGTTATATTTTAGAGGATTGAATTCTGAATTATAACAGTTAGGGGTGATATTGCGACTCTATATCCGTCCCGTTTCGACCCTCTAAGAATAGGTCCCCTACGTAATATTTACCGGTCAATAGCTTTAATCCGTCTCACGTAACTATAGCTTGGGAGTGGACCTGCATAAATTTTAAAAATTAAAAAAATATAAAAAAATATTTTATAATTTTTTTAATCTCAAATTTCACTGTCTTATAAAAAACAATCTATAACAATTAAAAAAACTTAAAAAACTAACAATTTATTGTTTATTACAAGTAAATAAAGGAAACACACAATGAAAAAAAATATTAAACTTGATCATGAAATAAAATCTATATTTATACCTATAAATACTTAGTTATAATAAACAAAAATACTTAGTTAGAATTTAATACACAAACCATATTCATAATAGTAAAATATGTAAAAAAAAAAACTTAATATAAGTTAGAATAGAGAATGTACTGTGAGATATGAAAGGTTGACAAATTTAAATGTCAAGTCCACCTTGTATTCTTTTTTTTTTACAGCAGTCTATGGACTCGTGCTCCACATTATCATCTTATAAACAGTTACATATGTGTAATCTTTTTGGCATAATATGCTACTTGTGGAATAAAAGGGATTCAGACTAAGAATAGACGACCTAAGTTTTACTTGAGCCAATAAAATTTTCTCCCACGTTGAGAAGTTTATATTCATATTTACATGGTGGGAAAATAAGATTGAGGGAGTAAGTTTTGGTGGCATGCATTGCATATGCATGGTATTGTTGGAAGAGAGAATGCAGATTTCAAGAAAAGGGTAGAAGACATTGTGGTGTTGTGACGTCCAAGGCCCGCCAAACACACTCCTCCGTCTTTTGCGGAGGAGTAATATTCTCCAACTCCAGTTCAACACACAAGACAAACAAAGCAAAGAAAAATGATAGCAAGAGAGAGATAAAAAACCATAAAAAGGAAAAGGAAATAAAAAGTACCACATTACTGACTACCACTGCCATTCATCCAATGCAACAAATGATGTTGCAAAGTATATTATAAACAACTCAAAGAAAACAAAAGGTCAAACATACACAACTTGGACTCAACTTGTGTTGGATCTCTATTTAGGCCCCCCCTCACCATCCCCATCAACCCCCCCTTCTTTGCTTAGCTTTTTATTTGCCACATCAATTTCCCTTTTCACACCACACTCCTCCCAAATTCATCACTCCATTCCACCCTCTAATGTAATCATTCATAAAACCACACACACACACAACATTCATTATCCTACTTTTGGCTTCACCACCCTCCCTTTTTTTAGGCTGTAATTGCCTTTCTGCTTCATCTCTTCCTTCATGGAAAACCAATTCTTCCTCAATGCTGCTGTGCCCCCTCAGCTGCATTTTCAGCCTTCACCACCTCCTTGTCCACCCTCTTGGCACTCACTCTCTTCTCCCATGGATGTTCAAGTTTTGAATTGTGACCAGACACAGGATTGCTTTTATACACCAGCATGGGACAAGTCAACGGATCATGGTGTTCAGTTTGATTCTGCACTCAGTTCCATGGTGTCTTCTCCTGCAGCTTCCAATTCCAACATGTCAAGTGAGAATTTTGTCATCAGGGAGTTGATTGGCAAATTGGGAAACATTGGTGGCTCTGATGAGATCTCGCCTCATTCTCAGCCTTTGCTTGCTGCATCTTCCTACATCAATGGCAATAACAGCACCAACACTTCATGTTACAGCACCCCTTTGAGTTCTCCTCCAAAGGTGAACATGAACAAGATCCCCACAATGATGAATCACTTGGTCAAAGAGGGCATGCCCCCCAGTTTGGGGACCTCAATGTCCTTGAATTCCACTGTGGCGGAATTCTCAGCTGATCCTGGCTTTGCTGAGAGGGCTGCAAAGTTTTCTTGCTTTGGAAGTAGGAGTTTCAATGGCAGGACCACCCAATTGGGTCCCAACAATGCTGAGTTGACTCACAGATCTTCTCCATTGCTGGAAAATGGGAAGCTCCATAGAGTCTCAAGTAGTCCATCTCTCAAAGTGCTTGGATCTCAAATGAGTGCCCAGGAGAACAAGAATTCTCCTTTGCAAGACCAAATGGAAGTGGCCAATTCTCAAGAGGAATCAACAATCTCAGAACAAATTCCCAATGGGGACAATGGGATGAAACCTTCCCCTTATGCGAATTCTAGAAAAAGAAAGGGTCCATCCAAAGGAAAAGCCAAGGAAACTTCAACCCCCACCAACCCCCCTATGGTAAGTACTTTTTATGCCAAAATTGTTTTGTTTCACACTTCTGATTCAAGGGTGACTTCATTTCCTAAATCCCAAAGGGTCTTTCACTTCAGGCTGCTGAAGCCAGTGAAGATTCAAATGCAAAGCGCAGCAAGCCTAACGAAGGTGAAGGGAACGAAAATGGCCAAGTGAAGGCAGAGGAAGAGTCCAAAGGGGTAACTACTAGCAGTGCAAATGATGACAAACAGAACAGGAGTAACTCAAAACCTCCAGAGCCTCCAAAGGATTACATTCATGTCAGAGCAAGAAGAGGTCAAGCCACTGACAGTCATAGTCTTGCAGAAAGAGTAAGAACCAACCAGCCATTTTCTCTCTCTGAATGACCCTTTGTAGCCTTTTATTTTGACATTGTGCAAACTGATTTTGAAATAGGTCCGGAGGGAGAAAATCAGTGAAAGAATGAAGCTTCTCCAAGATCTTGTCCCAGGTTGCAATAAGGTATGCATGTGCTGATAAGCTAAATCAAAATGCAAAACAATTAAGGTTGGTTTTTGAATTTATTCCTTAACTAATTTGGTTATGAACTGTTTGTTACAGGTGACAGGTAAAGCACTTATGCTTGATGAAATTATAAACTATGTGCAGTCATTGCAGCGCCAAGTTGAGGTAAACCAGACTTAGCCAATAAGCATCTGAAATGATGCCCACAAAAATGTTAAAAGATTTCTTGGTCATTAAGAATGCCTTTTGGTGTTGCAGTTTCTGTCTATGAAGTTGGCTTCTGTTAACACCAGGCTGGATTTTAGTATTGAGAGTCTAATCTCGAAAGATGTAAGTTTCAGGGCTCTAGACAATGGGTTTGCTTTTTTAACTAAAAAAAATTGTTGCTTTTTTCCTGAATTGGGATTTGTTGGCTTTTTGGTGATTTCAGATATTTCAATCAAATAATTCTTTGGCACACCCAATATTCCCACTAGATTCCTCAGCACCAGCCTTTTATGGGCAACACCCTCAGCCAAACCCAGCAATCCACAGTAACATTCCTAATGGAACTGTGTCCCACACCTCAGTGGACCCATTGGATTCTGGTTTGTGCCAAAACCTTGGCATGCAGTTACCTCACCTAAATGGCTTTAAAGAAGGTGCCTCTCAGGTAATCAATTCCTTCAAGTTTCTCTTCAAAATAAAGTGAGTGAAAAAAGTGCCTTATTCTCTTAAAGTCTCATTACACTTTTTCTAATTCTTCTTATCCAATTATTTCCAGTATCCAATAACATTCTCTGAAGATGACCTCCACACCATTGTTCAGATGGGATTTGGCCAAACTGCAAATAGGAAAACACCAATACAATCTCAGAGTTTCAATGGTAACCAATAAAGCAAAAGCAAAAAATGTTAATACCACACATCGTTTTCATTAGGCCCATCAAAAATTGATCTTTATGTTTAATGCAGGCTCAAATCAAGTACCCCTATGAAAGTTAAGCTCTGATCACCATTCATTACGCCTGAATTGAAGCTCGGAGGAATAGGAAGACTGCTTCTGTACACAACAAGAAGAGATTTAATTTGAACGACCCCTTGAATTATTAAGCCATTATTATGATAATTAGGTATAATAGAACCCTCTTTTGTCATTATGTTAGCCATTTCTTTTCTTACCCTTTCCATGATTTTACCTTTTAATCTTCAGGGGCAGTTCTTTTCAATTTTTTTTTTTACAACTATTCACTGTAAAATCTTTAGGATCGATTCTGTATTCTCTTGGTGCAAATTCTTATTATTACAGCACCAATTGTAAGATATAGTGCTAATTAAAGGAGTTTTTCTACTACCCGCTATTATGATTATTCCTTTTCACTTTGTCTATTATTGTACGCTTTATATAATTCACACATCACATCAACCCACAAAGAATTTTCGTGGGACTTTATTAAAATCTTATTATAGGTCATGTCAATTAACCTTCTCCTAAATGGCGTAATCTAGTCGATGTGATTCTGAATTGTGTTGCTAACCAGCTGTATTAGTGGGACCATTTTTTTTATCTTAAAATTATAATTCTAATTTGAATGATCAAGACATTTGGTTAATTTGAGCTGTGGTCAACCATAACTTCTGCCACTTTCTTTGTCTTTTTCTCTGTAACTTTCTTTGGTTCACCAAAAGTGGAAGCTTCTGTGCCGTTTTTTACTAAATGGGATAGAAAAATCCAAGGGAAAAAAAAGCATTATAAATTTTAGAGGTTTGAAGTTAGAAGTTATAACCACCCCTTTCAGAGCAAACATAATTTTTTTACTAATATATGTGAACATAAAAGGAATCCCAGGTTGGCATTGGTGAACTTCTGACTAGGCCCAATGAATCATTGAGCTTTATAATTTCATAGCTTTTATTATTAATTTGGTGAATAAGAAAAGGGGTTTGTAGTGGAGTTCAGGTTTGGAAAAGATACTCTGGAGATATTACACTAATCTTTTTCCCAGAGGTTGTTAGCAAAAATCCAGTTTGAAAGGTTTAACAAAACATTTCTGGGTCTGGTCATACCATTTTAATATTCTGGTTCTATAATTGGTTTGCAGATTAGTGTGATTTAATTATTGCAAAGATGCTTTGAATATGGTGCTGTGTACAGCAGAGTTGCATGTATTTTATTATTATCATTATTGTATTATTGTGCACATAGTTTTTCTTTCTTTAAGAAAGATAAACAAATTGAAATCAAAAGTGTTAATCTGACACCCTTGTCCCAAAAAATTAGAAACTCCTAATCATATAGCGACGTGTCAAAGGATGCATTCGTACATATTTTAATTAGGATATTAAAGTGAACAATTATTAAAAAGACAAAACAATTAATGCATTAGATTAATTGATTTTGTATAAAATTAATCTACAGGAGCAGTACTATATTGAATATGTGAAATTATTATCTTTAACATTAATTATATAGTTTTTGCTTAACTATTCAACCTAGGTTACCTTCATTGGGGTTCTCAATATTTTATGATTCATGTCAACAATGATGTTAACTAATAAATGAAACATAACCTTGACAAGGAACATACAGCGTGTAAGGGTAGCTGGTACCCTAATTTAATCACTTAACAATTGAATTAATTTTCCCTACTATAACATTTGTTAATTTGTCATTTCATAGTTTTATATTCTTTTGGCACAGAACACTCTTTTTCATAATCCGTAAGGAAAGGTCTGTGAAGCAACAGCATATATAATTGCCTTTGGTTATGTTTAATTAAGCTGTCCACTGTGCTTAATTAATTTTCTTAATTATTGCAGTTTATTTATGGGCTGGTTGATCCCATTTAGTGCATAAAGTTATAACAAAATCAACCTGAAGATTAATTTAGAGTTATATGAGATTGGCCAACAGAAAGTGAGAATTATCAGACAGTCTATTATGGAGAGTTTTATCAATTTTGATAAAGCTGGCTTTCAGTACAGGAACCATTAAGCTTTTCTTCAGTGAATTGCTTGCATAAGCACTTTTAAAAGTTCTAAGAAGTTCTGATAAAAAAAAATCTATTCCCCTTTAGAAGGCAAATAGGTGATCATGTATACCTAGCTGTTTTCTTCTTTCTACCTTACTTTCTTCTTTTATTTTTATTTCTTTTTTTTCTTCTTTCCAATCCATGTTGCTTGTAAAATAAATCTGCTTTACTATTTATCATCTTCAACCACTGAAGAAAATTTAAGCTCAACTACATGGGGCTTCCATTTGCCTAATTTTAGGTTGAATTTTGCAGTTCAATTGTCATAATCAGATACTGAATTCCATGACCCTAATAGAAAGAAAAAGAGAGAAAAATGTGCTTTCAAGGAAATACCTTTAGATCGTCCTTCTAAAATGACAAGAAGATGAGGCCCTACCAAGCAAGAATGTTTTGAGAGATTTATAAGGCACCATAATGATGATTAGGGTAGGTGCCCTACTAAGTAAAGTTGTCACTGCTCTATCACCCACTTCCCACTTATATTTGGGACCCTCTTTCACCTTAGGATGAAGCAAATAACTTGTTTTTGGGGATTTTGGCAAATTTACTTCCTTTGTTTGGGGAGAAAATCAAACACCCTATTTTAAAAACCCATCATTTGTTTCACCAACCATCCATTATTTCATGCTCTACAACTGTAACATTTTGCTGTCACTATTTTCTGCATTTCAAAGCCTCTCACCATCAATCACCAATCTCCCACCCTTTAATTACCTTTCAGTCTTTTAACAAAATTTATGTTTATAATTTGAGTCACCATCAATGCCCATTTTCGTTTCTCACTTAAAATTTGATTCAACACTTTTGTTAGCTAACTTTATAGTAACACCCTTGAGATATACAATTAAGTTTAGGGACAACACCTACCAGTGACAGTGAGGTGCTATTCGACATGAGACACGTTGTGCACGGGTCCCCACCTTCATGCCATTTTTCCTTCATCAAAGAATAACCCTTGTGGTCAAACACATCATATACCATTAATTATTTTTGCAAGGGAAACATATATTAATTTCACTCAACAACAACAAGAGAGGCTATGCCCTTCCTTCATTTGGGGCACTACTTTCACCACTCAATTTTTGTTGCAGTTAATTTTTTCTCTTTTTCATCTCTTCTCGTAGATTTACCAGTTCGTCTTTTTCATCATGTTTGTACACGAACTAGAACATTCTGTCTTATTTTATGATCACTTTCTGTCTTTTCAATTAATCATTCCCCAAGGACTGCAGTGTTGATATAGATTACTAGAGAAAAATGTTCCCAAAGAGAACAGACACTTACATATCAGAGGTTCTGTGATAAATTCTACATACTTATTTAATGTTTAGAGCAATCTCTCTAATAAGAGAATGCAACGTTTTTAAATAAACAAGAAGCTTAATATATTATTTGTGAAGATAATTTAGTCTTGACAAATAATAATAAATTAATTTACTTTTGCTTATTGCTTAAAATCTACTGAGACTTACCAAATTTTGTTTATTATTTAATGAGTTTGATGTTGTAGTTTAAATAAAATAAAACAAATTTTGAATCTGAAGTTTTATTTGAATTTTTATTTTTGAGGATAGGGTTGTGATTAATGCATCAGTGATGCTTAAATTATGTGGCATTGATGCATCTGTGTTGCATTGTAATGGCCCTCATGCGGCTATCATTAAATTGTAGATATTGAAAAAGAGAGAAGAAAATATCAAAGAGCAAGAGAAAATAATTCATTAATATTTGAATTTGCATGAACACATAAATACTATTATTTAGGTAATGTCACGTTTTCTTGAGTGCAAAAGAAGAAAATGACATTAGACTCAAAAAGAGAAAGAGAGAGAGAGAGAGAGAGAAAGAAGGAAGCAAGCATACATGTGGCTATTATCTTTGCTTAAGAAACCTGACACTGATTTCAAATGCCAATCGATTCATTGTGAAAGATCATCATTCTTCAATCAGAAATGCACCCTCTAGTCAGGTTCAACCCAAGTGTGGCCATTTCAGGTTCACAAGAAAGATCAGTGACTGTGTTGGAATTGAAACTTTGAAGAGATTGAAATTCCATCATAATAATTTGGATCTAATCACCAATCTATTATCTCCAATATCATCAAAACAAATCCTGTTTAGTCACTGATCAAATGATAATGAAGGAATGTGTATTAAGCCAACAGCAATCTCTCCTTTGTCATTATGTGTCCTTGTTGCTTCAATATTATCGCTTCAAAGATAAGCACGCCTTTCACTGTTAGACCAAAAGTTGTAATTATCAGAGATGTTAAGCTTGAGAATCATGAGGGACAATATAATCAAACTAATTAAGTCAACATTCAAATCATTGGCCAAATTTTGCTGCCTGCCAACACATTTTTAACAAACCAATCAACCTTATATATCTGATGTGCAAGAATTACCAACCAACACCAATCCATCAACTTAATTAATGTGAAATTAGTAGACAAAATAAAATCCCTTCACCCTTTCTACCACAAAGGTAAGATACCAGCTTTGTTCATGTAATGTGTTTCTGTTGTGTTAAGTTAAAGAATCATTGATGAACTCTTGTTTCCTTTGATGGAATAGGAAAGGAAAAATAGAAGAAAGAGACTAAAGTGTTTGCCCTATTTTTTCTGCAATATTGCATGTTCCCTTTCAGGCCACAGTTGTTGTGATGAACGACAGATTATTTATATGATCAACTAAAGTTTTTCCTATCAGTTATGATTAACAAATATAATGCAATAATGTATGGATCTAAAGTTTGTAAAAAGATTGTTAGTAGCTGACAAACCACTCGAACAAATTCAATTATTAGTTCTATTGAATGAATAACAATTAGTTCGTTAATGTTTGGCAAATATAATAATTAATACTTTTTCAATGATTCATATGTCAATATCAGCAAGGAATACGAAGTTCTGCATTTTGTGCTGTATTCAACAATAGCATCATTACTTTTTCCTTCCTTTGCTGAACTTTTCAGTGTAAATCAACTATATATTCATGGAGAGAGACTCAAAATCTGTCAAAAAGAACTTGCTGGGTTTAAAACAACTTCTAATATGTTTTTACGAAATTATGACCAACTCATAATGATATTCTTGCTTTTGAAGATAATCCATTTATAAGAAAACGTGTTCAGTGAGGAACGATGATAACGAGAGAAAAATATTTTTTATTTATATAACTGATATGAAAAAATAGTTAAAATATCTTCATTATCCGGTGTAGGATTTCCAGATTATGATTTCAATTTATGTGTAAGATAAAATTTACTGAATAAATGTTAATCTTTACAAAACAATATGTTGATGTATGAAGTAAATTATATCAATGTAGCCACATGTATGTTAAATGTTATGAAATTTTAAAAATTTTATAATATATTTTTACTATAAATTACAATCTTGGAATGTGAAGCTTTCACTATTGTTATAATCTTAATTAGACATTCTTAAACATAGACTTTTTCTTTTCTTTATGTATGACTTTCTCTCCGTGTGATTACCTAAACTTTTCTTTTTCAATTATCTCCGCTTATTTCTTTAAGGTTTAAATGTGTTTTTAATCTTTAAAAATATGATTTTATTTATTTGTAGACTCTATAAAAAGTATTTGTAAGTTTTTAAATCTTTAATAATTTATAATTGTATTTTTCAGTTTTATTATTAATTATAATTAATTTAATTTAATATCAAATGAAAAATATTAATTTGCATAACTAAAGAAAAAAAATCAAATTAAAAGAATTATATGTTTTAACACAAAATTCAATTGAATAATATATTTATTACTTAACATAAATAAAGTAATTATATATGTTATTTTTAAATGAGATATATAAAACAAAAATTCAACAGAAACTTCAAAGTAAGTTTCCAACACCACTTTTTGCTATTGTAACAATCTCAATAAGATTCAAATGCATTATTAAGCTCATGTAGCACAATTGTTGTCCATTTAACACAATTCAATTTGACTACTCTAACTAAATATTCCATTCAAACTTCAATACAAACACTTAAATTCAAGCAAATCAAATCCATGTAGTTACATAAATTTATAATTCAACAATAATTTCTTTGACATTTAAATCGAAGAAACCAATTATAACTTAATGCTATTTTCCTTTTCTTAATTTCTCAATGATTTTCCTCAGACTTAAAAAAGTTATAGAAAAGTTCTAATTTATTCTCAGGATTTATGATTCACAAAGAGAGCACGTCAATACATAGATAAACTATCGAAGATATACATATTTTTCTTGGTTCAAATTTATGCCTACAAAATACCAAAAGAAAGAATACCAAAGATTTGAAAGAATAGAATAACTTACTCAAAATACGTTTTTGTTCATCGTATATTGACTCTATCATTCACTTTCTATCTAGAGGTGTGATCATATTGTAACAAACATAAAAAATCGTTAAAAAATTAAATTAAAGATAGAAGACAAAAACATAAAAAAAGAGAAAACTTTAAAAGAAATAAGAAAAGACACATCCTTACAAAATCATTATAATTTTTTAATATATTATAAACAGTAATTTCGTTTTCAAAGACAAAAAAATAATGAAATATTTTTTATATATAATTGATAATTCTAAAATATTAAAATTATGTATGATATAAACAAACTAGTACTATATTTTTTCTATTATTACACAATTTAAATTTAATATGAAAGGATTGACTTAAATATATCTCAAATATTATTCTCTCTTATTTTAGTTTTTGTAAATATTTTGTTACTTTTTAATCTTGGACATTTGTTGGTATATAACACGGTCTTTGACTGGTTCATTTATAATATTTCCTACTCTCGTGTATAATACGATCATCATAAATAAAAAACAAATATACCAAGTAAGAAAGGGTAAGCTAGTAACCAAAAGATTTCTCATATAATCTAAATTGATCATACATATATACCATTTAACACATAACAATTCATTCACATAATCTATCATCCAACTTATCTAATAATCTTAACTCATGACATCAACCAATATAGACAAACTCAATTCTACTTTCAGAAAACTCGTGCATTGAGTAGATCCTAAGATATTCACCTGTCATACAACTCCAAACTGTGAATCCATACAATCTCCAATCAATGAATCAACAATGTTGTAAGACATGGTTAGTCTCTCTAAAACTTTCTTAGTTAGCTATATTTTAAGTTGCAGTCACCTAGTTCGGACCTCCTTCGACTCTCACCACCTAGTATTGTTAATCTATTTGATTCCTAATATTAGTAAAATCAGGATATCAATCGTTATTGAACATATCCTTAGACAATTCACATCTTATTACATCTCGACACGGGTATTTTCTTCCTTAAAAATACCATGTCTAAATCATAGACCATATATATTTCAAATCATATCATACATCTTGACTTTCCATTCATACATTCATACACTTTCCAAATTCAAGTTCAAATATCTCAAAAACTTCATAATCTTCAATATCAATCTCATATACCAAATACTAAATCAAAATCAAACTTTTCAAACATATCAATACATCATCACAAGTCATATTCAATCTTACCTTTGGCAAAATCAATCTATAAATATCACACTACTATATTCAAGTATTATCTTACTACTCAATTTAAGTCAACTAATCACACAAAATCAAACAATCAAACTCATTTAGTGCTTTAGGATCAGTTCAGACCTGCAAGAAAAACTTTAGCACTAATGATTTAAGATTTTTACATTCAAGTCTTCTATCTAAGGGTTCTATTTGAAGATAGCTCATTAGTATAAAATATGCAACTAAATTCCCTTACTCAGCTTAAAGTATAACACTTTTCAAAATATCTCTCGAAGCCTAAAAATCACATAGAATCTGCTAACCCTCACCACAGAGCTCTGATCAACGATCAAACTACACCAATAAAACCATAAACTAACAGAGACCCCCTACTGATGGCTTAGATGTCACATGCAAGCTACTTTTCTAAAGTACCTAAGAACATTTGAAGATTGACTCAAAGGAAAATAAATAGAAAATGAACTTATACTGTTCAGTAATCTGATCAGACATTTTTGCTTTACTCGACGCTAGGAGCCTAAAAGTAATCTCCGATAGTCAGTCTGATGATAAGGTGGAGTCAGAGTTCAAGAGAGAAGGTGAAGGAGGAAAAGGAATTCTATTGTAAAGAGACGGTAGTCTTATACAAATGAGATTTGGATAATTGGTTTTCCTATTTATACAAACTTTTCATTTTAATAATAAAATATTCTAATTATATAAAAATTGTAATAATTGCTTATGAGTAACTTTTAATGCCCTAAAAAAACTAAGGATTTATATAAAACATATAAGTTTCCAAAATACAACCTAAATATATACAAAATATAGAAATAAATACAACTATTTACAAAAGGAAAGTATACATTAACAAAGATTAAGAAAATAAATATAG
>Ga0209489_107487_pt1 | contig 16176 bp, 10 predicted proteins | sample SiratrowhiteBW_FD_187527 | JGI IMG/M metagenome (GOLD analysis project Ga0209489, IMG submission 187527) | Root nodule microbial communities of legume samples collected from California, USA - Siratro white BW (SPAdes) (version 2) | ecosystem: Host-associated > Plants > Roots > Nodule | place... | reverse complement strand
AAAATTTTAAATATATATATATATATTTATATTTTTTTTTTTTTTTGGGGTTTACTTTGTAATTTGTTTACAAAAGTTGCATTATATATTATCTTAGAATGGCATTCTAGATACATATTCTATAACAAGCAAGTAATAAATATAAATAAGATGAAATATTATTTGGAAAATAGCAATAAAAATGAGATATATTGTGAAAATAACCAAGTCCCAACGTACGAAACTTACAAATACAGCAAAATTTGGTGTTTTATTTACTGATACTGATGAGTTGATTTTTCAGAGAAAAAAAAAAATAATCAGAGAGAGAACAGTGGAAAGACCGGAAAAGTGCCACCAAACTCCAGCACAGGCAAATGTGGGACCATCCTTTAACATCATCTTCATGGCTTCTTCAACCGATTGAAATATTCTACCAACAATAGCTTCTCATTTCTTCTTCAATTTTCTCTGGGTTATGGTTTTCTCAGACAGAACTTAAAGAAGAAGGGGGAAGAAGAAATAAGGAGAAGAAGATGGGAATTGCAGTGGCAGGTGTGGATGTGTTGAGTGAAAAGGCGGCGATGATGAGAGAGTCTCTGCAGAAGAGTCAAACCATCGCAGACAACGTCGTCACCATTCTGGGTTCCTTCGACCACCGTCTCTCGGCACTTGAAACCGCCATGCGTCCAACTCAGGTACCCCTTTTTCATGTTCTCCATTGAAATGGGGAGATTTTGGGAACGGTTTGCTTTGTTCGGCTTCAAAATGGGGTTTTGTTGGGCTGACCTTTCTTTGACTTGAGTGCCATGGGGTTTCGTTTTGGGGGGTTCTTCATTTTTCAAGTGGGGATCTGGAGGGTGGTTAAATGTTGGATCTTTTCATCTGGGTTTGCAGATTAGAACTCATTCCATTAGGAAGGCTCATGAGAATATTGATAGGACTTTGAAGGCTGCGGAGGTTATATTGGCTCATTTCGATCAATATCGTCAGGTTGGTTTTCTGGTGCTATTTGATTCAACCTCCGTGATCTGTTTCTCGTAATGTAGTTATTTTTTTAATTAAGTTACTCTGTTGAATTGATGAACTGGAATTACAAAATTAAGTTCTCTGTCATTTAGCTGATGGCAGCTTGTTTGTTGCCTGTGTTGCTTCGGTCAATTGTAAACTTGAAGGTTTGACCCTTGTCTCATTTGGTCAACTTAACTGATTTTTGCGTTATTACGTTATTGCAAATGTTGTTTTCATTGACTGGAAAAAAACTTATGAAGAACATATGATGGGGTAACTACGTGTGTAAGAACTCCAAGAAACAAGACTAGGCCGATAATTCGATATATCACTTATCACATAGCGTTGTGCCGTACAGTGGAAGTTCATAATGGTTGAAATGTATGCTATATATCAATTATATGTGTAAAATAATAATTTCTACGTAAATAAAAATAAAAAAAAAAGTAAAATTTGTTGTTATATTAACTGAAAAGTTCAATTGGATGAAGACAAGAGGACGCAAGACATATGCCGCCACAACCACAACAATGGTGGTGTCCGCAATAGCGGACAGATATGGAATCACAGATTTGAAAAATTCCTGTATGCTATCTTGCTATTGCACTTCGGTGCTGCAATAGCGTCTATTTAACAACACTGCACCTTGCTATATATTCTGTGGTGCTAAATTTTGGGCTTTAAAGGGATAATAGAGAAAAAAATGGGAGTAATATAAATAAGAATGTTGAGATAGATGCATGACAAAATAAGGAAGACATGGTGCAAAATGTGTATATGAGGAGATGTTGATGTGGCACACATTGAGAAAAGGATCATCATAATAGAATGAGTTAAGGTGGTCTACATGTGCACAGAATGCCACTAGAAGAATTGGTGCGAGTAGATTGGATGGTATTCAGCCCTTTGAAAAAGGGGAGGGGAAAAGGGAGTCCAAGAAGGACACTTGAGAATGCTTGACATGATAAATGATATCTCTGAAAATTCCGTCTTTAACTGAGCTGAATGACTTCATGTGATCTACGTAGCTAACCTTACCTAGTAGAATAAGGCTTTTATTGTTGTAGTTGTTGTTTTCTTTTCTCCTCCGAGTCATGTCTTCTTTTCCTATCTTTATTTATAGCTGTCTTTTATTTTAAGCTGAACCTTGATACTTAAGCGAGCTTGGAAGAGGATTGGTAGAAAAAATTCCATATCCTCGTGCTTAAAAAAATGGATTTACAGGATACAACTTCAGGACTTTTCTCCTCCTGTTTTTTAAAAGGTATGTGGTGTGCCTTTTACATTTTTTTATGTTCACATTTATCTGTTGTACAGGCAGAGGCAAAAATACTAAAAGGGCCACATGAAGACTTGGAAAACTATCTTGAAGCAATTGACAACTTGAGAAGAAATATTCAGTTTTTTGGCAGTAAGAAGGGTTTTAAGAGCAGTGATGGCATTGTTGTTCATGCTAATAATTTGCTAGCTAAGGCTATTTCAAAGCTCGAAGATGAGTTTAGGCAGTTATTATTATCTTACAGGTATTTATGTTTGTGCTTAATGTTCTTCTTTTCCCATGTTAAAAATTATTTGCCTACATGAACTCAATAATCATTGATGGTTGTGCTAGACTCTCAAGAAATTGACGTTTCATTAGATAAACCAATCTTTAATGATAAACAAGAAATTACCTGTGTAATAGTTGCTTCCTCCAACTGCTTGCTGCTAATATCTAAAATTACCGGATGCTTCTGATTTCTTTTGCTTTATTTGCATATGATGTTGAATAAAACGAACTTTGATGAGTCTAATGCATTTTGAAGTGTGCTGATACTGTCTGTGGTTCTTAATTGTTAGTTACATGGTGGTTTCCTTGATGCTATTTATTATTAAAATATCCTCAGATTATTTAGGAGTATGATTTTCCTGATAAACGAATATGGTTTCCTCGAGGCATCTGTGGCAATTTGCCTATGAAGTTTGGTTATTTAGTAAACGTGTGATTCTTTTCTTCACCTGTTGCTTTGAGAAAAAATTATTTATGCTATATTTGTGTTATTATAGCAAACCTGTGGAACCTGAACGTCTCTTTGACTGCCTTCCAAACTCAATGCGACCTTCGTCAGGATCACCTAACCATGAAGGAGATCCTAGTGGCAGGATACCTTCTAATCACCATTCTGAGTCTCACAATAATAATGCTGATGCTGTTGTATATACTCCTCCTGCTCTTATACCACCAAGATTTTTGCCGCTGCTACATGATTTAGCTCAGCAAATGGTTGAAGCTGGTCACCAGCAACAGTTACTCAAAATATACAGGTAATGATCACTATTTACTTGTTTATGACCTTACAGAAGGAAAGTTGAAATTGCCATGTTATAGACCTCTATATTTGAAAAGTTGTAATGAAAATGAAAGCTAAAATTTCACCATGTAAAATTAAAAGTATAGGGGGGAAACTATTTAGTAAATGTCTTGTGAATTAGGGAAGTGTCTATTGGAGATTGGTTCTAAGTGATTAATTCATATAGGCCTGTTAGAGAATAAAATTGTTCATAGGCCTAACAGTTTTAGATTTTGGGAGAGTAGCCTTATAGATGTAAATGGAGGAGTCATTGATTTTAGCCATACAGTTGATTACTCTATTTTCTATAGTATAGATTGATGTTGGCCAGATGCAATTTGTTTAGTAACTTTTTATATGTCTCCATCTTCTTCCCTCTATAACTCTTTTCAATCCTTACTTTTTCTCTCGAGAAGTTGAATTTTTGCTATAGCATTAAAGCAGTACCATTTCTACCTTGATACAACATTCAGTTTCATTGAGGACAATAAAAGGAAAAAGGAAAGAAAATGTTAAACAAGATAAAATCCAGCAGATTGGAGAAGGGTAGAAGGCTGAATATCTTTAGTCTGTGGTCTTCTTAGGTTTCTGGCTTGTAATTTGATGGGTCAATAATTAGCTTGTTGTTCAAGAATTCTCTGTAACTTGATCATTTTCAGCATTCTGTTATCATTATTCTCGTGAGTTTCCAGCCAATCATTACCAATAATCTCTAGGATTCTGTTTTTAAAACTCAACCTTGGTCGGTTTGTGTTACCCATCATCACTGACTGTCAGGGGTTTTAAAGTAAATTTTCTACGCAAGTTTTTTTTTTTTTTTTTTTTTTTTTTTACTTTTCTAGAGGTGCTGGTATGTCTCCGAAACGTGGGCTGTACTTTATTTCTAGTTCTAATTTTGTAGGATGCTTTTTAGGTAGAATGATATGGAAGTCATCCCTCCCAACATAAAACAGAACTTTTATCTAAGAAAAGCCCTGTGCTTGTATATCCCAACATATACCATGCTTATATCTTAAGAAAGTGCTTGATAATATGAGGGCCTCAATCTGTAAGTAATAGATTAAGGCTGTGTGAATTAATTTGAGGCTGTTTGTTATTGGATTGATCCATTATCCATTTATTAATCTATGTGGGGCACTGTGGGTGACATCTTCTAGATGCTGATCCCTGTAAAAAATGATGACTTATCTTATGCTTGGATTCTAGAATCTTGTACAGACTAGAAATTCTAAATCATTCCTAGGTTATGAGCAGGGTGTTACATTGCTAGCTGTAACCTGTTCTAACCCAGTCTACTTGATGCTCAGAGCACAGGAGGCTTGAAAATAAATTGGACTGCTGTAGAGAAACATAATCTTGTAGGCTTTATGGTGTTGGCTTAATAAGCAGCTTGATTTTTACACCTCTAGGTGTAGTTCATAAATGTACTTATAATACACATTTCCAACACTGATAAATATACTTATTATATTGCTACTACAATTTAATTATGGTCGCTACTACAACCGTGGTCATCATCATTATTATGTAGGGATGCCCGTTCTAATGTATTGGAAGAGAGCCTTCAAAAACTTGGAGTGGAAAAGCTCAACAAAGATGATGTTCAAAAGCTGCAATGGGAGATCTTAGAAGCAAAAATTGGAAACTGGATTCATTTCATGCGTATAGCAGTAAGATGATTGTAGGATTGATGCTATTTTTATTCTCTTCATTATCTTTTTAGTTTCTTTCAAAAATGTATACATGAACAGGTGAAATTGTTGTTTGCTGGTGAGAGGAAAGTTTGCGATCAGATATTTGAAGGCTTTGATTCACTCAGTGAACAGAGTTTTGCTGAGGTTACGAAAAGCAGTGTTTCTATGCTGCTCAGTTTTGGAGAAGCAATTGCTAGAAGCAAGAGGTCCCCAGAAAAGTTATTTGTACTTCTGGACATGTATGAAATAATGCAAGAGCTTCATTCAGAGGTATGGCTTTTGGCATGCAAAATCATTAATCTCGTTACTATCTCTTTGGGGTATTGGTTTCATAAAACTTATGAGATCAACTTGTAATGTTTTATTTTATATTCATTAGCCAGTCATAATTCTCCTTATATATCATAATAGCTAGTTGCTGTACATGTCAGTGACTATTCACTTGGATAGCTAACTTGTTTGTAGTTTGCTTCCCGTTGCGCTATGAGACTACTAAGGGCCTCGAATTTAATTATTATTATTATTTTAAGAATGTTCTATCACAAAATCTCACGTGTCTTGTGCTTATTGTTTTGTACTTTTGAACTTTCATGTCATTTTGCGATCATGAAATTTGTTATGATTATTGACCTCCTGATAAAACTAGTATTGGGTATATTAAAGTAGTGTTATAATCTTCTGATAAACTATTTTACCTGACAATTTGCAGATCGAAACTCTTTTTAAAGGCGAAGCTTGCTCTGGAATAAGAGAAGCTGCAACTGGTCTGACAAAACGTCTTGCACAAACAGCCCAAGAGACCTTCGGGGATTTTGAAGAGGCAGTTGAGAAAGATGCTACGAAGACTGCAGTAACCGATGGAACTGTGCATCCTCTGACAAGCTATGTTATTAACTATGTGAAGTTTTTATTTGAGTAAGTTCGGCTATTTTGTTGTCTGATCCCAATTTGACAGTTATACCAAATTGTTTCTAGCATTTTGTTGTTGTGTTAACAAATGAAAAAGATGTTAGTCATCATTACTTTTTAAAATTTATTTTACTTTTCAGTGGCTTTTTGCTCATGGAGTTTTTAGTTCATTTCATCACAATATTTTGTATTTTTTTAATTATTGAAATTTATTTGACATTAATTTTTTAACTTTAATTATAAAATATTTAGAACTAGCTTATGTTATTTTCATAAAGTATTAAAATTTCAATTTTTTAAAATATCATCTATTTTATTCTATTTCTGCATACAGTAGAATCCAAACAAAGACTTTATAATTTAAGAAATTTAATGTGATATATCCAAACAAAACATTTAAAATGAAAGAAATTTAAATCAAAGCAATTAAAAAACATTTAAGCATTTCAAATTTTCTAAAATTTTAAAATTGTCCATCCTAAAACAACCTCAGGGAACTTTACAATCTCATACTTCTACTTTAAATTTTTTATATTTAAGAGAAATTATTTCTTGAAATTTATTTTCCTGTCGTATTTAAGAAGGGTGGTGCTTAAACTTGTACTGTTCTCCAATGTATGGGATTTTGTGTACATTTATTCAGGATCTTCATCATAGATCTGATCAGAATTGTTTAAACGTTGCAGCTACCAATCCACCTTGAAGCAACTTTTTCAGGAATTTGAAGGTGGTAATGATTCTTCACAGCTAGCATCTGTAACAGTGCGAATAATGCAAGCTTTGCAAACTAATTTAGATGGGAAATCAAAGCAGTATAAAGACCTTGGATTGACACATCTTTTTCTCATGAACAATATTCATTATATTGTCAGATCGGTTCGAAGGCACGTCTTCAATATGATCTGGTTATTAATTTCATTGAATCATATTTTTATCATATTCTGATGGTTCAAAGTTACTTTTTCTCCTAATCCTCTTGTATTTTAGATCTGAAGCCAAGGATTTACTGGGAGACGATTGGGTACAACGACACAGGAGGATTGTGCAGCAGCATGCTAATCAATACAAAAGAAATGCCTGGGCAAAGGTCTTGTTCTAGTGACCTTGCTGACTGATAAAATTGATTTTGAAGTGACTTGATTCAGTTTTGAATATTTTTATTATAAAAGCAAATTTGTAATAAAATTCAGTGTAATGTCCGTGTATGCCAATTATACTGTGAGAACCATGGCATTTCTTCTTTCAATCAATTTTCTATTTTGAGAAGTAATGTCTTCTTCGTACATTTTGCTGTAGAGTTATGTTTTCATATTTATGCAATCATTTGGCTAAAGACTCGTAGGCCATCCTTATTGATTTGTCATTATTTCTGTGGGCACTGAGCCTTCACTAAATTTTGTTTCTTTTCATTGGCAGATTCTTCAGTGTCTATCTATTCAGGGCCTTACCTCATCAGGTGGTGGGAGTGGTGCTGGTGGTGACGGTGCAACGGGAAGCAGTAGTGGTGCTTCAAGAGCAATTGTTAAAGACCGGTAGCTTTTCAGTTGCTTATTGTGAACTTCTTTTAGGGAGAGTAATTTCTTTACTTCTTTTGACATGTCTATGTGTACTGTGTGGTCAGGTTTAAGGCATTCAATATTATGTTTGAGGAACTCCATCAGAAACAATCTCAATGGACAGTTCCTGACACTGAGTTGCGAGAGTCTCTCAGGCTTGCAGTTGCTGAAGTCTTGTTGCCTGCCTATAGATCCTTTGTCAAACGATTTGGGTTTGTTCTCGTTCATTCACTTCAAACGTTATTATGTCATTTCTATTTATGTAGGGAATTAGTATCCATGGAGGTGAAAAGTTGTCTTTGTCCCCTTTGAGACAAAAAATGCATGTATAATGATATCAAATCCTATTGGAAGAAAAAATATTATGATTTGAGATTATAGGGATTTTTCCTATCCTTAAAACGTGGGAGTAAATTTTACTTTATTCCCTTCTAAGTTTTGTCCAAATCAACTTGGTTTGCCAGTTTCAACAGTTCCAGTGTTTTTCAGTCTTCAAAGGGTTTTGTAATCTTTGTTCAGTGAAAGTGTTTAGGATGTAACTTTTAGGGAGGTCAACTGAAATTTATTGTGAAATATATCTCGGCCGTTTATATGTGAATCCTCTAGTTTTCCTTCAACTTCCTTACAGTTTTGTCTAGTTACTGATCACTATTTATCCACTCATCTTTGATATGTTTGCATTTGATGGCTTATGGATTTTGTAAGAACATTCATTTTGCAATGATGCATGATCGGGAACATTTTTTGTTTCAGGCCGCTAGTGGAGAGTGGAAAGAATCCTCAGAAGTACATCAAATACACTGCAGAAGATTTAGACCGAATGTTGGGTGAATTTTTTGAAGGAAAAAGCATGAGTGAGACCAAGCGATAAAATAATTGCTAATAAGGTAGATGTGACTTAATTTATCATGATGGTATTTACTCTTATGTGGATTGTTTGTTTCTCACTTGTTATAATTCAGCAGGTTGCATTTGGTGGCCGAAAAGGAGTTTGTCATTTTTGTGTTTTGGGTATTGCAACAAGTGTGATAAGATGATGATTTCTCTGCTTCCGTACATTTTGTGTATAGTTTCATTTGATTTGTTGCATGAGGTGTTATTCTTCAAAGCAAATGTATGTGTGATAATGTAATCTTGATTTACTTGAGCATTGATTTGTATCTTTTGGGACGGCATGTACAAATGATTGTGATTATATGAATGAAATTTTGGGCCAATGCTTATGGGGCAAACTAGGGACTTGCTGTGACTACCATCAAATTTGAAACATGATTTTGTAATTCTCCTGTTTTGGAACTTGGAAGTTTAAAATCCTTCAAGAGTATGTGAATGTTAAAAAATAAAGGCTTTAAATAAGATTTTAGTATTGTAATTTAGTGTTTTTGTTTTATTCTAGTTTCTGCAATTTTTTCTTTAAATTTTACTCTCTTAATATTTTTAAACTGTTCATTTTTAGTTTTTGTCATTTAAATACATTAAAAATATGTCTTCGTGTTCAATTGTCAGAGTTACTAAAATTAAAGTAAAAACTATAAGGATTAAAAATTAGAGAAAGGACATGAGCTTTAGAATGTATAATTTTAATTTAAAATAAATATAAAATAAAAATATTAAATGACTAGAACAATCATCCAACCATGCAATTTATCACTTAATAATTTTGTTTACCCAAACACTTATTAATCTAAGTTTTAATCTAAGTTTTAAGACTTATTATAACTCATCACCCAAGTCACCAATCAAAATCACGAAAAAAAAATAATATGCATTTTCTGAACATGTCAGGAATCTAAACTTAACTAGTAAAATACCTGTTTTTTTTTATTAAAATTATCATAATTAAATTTATCAGAAAATTTTTTAAGTAAAAATTCTCAACTACGTTTTAAACATAAAGCCTAACAGGCTTGATATTGGAAAAAAATAAAATAAAACTCCGCCTATAAAAGAAATTCATCAAAATTAATATAGTTTGACCGGTTTCAACGTCATCGTCAATGCGTCCAGCATGATGAATAGGACAAAGCTTATGAACTTTATTTGTTTTTGCAATATATCTAAATCTAGACTTTTCAATGTAATAATAATAGAAAGACATTTTTAATTCTATTTTCATGCATTATTGATGATAACTAAGGATTCTAAGAAAAGCCGAGCCAAAAAAAAAATTATATTTAAGTGGAAGATATTAATTAAGAGTTTTATGTTATATTAATCAGTTAAATAAAAAAGAGAAGATATTAATTGGTTAATTTGTATTATTATATATTATTAGTTTTAATAATGTAATTAGAATTGATTAGCGACATATATAAGGTAATAATAATGTAAGTGTGGGAGGGAAGCATGGCCACGTTGATGGGTAGAGTGCCACAAATGGTATATAGCGCGCAAGAAGGCTCCGTGAAGAATTGGGTTTCTCTTCAGAAAGAAATTTTGCAATGGCAGCTTACTCTGCTGGTAATCTCATACGATACGCATCGCTCAATGCATTTTAAGGTATCGATTCATTTGGCTTTGTTTTCTTGGATTTGAAGGCAGGGAGAGGACTTTCAAAGAATCATTCGATTACAATGCAAACAAGCGCTACGCCGATGGCATAATTCCTCACATTCTGCATCTGTATTGTAACCTTTTCACTGCTTCCATCTCTCTTCAACAACTATTCTCTTCCTATTCCTTCCTTTCAATTGAAGCCGTGTTTTCATTTCAGGTATGGATCGTGTGCCACGTCTCGCGACTTTGAAATCTATGCTGCTGATGCTTCTTTCGAGGATCCGTTTATGTGTGCTCGCGGGTTAGCATGCATTTTTCATTGTTCTTTCTTTCGTTTTCTCCTCAAATACTCACTAAACGCTGGATTTTAATTCGCACGTACTGCAGGGTGAAACAGATCAAATCAGCGTTCTATTCTCTTCCTAAGGTTTTCATTACTTCCTTTTTTGTTCTCTTGCTTTCGATATTCTAAATACAGTCCTGATCTTTGATTGCCTCGTAATCTTTATGTGTTACGGAATATCAGACTAAATTTCTCACTAAGTACTTATAGGAAAACATATAAGAACTCCGATAAATTAAAATCAACTCATGCATTTTAGCTTTTATAGAAACTCTGTCATTTAGTTTTTCTAAAAGTTAGGAGGATAAGTTGATTTTCGCTTATAAGCAAAAATTTAGTTCTCGTGATATTTGTCAAAACATGTACAAACTTCTATTCAAGATATAACAACAGTTTTTGTATAGTTGGTTGTAATGAATGTGCCATTTATCGGTAATAAATTAGAGTCCATTGAAGCTTTTATTTGGCAATTTGTGCACTAAGTGAAAGGATAATACAAAGAGAGTATTGGTTCTTTCACCAAAATGATGCAATTTTGTTTTGAAATTAATTTACTGAAATAGGTAAGTCCGTTGAAGGAATCGTCTAGTACATTCGAGTCCCTGAGTTTGAAATATTGTCATAACTGCACCATAACTGCATAACTTTTGATTGATTAGCGGCTGATACGAATGTTGTCAAAATATTCAAAATTACAACACAATGGATGTTGTGTTCTTCAAAAGAGAAGTTGTGCCTCGGTAGAGCAACTTTAATTTCACATTGAGATATTTTATTTCTTGACGAGTCGTTCTATTACTAGACAATTTTTTAAAAAAGATTATTCAATCAAAATCGTACACTAATCGCATCATTTCAAGCTCGTAATGTAAAGTCATGCCCTATTAAATAAAAGAATTTTATCCATTCTCCTAATTTTAAGCAAAATTACACCATTCTGATAAAAAACAGAGTATTATGTATGAATTATTGTATAATGGAATACTTCCTGCTTGCTAGCTGTTGTAACCCTGTTACCTATGTGTTGACGTTGTGTCACCAAAATATGAGTGACAGTTATAAGCCTTGAGCTTCTATCATGTTAGTGGATCATCAAGCATGTGATAGAAGTAATTTAACAGGAAGACATGTCTTTCCTTTTTGTTCTCTAGAGTGGAATAAGTTTTTTTTTATATTAGAAGCAGATTAGTTATCCTATAATGGCTTGTTTAGTAGTAGTGTTAGATAAAATTTATCTCGTTTCAGGTCTTTCTCTTAATGTTGACCTAATTTCCGAATGCTATTTGTCTGCATATACCTCAGTTCTTTAAGGAGTCAAAGATTGTGGAATACAGTGTCAAAGAAAATATGGTGTCACCAGGAAATGGAGAGGTTAGTAAATCTGGTGACTTAATTTATATAGTATAAGTAGCACTTGAGTCTTTTGTTTTGCTTAAAAGTTCAAGTGCATGCTTGATCTCTTACTGGATGATCCAAAATAATGGATGTTGTACAGATATTAATTGACAATAGGCAGTACTATAGATTCTTGGGGAAGAGTATAAGCGTCGTATCGCAAATCAAGCTGTATCTCGAAGAGGGTAAAGTCGTTCGCCATGAGGACTGGTATGTATTAATCTACTGAACACTGTTTTCTGCTTTCCTTAAAAAGAGAAATTAATTTGACATTTTAGGATTATTTAGGACTCCTTACTTTTAATTTAATAGTACTAGAAATATTTGAAACTTATCCTAAATTGTCTAAGAGTCATATTTTTGCCACTGAAGAGAACACATGGTGTGAATGTTGAATAGAAGATTGTTTTGTAATTTATAGATAATCTTGCGCATCTATTCAGTTAGCCATAATAGCATAATAAACATTCATACCATAATACCACTATGTGCTCGTATATACACTTGGATCTACAATTCTGCATGTGCATGAAGAGAGGGAGCATGTTTTTTTTTTATACAAACTGATAAATGGTGGTTTCAAGTAACTGTAGAAGTGATTATAATTCAGTGCTTGTCACAAAGGTATAAAACCAATCGTGGTCCCTGAAGAAGTAAGCATTTTTAGGTCAGGTTCTTCGATAATTTTTTTTGGGTTAAGGTTATTAATATTATACTTCGATATTTAATATGAACACGATGATTTTAGAGTTTAGTATTTGAGTGCAGTTAAAACTCAGAATAGAATTAGTTCTCTGAAGTAGAAGGCATGGTTAAAAATATCTGATAGGGCGGAACACAGAAAACTTTACAAAAGAATAAATTGGATAAAACAAATGGAGCGCCTCTAAATTCTTTATTACTTATTTTTATAACCAGGGGTTATACTGTAAACTGAAATTAGTTTGATTTAAAAATCAAATAGACTCAAAACCTAGCGCACTTCATCTGAACATATTTTTTACTATTGGATTGAAATTATTAAATTTTGCAAGGATTCTCATCCAACGAATCCTTACATAAAATTATAACTTCTAATAATAAATAGAAAGCAAGTGTGATAGGGTAAGAGTGTACTGATAGCAACCTCTAATGGTTATTATTTATGCATAATTTTACTGTTTATTTTTATAATTATAAGGATGGAAAAGTAATTTAATCCTCTCTTAACCTTGTTATCTTTCCTTTACTCCATTAAAATCTATATTTCCTTAATTTTTCAAACAAACATAATGCTTGATTAAAGTTTCTTCCTTCCTTCCCTTCTCTCCTATATTAACATCTCTTCCTTCCCCTCCTTTCTTCTCTCCTCTATTAAGATTTCTTCCTTTGCCTCCGCGCGCTTTAATCAAATATAATCTCTGATAAAAAAAAAAAAATTCTTTCTATCTCAAATTTTGTTGCATTGATTATTTTTATTACCGAAATATCTTTAATTACTTTATATTTTTCGACAATAAACAACCATTGTAAATTAATAAGATAATTCCTCTCTTATGATGGAAAAGATGGAAAAAACTTTCCAAAATAACACACTTTTAACTTATTTTTATTCTAATAACATACTATGTCAAATAATTATCCAAATAATATTTTATTGTAATAGTTAAGAATTCGACTTTTAGAAAACTAAATTTTGAAATGTGTTTCAATTTTTTGTTTCTTTAATTAAAAATGAAAAAAATAGAATTTTAAAATAAACATATTATCTTGAAAAATAAGTATTTTAAAAAATAAATATTTTGAATAAAATTATAGAAAAAAATGTATTATAAAAAATAAAATTTAGAAAGATAATTATATTGAGGAATCCTATTTTAGAAAATAAAATATATTAAAAATAATAATTTTAGAAAAATAATTATATTAAGAAATAATTTTTTAAAATATTATAATTTAAAAAATTAATCATTTAGAAAAGTAATTACTTTAAGAATTAATTAATTGGAAAATTAAAAATGTGAAAATTTAATTTCTTAGAAAATTAAATATTTAGAGATGTCTTGAATTAAAAATGTAATATTAATAGCTATTTGTTTATAAATAAAATACAGATTAAGTAAATGTAGGTGCAAAATGTGAAAATAAATTCTATATTGAAAAAAATATTCTAAGTCAACTTTCAATTATTTTTATTTATACAATTTTAATTTTTTTTTAACCATAAACATATTTTTTAAAATAATTAAAATAGGGATAAAATAATAGGGAATAGTGTTCTTTATAAAACATTATTTTATGAATTATTGCTTTTCTTTGAATAATTATTTACAAAAATAATTATTATATTTATGAATATTTTAATTATTATATTTATTATTCACAAATCAATAACTTAAATTATATAAAACACTTTCCACTATTTTTAAAATTTTTTCTTTTATTTTTTTCTATGAAAATTTTCAAACCAAACTTACAAAAACAAATTATTTTTAAATTTATAAGTGTTAATTTTGTTAAAAAAATTTCTTATTTACACATTTTTGTAAATAATTATTGTTTAAAATATATTTTTTGTAAATAATTAATTTTCTAAATTATTATATTATATATAATTATTTCTCTAAATAGTTTTTTTTAAATATTTTCCAAATCAATTTTTTAAATAATTACTTTTTAAAAACTCAAAATTAGAAATTTCCTTTCCTTTATTTGTAAATAAAAAAACAAAAAAAAAAATAAAATCCAGTTAAAGATTTGGTTTTTCGGAAATCGAATTCTGAACTGGTTTTTTAGCAAAATTATACCCATTTACCATGAGAAAGAATCAAATTCTGAACTAGTTGTTTAGCAAAATTGTATCCAATCACCATGAGAAAGAATCAAATTCTGAGTTGTTACATTAAACCTTGTTATTAGGATAATTGTTTGACATATTGAGATAAAAAAAAAAATAGTAGTTTGCTATTTTGGAAAAAACTTCCAAAAGATGATTAGCATCAAATCATTAAGATAAGTTGTAGGACCACTGTTTTCTCTCCTCAAGTTAATGAATTAATTAAGTCAAAATCATTACCGAGAAAGAGTGAGATGATGAGTGTCATTAATCATAATATTAACTATAGTCAAAAAGAGTTCTATGAACAGGGAAGGTAATATTTATTAGTTAAATTGATGTTTAAGGTTTTTTCAAGACTGAAAATTTCAAAGCCCGTATTTATATTTTAGTTTATTTATTATTTTTTAATCAAGTAGTGAAGTAGATTAAAAGTTTTCTTAAATATTTTTAAGAAGTTACGTGTTTTTCATATTTTTCATAATTTATAAGGAAAAATGCCTGTCAACTAAGTAAGCTTTTACATAGTCGTGATCGATTGAAATTCAGTTTTTAGACACTTGAGCCAGGGTAGATTGGTTATTAGAACTTGCAAAGGGCGGACAAATTTGCAAAAGGGCTTTGCTTGTTTTTCAGGAGTGCGAGATCTTTGTGTACCTATCATTTGGTTCATTTTAACTCGTTGATGTAAATGATTTCAATAAACTATAGATTATACATCATTTTAGGCCGTAGAAACTAAGTCAATATATTGTTTTTTCTATATACCTACGAAAAATAATTGAAGGCTCAGGTAAAATTTTCTTCTATGTTCCAAAAACAAAATGTAAATATTTCTTCAATACTTTAGTGTAAGCAATAATAACTGCACCTATGTGACTAAATTTTATGCTTACATACCCAATAGGTGGGACAAAAAACCAATTAGGAATAGAGAAACGGTGAAGGTGCCATTTCTCGGTCGAATGGCAGAAATGAGTCGCAGAGGTTCAATGCTGGCAACGCATCTGCTTATGAGGTTTGGGAAGGACCCAAGTGTGTGAATAACAAAAATCCGTGCAAAATACTATAAACTTTATTATATGGGCCTGTATATGCTACTGGATGTTCGTACCTGACGTTATTTGTAAAGCATATATGTATTATCATGTTTATTTCTTGTGGTCCGTATTTGCAATTAAGGCACCACTGGTATATACAAATAATACATTATTGAGCTGATAAAGAAATGTTTATTTCTTGTGGCTGTGATGAATACTAGAATATATTTTGATGAAACATAATTTGTCAAGATAAATATCTATTTATCTCCTAGTTGTATTTGTAACTTGAATTAGCATATATGTGTTAGGGGTGAAATATTATTTTATTATATGAAGTAGCACTGTACTGTTTGATAAATATACTTAATGATTAAGATTACACATTTTCTTGAAAACTTTATTATATTTATACATGCTAAAACTGAATTCTATATATGTAGCTTGGTATATTTATCACGATGAGAAATAAGAAATACATATGATGCAAGGGGAAGGAAAATGGAATTCTTGTTACATACCGTGTTTTCCAAAGCCCATACTTTGTTATTTCTATCGTTACCTGAAGCCCAAAATAAGGAAGAACGTCAAAAAAAAAAAAAAAAAAA
>Ga0209489_107486_pt1 | contig 16177 bp, 4 predicted proteins | sample SiratrowhiteBW_FD_187527 | JGI IMG/M metagenome (GOLD analysis project Ga0209489, IMG submission 187527) | Root nodule microbial communities of legume samples collected from California, USA - Siratro white BW (SPAdes) (version 2) | ecosystem: Host-associated > Plants > Roots > Nodule | place: USA... | reverse complement strand
AGTTATCATTAAAAGAATGTCCGGAAACTGAGAAAGAGGTGGAGCAGATGTCTCACATACCTTATTCAAGTGCAGTTGGTAGTCTCATGTATGCCATGGTGTGCACTAGACCAGATATTTCACATGCCGTAAGTGTAGTAAGCAGGTTCATGAGTAATCCTGGAAAGATACACTGGGAAGCAGTGAAATGGATCGTGCGATATCTGAGAGGTTCCACTGATGTCTGTTTGGTATTTGAAGGTCAAAAGAACTGTGAAGTTGTCGGTTATGTAGATTCTGATTATGCAGGAGATTTGGATAAAAGGAGGTCATTGACAGGCTATATCTTTACAGTCTTCGAATGTACTATAAGCTGGAAGGCGACATTGCAACCTACAGTGGCATTGTCTACTACTGAAGCTGAGTATATAGCATTGACTGAGGCTGTAAAAGAGAGTATTTGGGTGCATGGTCTTTTGGATAGTTTTGGATTGAGTCAACAGATACCAATCGTATACTGTGATAGCCAAAGTGCAATTCATTTGGCTAAGAATCTAGTATATCATGAAAGGACTAAACACATCGACATTCGACTTCATTTTATCCGAGAATGTGTTAATGATAACACAGTTGCAGTTCAGAAGCTAGCCACAGCTGAAAATCCGACAGACATGATGACAAAAACTCTATAGGTTGATAAGTTCAAACATTGTTTGAACTTGGTCAATATTTGTGGAATGAGAGGCAAGGTGGAGAATTGTTATTGTGCCTCTCAAAGTCCCACATCAGTGGGTGGAGAAAGGGCAACCCCTTTGCTTGCTATAAATAAAGGCCTTAAGCCTTGGTATCAAATATCCCACACTTGAAGCATTTCCAAGTGTTAAGAGTTTAAGTGAGATAGTTATATAGAGTGTGAGAGAAAGTTCCAAGAGTGTTGTGAGGATACACTGAGAATTTCTTGGGAACTTTAGTATTTCACTGGGGATCCTATTGGGGTTTACTATATTGTAATTGTTTTGAATATAGTGAATTTCTCGGAGTTTGGCTCGTGGTTTTTTTTTCTCAACACCAAAGGGGGTTTTCCACGTTAAATTCGATGTGCATTTTTTCTTGGTATTATTTATGTGCTTTAGTTTTCTCCACTTAAATATTGGGCGTGCTTCCGCTGGCATCCGTACACTCAACTAAGAGACATCATTTCTAACACCCTCACCACCATTGCCACCTTGTTAATAGCCTTTTCCTTTTTTCTCCACTGCCTTTTCAACCATAGCAGCGATACCCCTTTTGCCACCTAACCCTATTTTGTTTAAGTGAGAATTAGAGTGTTTGATTTGGGCTTACGCCCATTTGTTGTTTTCGTTGGCAGCGTGAGAGAGAAACAATTGATGAAGTGGCAGCGTGAGAGAGAAAAATGATTAGGTTAAATTAGATGTTGACTTTGTAAGAGAAAAATAATATTGGGGCTGCAGGGTAAGGCATTAAGTTAGGTGAAGATGAATTAAAGGGTTGGCATTGATTTCTTTAAAAATGTTTTTTTAATTAGCCGTGAATAAAAAGGTTTTTTAAAGATGAATTGAATGATATTGAAAGGTGATACAACCGTGGCTTTTGGCATTAATTGAAATGGAAAAAGAGAAATTTGATTAGATAGGATACACTGCTGCAGTGGGCTATTTAATAGCCTTTTGAAAAAAAAGGAGTAAATTGAAAACTAAAGAAAAGGGAATAAATGAATTAGATAAATGCAAAGGAAGTACATGACTTTTTTTTTTATTCTTTTCTCAAACAATTTAATTGATTTGCTTTTGCATTCATTAAAATAGAATGGTCCCCTAATAAACATAATCTCGGTTTTAGTTATTAAATAAAAGAGTTTATAGTATTTTGAGGTTTAGTTTTCTTTTATTTGTTTCGTTTTCTTTAATAAAAATATTTATTTTAAATAATTTTGATTAAATTTCTAAATAACCATTCGTGTTATGTGGGATTTAATTTCGAAAAATTTTAATTTCATTTGGAATATCAAAGGGCCATACGCGTCAAGTGATATCGAAAATGAAGTTTAATTTTCAGAAACTCTAAATTTTACTAAAATTAAAAAATATAAAAATTTCAAAATTAAAAAAGTATCAAATTCTCAAGCAAACAATTTTTCAAAATATAGAACTACGAAACTCTGATTCTCCATCTCTGATGGAGATACGTAGGAGCGAGGTTAAACCTTGTCGGGTCCCTTCCAAAATGAAAACTGTTTTGTTTGCTTTTATTTTTATGTTTCGTGAAAAATAAAAATTCCAAAATTACACTCATTTTATTTTATTCAATTAAAGGTACCGTCTTAGGACGGGCGCTGTGGGGGGCTAATACCTTCCCCACGCGTAACCGACTCCCGGACTCGCAATCTGGTTTTTCGTAAACTAGTCTTATCCTTGTTTTCTTTGGTTTTCCATAGTTTTCCATGAAAACTATGGTGGCGACTCCCCTATTTTGAAAATCTATTAATCTTTTTTTCGGATCGCCGTCCCATCGTGATCTCGGTTGCGACAAAACCATATAATGTGTCCACTATAACGAGAACAATTGGAGATGACCCCTTTCAAATGGATGCTTCATTTGGAAGAGACACTAAAAATTTGCAATTCCTTGCTGCGTCAGTCAATGAGCAGATGGAGCATCAAAAGTAAGAGCTTCAGGATTATAGAGTATTTGGTGATATTCAATGTTTTAGATATTGGTGTTGTATTGGGGTTGGGTGTTATTGGAAAGGTTTTGATAATTGTGTATTTGGGTTGGTTAATCATTTGTTTGGAGAGGAGGACATTTCAATTAACAAGATTGTTTTGAAATTAGGTGAGAGAGACAATGTGCATAATTATTGTAGATTGTATATATTGCTTGTATTGTCAGTTTTTTATTTCTTGTGCACTTCTAGGACTGTTAGTTCCTTTCCTTTTAGTTTATTAGATAATTTAGAGACGTTGAATTTGTGAAATTGGGGTGAAGTCGTTCATTCTTTATTGGTCGAGTTTGGACCAAGCTTCTTATCTCTTCCACCATTAGAAAAACACTGTCGGCCAACACTTGTCTGGTTGCGTACTTGTGTTGCAGGTTTGTCTTCTATTCAATTTAAATTATGTAAAATGTTGTGTCAATTTTGGAATTAAAGATATGATATCTGAATTTTTTTTTTTTGTTTGAGAAGGTGTGGGTTGTACAACATGTGGGAATGGGACGCGATGCCTTGTTCCTACGTTTCCTTGATTGTTTTGCATAAATGTGAGGTCATCAAAGATTGAGTCATCATTCTTAAAGAATGAGGTAATTGGAAGTCTTTTATGAATTTTCTAGATTACGATTATATAATGTTTTTCATTTGGTGACAAGAATTGTGTACGACTTATGTAGATTGTTTGGAATTGGACCTTGATAGAGGAGAAGAAAGTGGACATTTAGCTCCAAAGTCTATAGAGATGGATGATGTTGAGGACTCAGATGAATGGATAAAACTTGCAACCAACATATTAGAAGAGAAAACATTCAATCCAATGTCAAGGTCATGGCTGCACTTTCAAAAGAAATTAGAGTGCTATGAGAGCAATTGTCCACTGGCCTTGCTAAAAGCATCGAGGGCCATCCTCCATCACTCCAGCAAGGAGTCTAGTAGGGAGTCCACCAAGGAGTGTAGATGGTGGTAATTGGGAGTCGAATACGACCTTTGGTGTTGATGATGTTGATAAGCTTTATAGAGGTTTGACTTCTTTTGGTGAAGACTACATTTTGGCAAAATTTGTTCTTGTATTTTGACCTGAGCTTATGTTGTTATCTTTGAAGTGTTGTTGTTGAGGTTAAACAACATATCATTACCAAGGGTGACCTCGTAGCCTTGGCCCTAGGGCCAGAGTGGATAACATGGTAAGTAGGAATTGATTACCTTTAATCTGCCATTTTTGTTTTGAAAATAACTATAGAAATTTGTATGTAGGTCATACTAGCGTGTTGATATACGACAAAAAGAAAAGGATAGACATTATCAAGGGTATCTGCTTGAATCCCATTTTTGAGGTATGTAGGAGTATTAGTAATTGTTTTGGGTTCATAGCAAATTTTGATGAAGTTGTTTGTTGCAGACTAATGTCACTGAGGATCAAATTTACCAGTGTGAGCTGAAAATGATTTAACTATGCGATTTGGAGTTGGAGATGAAAATTTATCTGCCAGCCTCAAGCACCTCAAAGAAACCCTTGGACATAGTGAAGTGAAGATTACAAAAATTAGGAATTTGAAATTCCAAATTTACTAGCACTTACGAAAGTTTGAAACAATCTGCTAGTGTGAGTTGGAAATGATTTAACTATGTGATTTGGAGTTGGATATGAAAATCTCTCTGCTAGTCTCAAGTACCTCGAAGAAAACCTTGCACGTTGTGAAGTGAAGCATACGAAAATTAGGGATTTGAAAGAACAAATTCACCTGTACTTACAAATGAGTGAGATAATTTACCAGCGTGAGTTAAAAATGATTTAACTATGCGATTTGGAGTTGGAGATGAAATCTCTCCACCAGCTTCAAACACCTCGAAGAAACACTTTGTGTGGTGAAGTCAAGCTTACAAAAATTAGGAATTTTAAATACAATTTAAAAAGAAGTAAAACGATAAATCTTATTGTGGTTTAGTTAAAAACCTCCACTATGTTTGTGTTTTATTCAAGATTTTATAACCCCAAATAGAATCCCCCTCTTAAAATTAAGATTTTGGTAGTGTAGAAACAATAATGATTTATAACATTCAAAAGTTTGACTTATATAATATTAATAGAATTGAAGATTATTACTGTTTGTTAGAGAATTATATATATATATATATATATATATATATATATATATATATATATATATATATATATATATATATATATATATATATTATTGATGGATAATAGACAATTGAAACCTCATGTGTGTCTATGTATAAGTTATTTATATAGTATATTTCACATCTTCATCAACAAATTATTCAAAAATATTAGAATATCAAGATATAATAACTAATTAGGATTATATTGACACTTAATTTTTTTATTAAAGGTAAGTATAACATAACCATAATATTTTCTTTGATTATAAGTCTTTTAGGAAGTATGTTAAAGATGTTCCTGCAGAATCTCATCATTGATATTAAATTAAAAAAATAACACAAATAATCATAATGACAAACATTAATGACTAGTCAGGATAGTTGAGCAATCACAATATCACCCTCTGACCACCAAAACAATAATATCTTCAGGTTCATTAATCTCTAAGAAATTAAATCCTCCATTGTAGGCATTCACATGGTACCTCATGTTCATGAGACTCAATCACATAATAAAATCACGATAAGACACATTTAATATTATTAAAGTTGTTTTGCAGTAGATCATGGAGTGTTTATGATTCTTTCACAATAGAATTTAAAGTTTATCATAAATAATGGAATTCATTATTGAAAACAAAACTAACATTCAGGAAAATTAATGAAAGAGTTAAGAGTAGTAAGGCTTAGGGATACCTCGTCAAAATTACGAAATAGCTATTGTGTACATATGTCTATTTTTCATTACCCTAGTTTTTTCTTCTTTTCCTTCTTCGAGCTTCTTTTTGCAGTGAGTTGTATAAGTGTATCTCACGCATTCACGAGAGCTCTATTAATTGTAGCAATATATTAGCGTGGCATCTATTTTTTTTTTCACTTTATGACAAATGAATTCATCTCTCTAAGATTAAATTATGCTGAAAATTTTGAAAACTATTGAGGTAGTGATATATGGTCAAACGATACACATTAATTTTACTTAAATCAAACAATACACATAAGACGATAGTTGGGTTCCAAGTAATCTATTCCTTACAGACAATACAAAAATTTGATGTCAAATTGAAAACTAAATTCATTTATAAACTCTTAAGGTCTAACATTCCAAGGGTGTTACAGTTGACATGTGATACATGTTCTAAAGATCAAAGATATAATTATTAGCTAAATGTCAAAGCTAGATATAGACTGATATGTGTTTTGCCTCTATTGATATGTCACTATGACATGTTTCTATGGAGAAAAACAAAATCGTCTAGTCTATCATAGTTAGGCTGCAAATTACCCTAAATACTCTGAGATCTATAGTTAAGGCAAAAGTTTAACGCACTGCAATTTTGATGAAGTGCTTAAACCAACAAAGCATGAAGTTGTATATAATAAGAGAAATACCAGATCATACCAGTGCCTCGTTTATTAAATAATATGAAATTAATCATCAACAACAACGTACGTCCATTGAAGATTGGAGAACAACCAAAAGGACATTGCGAAGACATTTCACTTCTTTCGATAAGCATTGATGAATGTTAGATGAAAGGAGCCTTAAAAAGATCAACCAAACATCAGATAAAGAAGTGAAAGTGCATCAGTGATAAGCTCAATGCATACTTTAATCGAACCGAAGATCAGATAATATTTCTAAAGCTTGAGTCTATATTTTAAAGATTGCCTCCTACATCTCAAGAAGACTCATACTAGACATTAACATTCAAATATTTCTTGGAACAAGAGTTAAATCTACAAGGACTAGCAACTCTACAACACAACTACATTTAAATTCTATTTCATATACTTATCTTGTAATATGTGCACTCTTACCATTCAATGGTGCATAAGGCTTTGCTATCGAGCGAAGTATCATGTAAAGAAGAAAACCATTTAAAGATGTATGAGTTTCATAGTATCAATGTCAAGTTGAAGCTCATCAGATGTAAGGAATGCATGAAAGAGGAATTGACGCCACTCAACATATATAAATGGCTTCAAAACAACTATCTTCATCTAGCGACTATAAAAGGCCTACCATTTAGAAGAATAACAACAAGAAAGCAGAGGATGTACTATGAAAAAGTGTTATCAAGATGACATACAATCGTCAAAACCTTCAAAAAAGTGTCCCAATGCTTAAAGTATGAGTACTAGTGTATGGATCCATGAGAGCTTAGAAGAGAACACAACATCTATCTCTTTAATGACCTAATAGAGTGATTTTCACCTTGTATTTGTCAAAAGCGTAGTTGCTCCCTAGATTGGGAAATGATCTAAAGTGGGAAGGAAATCACAAACTTTTTATTCTAAAAAAATGCAAACACTATTCCTTAGTCAAAGAAAAGTATCAGAAGATCATTCAAACCTTCAACGTTTCCTATGTTAGCCAGGAGTGACTAAATAATATAAAATAATACTCAATCTTACGCAAGAGAGGATTGAGAAAATAATACTCAATCTTAGCCAAGAGTGGCTTGAGCAAAAATATTGATGTTAGCCAACACTGGCTTGAGCAAAGATTTCTCGGTGTTATCCAAAAGTGGCTTGAGCAAAAAATATCTAATTAAGCCAGGAGTGACTTGTGTCAAGAATACTCAAGGGGTTAGCCAGGACTAACTACAAGCCCAAAGAATACTCGATGTGTACTTCACAGCATTAATCTACTTAGTTGAACTTGATTGGTTTAGTCAATAAATGTATGTAGTCTTCTTTACCATTGTAAATTAAGTGATCAATTTTTGACAAGATTTTAAGAATTAATAAAATTACAATTCAACCACACTTCTTGTAATTTTCCTATTTTTCATACTTGATATCAAAGTCAATCTATAAAGGGTTGAGCACCTAACATCGACTCGAGAAAAAAATTCAACACAATAAGATCAAGACAACAGGTGATAGATAGAAAAAGACCATCTACTAAAAGTAAAGAGGAACATGACACAGAGTTAATGCATACAAAGAATAAGGAAGAAGTGTCTGAGCAAAGTGTAATATCATGTCTCAGACTCAAGATTAAACCTTAGGTTTAAGTGCATAAACAGTAAATCTACACATGAGGATATATCTAGACAATAAGGTATATGTTGTATAATTATACAACATATTAGACCGATCATATTCATCATCCAGTTTCTTTTAAAAACAAAACATTGTCCTTGTAAAATAGAAATATTTGATCAAGATATAAGTATATAAATGGATAATAGGTTATGTCTTTTATAAACAAATGATTTTTTCACATGGCTCACATTAAAAAAATCATGTAAATTTCACAACATGAGAAATTAGGGATATGCCTAGTGTAACATTATGAAAAATTTAATATTATATATATATATATATATATATATTTGTTCTAAATATTATTTTTACCAATTATATATATATATATATATATATATATATATATATATTATGAATAAGGTGAGTATTTAGATTAATTGAATTTTCATCTCTCGGTACCATATCCGTATCATTCTCGGTACCATATTAATATTACCTCTTGGTACCGTATTAATAAGCCTTTTCGACTATTGACTCACTTATTCCATATCACTCTTTACCGTATCAGTAATCATTTTTGGCTATTGACACACTTATTATGTATTCCTCTCGGGACCGTATCAATAAGCCTTTTCGGCTATTGACTCACTTATTTTGTATCACTCTCGATATCGCATTAATAAGGCTTTCAGTTTTATCTTCGCGTCACTCTAGGTACCGCATCAGTAAGCTTTTCGGATTTGGCTTCACATCATTATTGGTATCGCATCAGTGAGCCTTTCAGCTTGCATTTTCCGCTTCACATCATTATCGGGTGTTACATCAGTAAGTCTTTCGACTTTGACTCCGCATCACTCTCAACACCGCATCACTAAGCCTTTTGACTTTGACTTATGTCCTCCACATCCCTCTTGGGTGTCACATCTATAAGTCTTTTGACTCGGCATCACTCTCAGTTACTGCACCAAAAAACCGTATGACTGGACCCAAAGGGGCAAATTTGTATTAGAGATAAAGCTTAAATTACTATTTACATTTAATGCTCAGATAAGATAAGATAAACTTGGGTCATTTCTCATTATTTCAATGTGCCGCGTCAGCATGACCACGTCAGAAGATTGTTTGTCAGAGAGTAAGGTTGTGGTGTGATTACTCATTTATCCTGACTAGTCATTCTTTGATTATCGTTTTATTATTATCAGAATTATACTCAATGTGATCTCTGCAATATGAACTTTACCAACAAGGAATATGGTCAATATTCAAGTGTTTGGCAAATTTTATTTCCAATCACTACAATTGTGAATCTTCTTTAATTCCTGTGATTCCAATGTTATTGTTGAATTATTCATATGATTTGAGTATCATTGATTGATATGGTTATGACAATACCAAAATTGAATTAGTCATAGTACAAATTCATTCACTGAAGATTTTACTAAACTAATGCAAATGATTATTATAATTTGTTGTTAACTGAATATTCTTTAACTCTCATTTTATTTCTTTGATTATAATAATTTTCAAAACTTATTGTTGAACATTAGACGGTCTAAAGTCCCTTTAAAGATCAAATCATTTGTTAAAGTTTTGATGATAACAAAACTCAAGTATACATTTATATTTGATGACTTATATACAATGCACAATTAACATTATTATTATTAAAGTAGGAGACACATGGTCTATAAAGAGATAAGTTTTCTTACTATTTACTTTTATGTGTTATTGATTTGATTTAAATTCATTTTATATCATATTGTGCTCTAACATTCAAATTTGTTCATAATAGAAATTATTCAAATTATTATGGACTATTTAGATGTGATTTATTGATTTTATATCATAATGTGCATTAACGTTCAAATCTTTTCATAATAGAAATTATTCAAATTATTGATGAGTATCCCAGATATAATTTCTCTATGTTATTTTAAATTATTTCTGATACAGGCTTAATCAAGTTTAATGCAGTATGAAAATTAGAGAAGTATTTCCAGTTTGAGCTCCATACATCAGAAAGTCAAGATTGATCTGTTCAAGCATCCCAACGGCTAATTTTTAGAAAGCTACATGTAGAGGAGCAAGTTCAAGTTGAAGTTGACACAACAAGAAGCAAGAAGAGAAATACATCACATAATACATTGAAGAAAATATACTGAGTGTTTATTGTCAATCTGCTATAGAGAGCATATAGAGTTTTGGGTTGTGTGAAACCATTGTGTAATTCTTCACCATTGTGAAGTAAACCCTTATGAGCTTTCATTGTTCTCTCCTTTGAGAGTGTTTCTTTAATTCTTGAGTGGTCTTGATCTCATGGGGAGATTGGGACTGGTATAACCTGGAGAGGTTTGTGTACTCGTTGTAACTATTTGCTAAATAGTGGAACCTTTGAAACAATTTGTTTAAGGGAGAACTGGACGTAGCCCAGGAGATTAGAGTGAACCAGTATAAAACTGCTTTATCTGTGTTTATATATTTTTGCCTTGGTTGGTGGTTTCTATTTATAGTGAATTGAGTTCAAGCTCCATTCAACCCCCATTCTGGAGCCAGCTGTTCCTACATGTATGTATATCGCACTTTTTCCTCTCTTTTCATATTTATTGAATATGAATGAAATTAAATCTTAATATCAAAGGTAATTTCCAAATTCATTTATCGCGAACAAAATGGCATATTTCCTGGAAAATTGGGAAATTGATGGAGTACAAATGTGGTGGATAATTCCGTTTCTTTTCTAGGAATTACGCACTCTATCTTTCCCTTCACTCTCTACAACATCTACTTGTGTACTTGATTTCAGTCTAAACCAAGGGAAGTTGATTTAACTGTTGTTAAAAGAATTTTAGATATTTGAAAGGCACTACTAATCTTGGTCTATGCTATAAAGGAAGATAAAGTTTATGTTTGTTGAGCTTTTGTGATGCAAATTTGCAGGTGATAGAGTATAAAGAAAAAATGCAAGTGGAAGTTGCTAATTCATAGTAGGAAACTTCATATCTTGGACAAACAACAAAGCAGAACACAATAGCACTATCAAGTGCTGAAGTTGAGTACATATCAGTTGTTCACTTGTGCACACAATTCCTATGGGTAAAGAATCATCTAGACGATTACAGTCTATAAAAAATTAAAATCCTTATCTTTTCTGATAATGGTGCTATGATTAGTTTATTCAAAAGTTCAATTTTTCATTCTAAGTCCAAGCACGTTGAAATCAAACATCATTTCATATGAGATTATGTTTAAAAGGGTACTATAGAATTACAATATGTTCTAATAGTTGATCAGCTTGTTGATATATTTTAAAAACATATTTTTTAAGAGAGATTTAATTGTCTAAAAACTCTTTTGGGCATGACCATGGTTGAAGAATGATTGATGAAATGTGATTATAAATTACAATCGTTACTGCATTAATCGATCTAGGATTTTCCTTGCGTATTTCAGACAAAATGTTTTTTAAAGCTTGGGATTTAAGTTGCATTACTAGATTAATTATTGTTCTTTAAATCAACTTATACACAAACATTCAAAATCTTAGCCCAAACGAATTATAAAAAAAAAAAAAAATTTGTTCTTTTACCTGATTTTGTAGTTCTTCTTCTATTTTTCTTACCTAATTTTGTAAAAGAGTCTCAAAAAAAGAAATAGATTTTCTTATAGTCCCCCTACACTTTTTTTGAACAACAAACTATTTGCTAGACCTACAAATATCATTATAAAAAAAAAGCTATTTAGAGACCAATTTTTAGCTACCAAATGAAATGGTTCCTGTGACCAAAATAGTCACCAAATTAAAATAACTACAAAATAGAAGTAATGATTGAATTTAGTGACCAATTAACTCAAGATAACTGGTATCTAACATTAGCTACCAAAGTTTTAGTGACCTATATCATTAGATTCTAAATTGATATCTAATTAAGTTATTTTTCTTTGTACTTACTAAATCATGTTTACTTGACTATGCAGCCTATTGGAACGTTTGTTGTTTTTCAGTATAAATAGAGTCTTAAGACTCCATTCACTCTTTATAAAGATTGTTGTTTATGCATTTTTTAATTTATAAAATAGTCTACATTTTAATTGTTTCAATGCCAAAGTGTTTTCTCTATATTAGTTTACAGAGTAAATTTATATTAGTGCCCTAACTAAATAACTTTTCAGCGTTAAGTTGACTTATATAATAATTTTACCAAGCCAAAATTCAAATTAATAAATATTTCTAAACGATAATTAAATTTTAATAAATCAACTATATAGTATACATAAATTTTTTAAATAATATAGGCCTGAGAACAACACGTTTTTGGCATGCGAACTCTAATGGTGCCAAAGAGTAAATAGGCACCTAATTTAATCTCTAAGGTAATGCGACAAGATGGATAGAAGCAAACCTGCTAGTATGATGGTGCCAAGCATTACAATCGCTTAGATAGATACAATGTAGCCACGTAATTGCTAATTAACTTTGCAATTTCATTTTTATCGGATGTTCTCGGAAGGAATATGCCTCTCTCATACGACAACAATAATTATGATAACAAATTAATTGATTTCGAAAGAAACATTACAATATCAAAGGGATCACTTTCACACGAGGAAAAGTAAAGGGTTTATAAAATTCATGATATTAATAATATTTTTTATCAATTAGTGATTATTAAAGGATAAATGATTTATATGACATTAGTAATATTTTTTATCAATTGGTGATTATTAAAGTTTAAATGATTTAGTAAGTATCTAAATCATCATGTTTTAATTGGAACATTAAGCATTAAGTCTCCAATAAGTCACATAGACTATATCTTATCTTAATTTCTTTCTCTTTATTTTTATTTATTTTCTTTTGTTCTTATTCCTTGACCATTCACACAGATGTGGATTTGAGAGGTAACTTCAGTCTTGTATTCGTTTTTAAAGGTAAGGTGTAAAGATAGTCCATCACTCCGATAGTCTTATAATTTTAAGAAGCTCAATTTCACATGAATAAGAAAAACCATCGGCATCGGTTTTCACTTGGAAAGTGTTAGGAAAATGTCCATCACCGTAAATTTGATTAATGTTAGTTGCATACACATGTTGAAAGGCGCAAATATTTTGTCTCTTAAACGAGTGCAATCTTATTTTATGGTTAATAGGACATTATTATGATCAACTGATATGAATATAAACTGTTTGAGAGCACACTTTTTTAGAGCATAAAAATTTTGTGATCATTTTAAAGAATTAAGTGTGCTTTTCATCTAGAAAGATCTTGAATCCTTGAACTTTGTCCGTTGGACATAGATTGCACTACACTTTTTATTGTTTCTTCATTAAGGGAAGTCATTGTAACCTTTTTTCTTCTGTAACCTTGAGTTTTTCTTCTATTATGAAATTGTATAGGTTGTAGTTGCGTTTGTTTTCTATTTTATTAGTTGTAAGGTGTTTTGAGACTACAATTGTATATGATTTATAGTTGTGGAAGTGCAGTAGGGTTCTTCCCAGTGTTTGGGTGTGTTCTTGTAGGATGCAAGATAAGTTCTTGATTGTATTGATTGTATATTTTTAGTGAATTTTGTTTGGTTAACAAAGAGATAGAATATAGCTCTTGAGGAAGAGCGACCCAGTATATATTTTTGTATTTTTGCTCTCCCTTTTCTTAAATCTTGAATCGTGTCTCAAATATGCATAATTTTTTATTTTGCATGAAAAATCAGTCAACTATTTTTGTACTCAATTGATTACTTTTCTTTACTAACACTACAAGAAAAATTGATTTTAGAAACCAATTTATTGGTCTATAAAATGACAAAATTAGTTACTAACTTAATTAGTGACTAATTTAGAATCTAAAAGTATAAGTGGTTAAAACCTTGACAGCTAATGTTAAATACCAATTATCTTGACTTAATTGGTTACTAAATTCAATCATTATTTTTATTTTGTAGTTATTTAGCAACCGAAACCTAATTTGATGGTTATTTTGGTCATAATTAACAACCATTTTATTTGGTAGGTAATATTGGTGTCTAAATAGCTTTTTTGTTATAGTGTAAAAAATCAATTTACCGTTTCTATGATTTAGTAGATTGTTTTTCTATGTTGATTGATTGATTTTGTGAATCAATTGATTACAATTTATCTTGTTAGAATTCATAAATATCAATTTCACTATTTTTCATATTTAGTTGATTACGTTGGATGCTTGATCAAGAAAATTTAATTGATTGACTATTTCTAATTTCACTTGATTCAATTATAATTTCAATTGATTGTTTTTCTGTTGTATAACTTCTAAACCCGCAATTAACTATTTCTACCAAAACATTTCATTCTTTCTTTTGGTTTTTATATCGTATTTGCGAAAAGTTTTAAAAGTTCAAATCAACCGCCTCTTGAACTCAACATAAAACTCTTTTCACCACCTATGGAAAGAATTCCAAGAATAAGTACTAGAGGAGCCACCACTTGAGAAGGCTTCGTAAGATAAGAAGTCAAACAACAAGAGTCAGGAGAAACTCAACTTTCAAGAAACACCTTCAAAGGTATTTTCATCCACTCTCTAATTCATCATTTCATGATTTATATAAAAGGTTGGAGTCCTATTTATAATAGTTCATGAACATCCAAAGGTCAAAAGATTAACAAAAATACAAATATTCGTGGAATCAATTGATAGAGGGATATGGTGTGCTATTATAAATGGACTACCATTAACAATATGCAGGTTGAGAATGATTTCAACTCTTAGGCTAAAGAGGAAAATAGAAAAGTGCGGTACAAAACTAGAGGAAAAGACATCATAGCTTTGCACTCAATATAGAAGAGTTCTTCAAAGTTCCAAAGTGCAAGAATGCAAAAAAAAAAATCTCAAAAAGTATAAACAACTATAAAGATATCAACACATGCATCATGGTTGATGTTGATCATACTTCTAAATTTTATTCAAGCTAAATATGATCAATTTATTCATGCTTTTTGAAGAATTGCAAGAAAAAGAAAATAGACTAACTTGTTTGAAGAAAGAGCTCAAAAAGGATTATAATTAAGATATTAAAAGACAGATTCAAACAATTAGAAGAGGAGAATGAGAATCTATATTCTGATTTTGAAAATTTAGATATCATTTACAAAAGCTCCTCTTATGATTGTAATTCAACTTTGCAAGTCGAAATTCTTAATTGTAAAGATTACAAGAATTATAAAAGCAAAGTTGAATAAAAGTCTTGTAAAGTTTACAATGAGAAAATCTAAATTAGAAGAAAGTTATGCAACAGACCTTTTTGTATCTTGCTTTAATTGTTTAAAGAAAGAGTCATAAAACAAATTCTTGTTGTTTTAAAAATTCCAAGTTAAAAATATTCTTGGCAACCCAAGAACAACATCAATGCTGCTAACACGAAAGGGCACAAACATAAAAAGGTATCTAGTTGAATTTTTTCTGTTTGTTTTGATAGACTAATTCTCTACATGTGTTATTTTTTGTAATGGACTACTTTTGTTCACCTATTTTACATACATGTTTCTACAAAGCTGGAGGTATTTATCGTAGACACAATCTTTCATAAATCAATTTTTTATTTATTTTACATACATGTTTCTATAAAGCTGGAGGTATTTATCGAAGACACAATCTTTCATAAATCAATCATTTTTTATGCAAACCTTATAGCGCTTTACAAAAGTTAAGTCTTAAAAGAACATATGATGTTATTTGAGTATATTACAGTCATTCTTAATAATCTTTCTCTTACATATGAAAAAGTAAAATTTGGAAACAGTTGATTATATTTATGATTGAATACATTTTGGATTTATGACTATATGAAAATTTTTAGTGCTTTGACTTGCTTACAATTTATCTTCGACTACAAAAAAAAAATTAAAATTACATAGTGGCAAAATCCGTATGTAATATACTCGTAGGTAATTTATATACAAATTTATTTACAGTCTAGTTAGTTTTATTAACATTATCAATATTATTGACAATGTGTACTAAGTGAGATTAAAAAAATTAAAATTACATAGTGGCAAAATCCGTATGTAATATGCTCGTAGGTAATTTATATACAAATTTATTTACAGTCTAGTTAGTTTTATTAACATTATCAATATTATTGACAATGTGTACTAAGTGAGATTAAAAAAATTAAAATTACATAGTGGCAAAATCTGTATGTAATATGCTCGTAGGTAATTTATATACAAATTTATTTACAATTTAGTTAGTTTTATTAACATTATCAATATTATTGACAATGTGTACTAAGTGAGATTAAAAAAATTAAAATTACATAGTGGCAAAATCCGTATGTAATATGCTCGTAGGTAATTTATATACAAATTTAT
>Ga0209489_107484_pt1 | contig 16189 bp, 6 predicted proteins | sample SiratrowhiteBW_FD_187527 | JGI IMG/M metagenome (GOLD analysis project Ga0209489, IMG submission 187527) | Root nodule microbial communities of legume samples collected from California, USA - Siratro white BW (SPAdes) (version 2) | ecosystem: Host-associated > Plants > Roots > Nodule | place: USA... | reverse complement strand
TTAGTTAAATTATCAATAAAAAAAATCGTCTTGTCAACTCTCTACAAAATAAATAGGGGAAAGTTGTCTATTTAAAATTTTGATATAAGTAAATTTAATTTAATTTTTTTATTTTGATTTAATTTTTATTTTTTTTTTTTTTTTTGTGTATCTATATAAACAAGCTTTGTATATAGGGTATTTGATTTTATGCTTAGTCTTTGTTACTTTAGAAATATGGTGATGTATTCAAATAATTGATTATCACTAAAAAGAAGTTAGGCTTGAGTCTTTATAATAATTGCATTATAAGATCTGAATGTGAAAGTGAGTTGACCACTTTGCTAAATCTTTTTGGAGGGATTGAACCTTTAAATGAAATAAATGTGTTTAGGTGATATGAAGTGATTGAATGTTTAACATAAGTGGAGTATGCTTAGTGTATTTATGAGTTTATTGAAAATGAATTAAATAAATTGAATAAATTGTAATGTTATTGATTTTTGTATGATTTTATTACGATCTTTGACTATTTAATGTGAATTTTGGTTGGTTATTGTAGTAGAACTCTCAATCAACCAAGTGACTCAAATTGAAAATGATAGTTTGAAAATAAATAAAAAATGATATGAAAAACCTTCTTAAATCACATGCATTAGTTTTATAATTTTACATATTATGTGAAATTACGTAGACTTGTTGGGCAAGTCATGTGCTCGTAAGGCAAAATTTGTAAATTTGAAAATCCGAGAGCATTAGTTGTTGGGCGAGCCATTTTTGATAGGTGAATTTGGTCTAAGTGGTTTGGTTATTAGGTCAACAATGTTCTCGCTTAGCAAAACTTCAGAAATTAAAAACCCGAGAGCATTAGTCATTGGGTGAGCCCCTTCTGCTAGGCAAAATTGGTCCTAGTAGTTTGCTAGTTGGTAAGCCTAACATTCGTTAGGCAAATTTGGTCTCTAGGCTTGGTCACTTGCAAGTCTGAAATGTTTTAATATTTTTAAAAATTAAATCTCTATATAATTGTATGATATATCGAGATGTTGAATGAAATATGAAACATGGGAAAGTATGATTGAAACATAATATTTATAGGATGGGAAATATTGTGTTGAGATTTATAAGATATGCATTAAATAAAAAGATATATATCCTGACTCCACTAATATATTGTGATTATATACATGTTGAATTATCAGGTGGTTAGAGTTGATAGTTCATATATGATTGAGTCTTCAAAGAATGTTGGTTTGACAGGTCATGTGAATTTACCATGTCATACGAGAGGACTTAATTCGTGTGTTCATGTGACTATGTGGAGAGATAACATATTGAAGGTAATATGATAAGTATAAATCTTTGAGTCAAATTCAATGCATACGTTTTTTAAAAGTAAGTTTAAGTGTTTATATATGTATGTTAGTGTATTTTTTATATAAGTGGTGTTGAACATGAGTTATTTATAAATACTTTTATTTAATATATTGTAAGGGATGATGGATGAAATTTTAAGATATTTGTAACTTGTTTGAGTGAGAATTTAAATTTATATTAATGTTACCTGACTTTTTTCTTTAATTTATGTAGAATTTATGATGACAATGTGTTATATGAGATTTTATTTTATTTTTTACTGTTGTGTTTTGATATGTATGTATATTTATAAATCTTTAAAAAGATTTTTTTTAATTATTTAATTCTTATATATATAGAATTGAGTTTTTTTTGGTAAGGTGTTACAAATATTATAAAATGAAATGAAAGGGATTTATTAAAAAGAAAACATAACTATGGTACATTAATATTTTCCTACACTTACCTTCACATTGGTATTTTTTATTATAATATACTTTTAATAAATTAATAACTATGTTAATTTTAATTTTACTTATGTATCACAATGGGATATTATTTTTAATAAATAAGTTTAATATTTATATTAATTTTATATATGTATAAGATGTATAATAAAAATATATAATGGAATTCTATGTAAATTATATTTTTTATTTTATCTTTAATAATATTTTAAAATCATAATACAAAATTCAGAAAAGAAACTAATATAGAAAATGAAAAAATATTTCAGTTATTATATTATGTTAATTTATAACCATTTTTATTCTGGGGTTAGTTGTAACAGCAGTATATATATATATATATATAATTTAATGTATTATCAACAATAAAATAGAAAAATGTTTTACAGAACACAAAAATCTCATAGATATAGATAATTAAGCTATAAGGGTAAAAATACATAGTATAAACGACACCCTGTTTGTCGTTTGGTATCATATTTCAAAGGCTCATAAGAATTCCTGCTCGACATTCGAGACGCCAGATCTGCAAATCGGAAAATTCAGAGCGCCGTTGAAAACCGCCGTCTACGGCGGTAAAACTCGCCTCTGCATCCTCTTTGTTGAGAAGCGGGAGTTTCACTGGGCTTGTTTCTCTTTGTTGAGAACATCGAGCGCAACTCCAAAACGAAGCGCCAAAAACTCGAGTTCCCAATGGAAGAGTTGGAGCAGTGGAAGGAGCAGCTTTCTCACTTGTCGCATCTCGCCTTGGATCGTCTTCGCGAGGTTCCACCGAATCAGCTCTATGTTGCTGCTGCCATCGCGATTTTCACAACACTGCTTCTTCTCTCTGGTGAGTTCGCGTTATCGTGTAATTCCTACTCTTCTAATCGAACGTTGGTGTTCATTGTTGGGTTGTGTTTGTAGTACGTTTGTTGAAGCGCACGAAGTCAAACACCGTTGTGTTGACGGGGCTCAGTGGGAGTGGAAAAACTGTTCTTTTCTATCAGGTATTTGCTCCAAATCACAATTATTGAGTTCATTGCTTCTGATTTCAATCCTCGATTCAGTCTAGTTTAGTTTGTGGCTAGGTTTGGTTTGATTATTCTGAAAATTAGGAAAAAAAAATTAGGTTTTGCTCTTGGTAAAAGGAACTGAGGGCTAGGTTAGGTCATTGTTCACATGTTTTTCAAATGCATATCCCAGTACCTTCATCATTAGTTTTAAATTTTAGTAATGATACCAACGTGGTGTGAGATGGTTGACAGATACCTTTGTCATTTAAGTATGTGGTTAGGATCTTTCAATTTTGTGTATGAAAAATATTTGTTGAGACAATTGGAAGAGCTCAGATCCTTAATGTATCTCAGTCCCTTAAGGGATTAATCCATGTGGTTTGGTTTATTTCTCTTAATCTGAAAACTGAAATAATTGTGTTTCCTTGTTTTACGCTTGGTTAGGAGGGATTGAGAGTCCGGTTATGTCATTGTTCAGAAGTTTTTGAAATGTATACCCAGGTGCCTTGATTGTTAGTTGTAAATTATAACAATGAAAATGAAAATGCAACAAAGAAAACAGTTTTAGTTAATTATGACCAATGGAGCTTGTATGAGGACATTGTCTATGGTCAAAACCAATAAGTTCATGATAACATTTAAAAGTTTTCAGCACATACTTTAATCCCATTTTGTGTTTTTTATTATTATTTCAATGCATCTTGAGTTTATTTTTATTTTTATTTATTTTTATGTGCCTAAAATGAATTTTTTGTGTAACATTGGAGTGCTATTACAAGTTGGGCTATAATCAGACTCCTTGGAAAGTGTTATTAGGCATTGCTTTTCGTTGTATTGACGTTTTTCATACCAATATCATGTTATTGACTTGCTTTTCATGCCAACGGCAGCTTAGGGATGGCTCTACTCATGAGGGTACTGTTACATCAATGGAGCCTAATGAAGACACTTTTATTCTTCACAATGAGAAAACAAGGGTAAAATTTTAGCTTCCCACACTTGAATACTTGCTTGAATTACAGGATTAAGCTGTTTTTTTTAAAATTCAACAAATTGTGCTTCTCATCACCATGTAAAAAGGATATTTACCTTTAGTCATTAGTGTTGGAGATCTTACATGGACTAGGAATAAGACTGAATTACAATATATAAGTATTCTACAATCCTCATTTTATAAGTAGGTTTTATGAGATTGAGTTAAGATTAAATTCACTTTTTAATATGGTATGAGAGCTTATTCTAATCTCACGTTCAAGATGTATATGTCTTGGTGTGAGGTGTGTTGAAGATCCACGTCAACTAAGAATGAGACTAGATTATAATATATAAGTGGGGTGCAATTCTTTCCTTATAAGTTGATTTTATGAGGTTGAGTTTGACTTAGAGAAAAATTTTTTGGGATGTAATAGATGCTGAAATTTTATTTGTTATATCTTATGTTTGTTTGTTGATTGTGGAATCAGACAATAGAATCAAACAAATATTGTCTTATGTTTTTCTGATTTTGACAGAAGGGCAAGATAAAACCTGTTCATATTGTTGATGTTCCTGGCCATTCTCGGCTGCGACCCAAACTAGATGAGTACTTGCCTCAAGCGGCTGGGATAGTTTTTGTGGTTGACGCTTTGGACTTTTTACCGAACTGTCGTGCCGCTTCAGAGTAATTCCTTCCTCCGTTTAGTTAATAGATTATCATCTTTATATTATCTAGAACTTTTTGTCAATATTAGCAAGCACTAGTAAGCCATGATGGGACATCCTTAAGATATTTTAGTATGATATTTAAATAACTGATCATTTTTTACTCCTCCTGAGGAAGATCTCAGCACAGCAGATACAAGGATACTAACATTTTTCTTTTTACTTTTAGGTATCTGTATGATCTATTGACGAAAGGAAGTGTTGTGAGGAAGAAGATTCCAGTGCTTATTCTCTGCAACAAAACAGACAAAGTCACTGCTCATACAAAAGAGTTTATCCGAAGACAGATGGAGAAGGAAATGTATGCCTTTAAAGTCCCAAATCTTTTATATCTCTGTTCACTTTATCTACCACCAACTGCTTTAGGATTTCGTTTTATTGTCCAGTTGATAATATTTGTGCACTCTCTCTGTGTTGGATGGAACATATATATACAATGTCAATGCTGTTATTGTTGATTGGTTCATATTGAGGAAGTATCTTCTATTTCCTTTTAATTACTAAAGTTTCATTCACACTCTTATATTTACGCCTCAATCAACTGATCGGTCTGTTTGATTTTGAAAATGTGCATGGTTATTTATTTATAATATATGATAACCTGATTATTTTCATGATTTCACCGTCAATTATATTGCTGACTCTTGACATATTTTCCAGAGACAAATTGCGTGCATCAAGAAGTGCGATATCAGCTGCTGACATTGCAAATGAGTTCACCCTGGGGGTACCGGGTGAGCCATTTTCTTTTACCCAGTGCTCTAACAAAGTAACAGCTGCAGATGCTTCTGGTTTAACTGGGGAAATATCTCAGCTGGAAGAGTTTATCAGAGAACATGTAAAGCAATAAGCTAGATATTGCGTTTAAAAAGGCTCATGGATTTTTGTTGAGTTAGTGAATGGGGTAGTGTTGTTTATGTTGGTTGGTACTTATTGAAAGTGCTGTCTGGACGAGTAGAGGCTTAAACGAAAAAAAGGATTTTGGGGTGGGGTTTGGGGTGTTTGGTTGGAGTAGAACCAAATGAGGATTTATTTCATTGTAAGTTCTGGTATATTGATAGGATTATAATATTTCGTTTAATTATATTGGTACTTGTATTTACTTTATCTACTTTTTACTGTTCTTTGCCTCCTCTGCTCCAGAGGCTTTGGGGCCTCGTGTCCTCAACTTTATTTCAAATCCTTCTTCTGGCTATTATTCATTCTCTTTTGGTCACTTTTACTTTACGTTGGATGACATAACCAAGAAAATTTACTAGGGTGTCATACCGGCAGAATGCAACTCCGACGTATATCCCACTGCTGCAATCATGTAACTGCTGCTCGTGTAACTATTCCTAACTAATTAGGATTTAGCCATTAATTTCTTCTGATGAAAACACATGCATAAGGAGTTGGTAGCCACCCAAAAATCCCAAACCGAGCCATAATGCATGGTTGGTTTGGTTCGTAATTATCGGTTACAGTGGCAACATGGATCTGGTTCTTCCTTCTATCCATTAATCACAATAGTTGCTTCTTGGAGGCATCTCGAGAATGCTTGAAGTTGGAATTTGAGTGTTTTTACATATATTTTGTTTTCTTATCGAGTAATAACATTCATCTCTATAGAAACTTCATTCACGGCTGTGGCTGTTTAAGTTTATCTGGCCAATTGCATATAAAAACGTTGAATGTTAACTAAACAGATCTGGTTCTCCGATGAAATCAGTAATTTTTCCTTTGATACAAAAAAATCAATTATTAATATTTTAGCACATTCTTGTTATATTATGCATAATATGCAAGTAGTATTGATCATTCATTCTTTTATTGATTAATATTATTTACTTTATCAACTAATTTTAGGGTTAAAAGGAAGTTTATTAAGAATATTTTTGTGACATTATTTATGACTACTTTAAAGCGAGGAGATGAAAAGTAAGTAATTTTAATTGTTGATGCGAAAATCAATTATTGATATTTTAATCAATTCATGATTTGTTATAGAATGCTCGTATTTATTGTTTTCTCTTTCTTTTTTCTCATGACAAACAGTCCATCTTCTCTTGTTCTCACTCTTCCCTCCCCGGGAGGCTTAAAGAAACTGTATTGGATAGAAGCTATTCAGTATTTGCTATTTAGTTCTCCAGTTACCGCAAATTATAGGCATATTTTCTTTCGAGAACACAACAACAGTAGACAAACCAAAAGAATCAATTTTCAATTTAAAAACAAATAAAACAGCATGCAGAAGGAATAAATTACATGCGTAGTTAGCAAATTTATTAGATTAAACGTTGAATGTAGAATAGACTTGCTTATTATTACAAATTTGAAGTTCTTTTATTCTAAGTAAATTATTACCCAGATCTACTTTAAGACGTGAACTTTATACAAAACGAAGGAAATAAGTTATCTCTGTTCTTCCAAAAAAATTAGGGTGAAAATCAAAAGTGAAAGTATAGTTGATGCCCAAGGAAGACGTCATTAGAAAAATACTTGGAATTTTACATTGTCATCTAAACGCAAATTATCATATAGATTTAATAATTTTTATAATAACTACTTTAAAAAGCCATCTTTATTACAATTTCTTATAAACGAACAAAATGATTTTTTATATTACGATCACATGAAAATTTAACTCGTGTAATTTGTCTGAAGAATCATATTGACATAGCTACGCAGATGCTATTCACATACTTTTTGTAACATTTTACTGGGGTTGATTGATCAATGTAGGAGGATACTGTGGAAGGTTTATCTAGGATGGAAGATATCATAAACATGGTTAAAGTAGAGCAGAGAAGTTTCATGTATTCAGTGTGAAGTAGCAAATACAAACACATGCCACACAAATCCTAAACACTTTTGGGTGGAAGGGGTGTTTAATCTGATCTTCTAAGTTAAAATCTGCTTCTACTCCGATGACTGCTTATGAATGTATCATCACCGTACAAACTGACAGGACCCAGGAAACAATTTTGACAACCACAAATGTTTTAACTTCACTATCAAAGCAAAGACTGCATAGCATGGAATGTGCATTACACCCACACCTAAGTACCTGAAAGTACCACAAGAGAGCCAGATAAATATCATTATCATCTTGCTTGTAAGATTGTCATATTTGAAGACTTAAGACCAAAATTTCGTAACAAGATTTGTAGTTTCATTGTCAGAATCCCATGATAAGTAACATTGTTTCACATATGAAGGATCTTATGTCAATTAGTGTTGAAGTTAAATTTTCATTTTACAGATTCTATTTGAGTTGTGATGATGCACTGAATTTAAGAACATACCATAAGGCTGCATATGGGGATGACAAGTCAAGGAAAGGATAAGGCCACCTGGGAAAACGGATAGAAAATTATGAGAATTTTGTCCAGTGAAAAGCAACAATCAGAAAATGGGATACTCGTTTTTACCATAATGAAACACAAGCATGGATGATCCACTGGAAAAGCACAAACATAGCCGTCCACAAAATAAAATATGCAAATCGAAACACTGGAAATCTCTGCATGTGTTAAGTAAGTAGGTAAGTAATGAGAAATGACATGAACAAACAAATAAAACACAATGAAAAATTACCATGCAATTCAATAATACTTCACCGAGGAGGAATACAGCGTTTAGGGAGTGTAGACAAACATCCATCTGCAAAATGAGAAGTGCAAGCATTAGGATTCTATATGCAAATATCTTCTGAGCAGCAGAGGACCAGCCTATTCTATCAGAACCAAAATCCATTCAACTTTCTTTGGCTTTATCATAATTAAGGTATTTCAAACAACCACACCTATTAATTACATACTTCGTGAGGAAATCAATGTTTAGCAAATGCAGAAAAGCACAAATCCTTTGATGCTAATTACATGTAGCATGTTCCAGTTGAATATCGTATAAATAAAAGACAAAACAACTACAAGCAAAAATTTAATGATTTTGTTAACAAAACTGTTCCCTCGCATTTAAGGAAAATATGATACAGCTGGGTTAAAGGATATGATGAGTTGCAAACTTGCAACAGGACAACAGACTCATTAGTAATATCATTAATTTCGAGAAGTTTTATAACAAAAATGAAACTAGAAAGGAAAGGCCAAACATTCTCCCAAACTTTTATTAGTATATTAAGTATAACTTTCTTTACCAAAGATAAATGGCAGACCAGGGACAAGATCAATAATACTCACATATTCCAGACGGAAATCTTTGCTTGTCATGAATGGATAAAGGACTAGCCAGAATACAGTGTCGGTGAGAACCACAGCACCTCCACAAGTCTATATATTAAAAAGAAAGTGAAAACAAATCAGTAGATTGCCTCCTGAGCTCTTCCAGTTCATAACACAGTGATAATCACAATGCAAGTGTTCGATTGTTTTACAGCATGCAATAGTGTTTAATTAAGTAGCAGAAAAAGAGCGGGATGAACAAGACACGTTATAAAGAAACACACAACTTTGACAGAGAGATTGCATCAGTGACTTTTACAAACTTATGATTGCTGTGTAAACCTTCATCTGCAAATTTATATTTTAATACATTTTTTAACACTGTTCTCTAAACATTAAATAGGTAACTGGGACTTTCAAACTATAACTAAATGATTAATTAGCTATCTTGGTAAGGATAGCTTACTACTACCATGGACATATAGCAGAATTCCGTTTCAGCCATGATGATCAAATATTCTTACAGTAGGAACTTTCTTATCCAGTCGTGTTCTTGATAGAAAAAAATTAGAAAGAAAAGAGGGAAAGAACAGCTAAGAGGACAAGAAAAACATTCTCTAAAGATGCTCAATCTGTAAAGTAAACTTAGTAAAACAACACAAGGAGGATGTGTGCAAACAATTCTGTCCCATAACAAGTTTTAGTTGGTGAAACACCCTAAAAATGTTTGGTAGAGACAATACATGCAGATATAGGATGTTGACTACCTAAAATGCCAATAAAACAAGTTTCTCAAAAAACTCTCCAGACTATGATCAAATGTTTGACAGTGTCATGATTAATTTTGGAAAAAAATTATTTGGCTCTTTGTAAAAGCCAGTTTAAAAATGTTATTTGGCAACCCATGTTTTCTCCATCTCAAATAGAAAAATTTTTCATGATAAGACTGAGAAGATTTTAAATTCACATATATTTTGTCTGCTTTAAGGCTGCCATCTCCAATTATACTTTCTTTTTCACAAAACTAATTCCATTTGAAAATTCTCAGTTGAATGTCCTTACTAAACAAAAAATCTGATTAAATGTCATTTTGCAATTGTTAAAATACATCACTATATTGGTTAAAATAATGGAATGCACAAAAACCATACTCCTATAAAATCCTGAAAAAAAAGATTACCTGAAAAATTATTTGAAAAATGTAACCCCATACACCAGCAATATTTCGAGTGTGAGGCTCCTGATAGGTATTGGAATTCTTATGCAGGTTAGGTAATTCTGGAGTACCATCAAGTGTAGGAGCCACATAAGTGCCTTGTTCAGTATCCAAATCTGCCTGATCAACTGTGTTGCCATCAATTGTTTTGTGTTTATAGAAACATCCATATATAGAGACGCAAGATCCAAACTGAAAGTGAAATTAAGAGCAGAAGTCACTTGGAGAAGGAATAAAATGAAAACAAAAGAAAGAAAAGTTGACTGACAAATTCAAATTTTTTTTCCTAAGGAGCACATAAACCTTAACTCACAGAATGTATTACAACCCAGCTAGAACAAGTTTCCACCCTAAACCCAAAAAAAATGCAATTTTATTATATCAGAAAGATGAGTTAGAGATGATAAGTGTTACCCCAAAGTAAATAGTGACCAAAGTAAATGTCCACCTGTTCAACAACAAAGAAGTAATCAACATATTTATAACCAACTAATCAAGAAGGAAGATTAAGACAGTGATGTTTTATCATAAAAGTCAATCAGTTGATCATTTTCTTCAATCAAACATACACTCTTTCATCACAGGAGTCTGGAATACTCCAATACATGCAATATATATGTGCTTCCACATCAACACTCTTCAATGTTGACTTATGAAACTAACTCAAATCTTCTGTCCCCAATGCTACCCCAGTAAAATACTTCCAATTATGCACAAAAAGAGGTATACATTTAAGAGAGAAGTGTCATTTTTCACTTAGTTGCCAGCATTTTAAAGAGGATATATGATTGAGGTAGAGAGAAGGAACAGAATAATTGAATCCAACCCAGTTTTGCTAATAGAAAACTGAAATTTGAGATTTAAGCACACTAATTAAACAGAAAATTACAGCAGAAGTTGTTCCAGGGTTGTAACAAATTCTACATAGAATAACTCTATCCAAAGCTGTGAATTATTATTCTACATAGAATAATTCATAATGTTCAATAGATATACACTCACATATCGATGTATCCTATATCTAAGGAATGTCAGAGCCCCAAAGAATTGTTTTTCTAAATTTGACACTTTAGCGACTCGTATCATAGAGGTTTTCTAGCATTGAAGAGCTGAGTTTCAGATATCCAAAGATTTTCCAACTAGAAAATGTTCTTTAAAAGCCCTAACAGTTGCTCTAAAAATAACTAATAAATCAATGAATATACAAGTCTCTAGCTTGCTAATGAGGTAGCAATAAAACAATAACTGCAAATTGAATATAAACATTCCATTTTTATATCTTTTACAATGAAGAAAGCATGCATACAAGTCCAGGAGACTTGGCCAGTTTTGGAAACTTCAAGCAAGTTTGTTCATAACTTTTTTAGCCCATATCATCGCTATAGTTACATCAAGACTATAATAGATAGGATATGTGAATGTAAGCTTACTGAGTGTAGAAGTAAAATATGCCTCCTCCATCAGCAACCACATTGGTAGTGAGCAAAGACAAAAGCACAACAAAAGAAAATATCCTGTAAGCAAGCAGCCAAGCAGGATGAATTCCTTTAAGGCATGTATTCCATGCCTCATCCTCGTAAAGTGTCCCAACTGTTTCCCTCCTCCTTTCTCTTCTCTCATTCCTTGGCTTACTCAATTCTTCATACTTCCATATCAAAAATGATGCTAGACCCATTGTCATTAAAATAAAGAGTGCACAAAGGAAGAACCTCCAATTCAACCAATAACTTGGGAGAGTAGTATCTGGCGGCGCTGCCATAGCGGATTCCCACTATGGCTGGAGGGATCTGTTAATATTAAGAAACTGGGGAGTTACTTATAATTGCTTGTTATAAGTTCAAAGCAACTTTTTGACAAAATATACGAGAAAACTTGATGCATTAACTGATTTTAACTTATGAAATAAACTTAATTTTTTCTTCTTTTCAGTTTCTTCTCTTACAAGAGGTAAATTTATCCTGGAAAGGCCTATGCTATTAACAACAACAGAGACAATATAATCACTCCCTTCCAGCAGAAAAACGCCACAAGAGTTAATTGGGTACTGGGTGCATTAGAATGATAGAGAAAAGAGTAAACTTTAATATTATGAAGAAAATAATGGGAATTCAGTCAGAAACACAACAGTTCTTCACAACAGGGTAATAAAGATTAAAACTTTAACATTATGAAGAAACATCATTAGCATCACCAAAGTACAACAGTAGCAGAAGTCATGCATTCAGAAAATTAAAAAAAAAAAAAAGAGTTAAGCGAAAGAGTGACAGAGCAATACAATATTCTGCCATGATTATCCTTATCGAGAAGAGTTAAAGTCAATTGCACCAAACAGAGATTAAATTGTGAACCCCTCGTATATCCTTAGCCAATACAAAGAATCCTTACTTGAAAATTTTCACGAAAAATCCAAAAAGTTTGATACTTTATCAAACTGAAAACTGATTACTGATTCCCAATTGAAAAGAAACAGAACAACAGATAAATAAATAAATAAATAAGCAAAGAAGAATAGAAGTACTCACAGAGAATTGAGAAGTAAAATTAGACGGCAGAGGGGTGATTTCTAAAAGAAGACGTTTTGCTTCTTCCTTTTTATATGGGCACCGACCAGAAAATGAAGAAGATATGTTAAGAGTGATTTAATGAACCAACAAATTGATTAGAGAGTGGCTGATCCCAGATTGTAGGTTTGGGATCAACCAAAATTCACCGGAGAAACTTTACAATCCGATGAAATTATTATATATTTATGCTCTGTTTTAAGGATTACGAGATAGCATATATTTAAGGTTGTTAGTTGCTTTTTGTTGACCTTTTGTGTTGCATGTTCCTGATTGTTCTGATGAGAAGAAATCTTACATGTTTAAGATGTTTACGATTCTTTCTATATAAAACAAATATTAATGTTTTTTTAACGTAAATAAATAGAATGGGATCAATTTTACGTTTTGGATTAATAAAAGATATTAACTATGTGTTTACAAATTGAAGATAATTATTATTTTGAAAATATAACACTAGTTTAAATTCAAGATTTAAAATAAAAAGTATTTTATAGTGAGATAAATAAATAAAATATTTTAAACTAAAATATAATTTATGAAAGTGAAAGATTGACTTACAAACCATCCATCTTATCAAAAGAGGCGAAGAATGTGGTGGTGGGACTTCTGAAATTAAATAATAACTAAAAAATCTGTTTTCCACATATTCATTTCATAATAACTTAATTAAAAACAAAGATTCAAATACTTTTGTATTGAAAGAGTTTTGTTATTATTTAAAAAGATAGACTAACAACCTTTTTTAGCACTATTGATTTGTCACTCACATTTCCTTATTTTTTATTTTAATAATATTTTAAAATTATAACACACAATCTACAATAAAATATAAAAATAAAAGTAGAGTAAAAAACGAACTCATTTAACAAAACTAAGTATATTTGCGTATTTTTTTTACTTATATAATTAAACATCAACTAAATATATTTTAATGTATATGATTCGTCAAAAACACTATATAATAGATTCCTCAGTACATATTAGAAATAACTTGTATCTTATAACTACACAAAATATTACAAACTAACTATTATTTTTTACGTGACTATTATTATTAATCTGTTTTCTTAAACAATTTAAAGACACATATGTGTTTTCCACTAATTATTGATAAAAACAATATCAATATTTTATTATATATTAACATGTGTTATTATATATATATATATATATATATATATATATATATATATATATATAATAAATTAATATATGTTATAGATTATCATACATGTCACATAAAAAGTAATATAAAAATAAAATAAATTAACATAATAAAAATAAAGATACGACTACTCTTATATATTTGCTTGTTATTATTAAAAAATAAAATAAAATTATCGTGTAAGATATGAAATTTTCTTTAAATATACAATTTTAAAACGAATAAAAAACAAAGTCTGAAAACAAAGTCAATAAATACTGTGTATTTTTTTATTTCACTAGAAAATTTATATTTTAAAATTTATACTCTTTCTAAATTTTTAAGTTAAAAAATGATATACTTTTATAATAAGATTTGTTTTTATAGAGATGACAACCCGAAAATAAAAATAGTTTCAACAAGTTAGTTTTATACTTTTAATTTAAGATAACGATAATGGTCATCTCTTTTCTTTAGGAGTTAAGAAAAGTGATTTTATGGTGTATTATTAAAATTTGAGACTTCTAATTGGGCTTCTAGATATGTGTGGAAATAGTTTTATCAATATGAAGATAAGAAAATATGTGTAGAAATAATTTTATTAGTAACACGCTTCGTAAAAGTAAAAAGATATATGTAGAAATAGTTTTATTAGTAAATACGCTCCATAAAAATAAGAAGAATTAAGTAAGTATAACCTATTTAATAATCTTATATGTATAATCTATATTAGTTCTGACTTGATGTGTATGTTAAAATATGATAGTATACATACGTGTGAAATTGTTAAAAAATTATAATATAGTTATGAAATTTTAAGCAAATGAGGTAACAAATATTTAAAGTTTAATTGGTATTTTGGAGTGTTTTAGTGTTGTAGTTATTTTTTACATACTATATATTCAAATATATTCAAATTATAATTTACATACAGATAAAATATTTTTAAAAAAATTATTTATTAATATTATTATTATTATTATAATTATTATTATATTTTTATTATTAATAACATTTATATTATTGTTAATCTCAAGGTGAAAGTGTTGAGAGAAGTTTCAAGCCCAAGACCTTCACATACATACAAGAATCATAATCACTTGTATAAGTTAATAATATTATTATATTTAATAATATTATTAATTATTATTTATTAACTAAAATAATATTATCTAAAAAAAGTCGTATGTAAAATCTGTATGTAATAAATTTGTATTAAACTTTGTAGATAATTATATACGAAATTGGATTCGTATGTAATATATTCCTATATAAAATCCATATGTAATAAATTTGTATATAAAATTTGTATGTAATAAATCTGTATATAGAATCTGTATGTAGCATTAAATTTACTTATGGATAAAACTTCTTATGTAAATAAATAATTTCTTGTAATGGAAAATTTTGTCTCCTTTGGAGCAGATGTCGCTCAAGCAATGAAAGATCACTCAGACAAGACAACCTTCCTTTACGTGTAAGGAAGTAATATCATTGAAGTGAAATGAGTTTGCGTAAGCCATATGCAACTCATAGTATTGAGTTTAATTATTAATATACATGTGTAATTATATGTACATTTATACTTATACATACATACACGTATAAATGTATGTATGTGTAATGAAATGTATGCAAATTGTATGATATACATAAAATTTTATATTGTACATATATATTTTTTATAATATTGTGACCTAGTGTGGTTGTACTTGTTGATACCTAGTGTGATTGTATTTGTGTATACTTAGTGTGATATTGAACCCTTTAAGAGTGTGTGGTAGGGGGATATCTAAGAAGTTATTGTGACCATAAGAATCATATTATTAAGCATGAAACCCACTAAGAAAAAGAGATATCATAACTTCACTTATAGTTTAGATAATGTAGATTAAGACATAAAAAAATAAAAAAAAAATGTTTAATCATTAGGTTGTTCAGGAACAAACTTGATATAAGAAGTTGAAGATTTTTTTTTTTAAATATACATCTAATAAAACATAATTAATATAAGTTTTTTTTAAAAGGTATTGAGTGTTGCAAGATGCTTTGAAAGTTAAAATCTCTTTTGTTAGATATAGTACGATGTGATATCAACGTGTGAGTAATATATATATATCACTACAAGAAAAAAACTATTTAGAGATCAATTTTTAGCTACCAAATGAAATGATTGCTAATTATGACCAAAATAACCACTAAATTAGATTTTAATTGCTAAATAACTACAAAATATAAGTACTGATTGAATTTAATGAACAATTAAGTCAAGATCATTGGTATATAACATTAGCTACCAAGGTTTTAGTGACCTACATCATTAGATTCTAAATTAGTCTCTAACTTAATTAGATACCAATTTAGAATCTAATGATACAGGTCATTAAAACTTTGGTAGCTAATGTCAGATACCAATTATCTTGCTTAATTGGTCACTAAATTCATATTTTTGTAGTTATTTAGCAACCAAAATTTAATTTAGTGACTATTTTGGTCACAATTAACAACCATTTCATTTGGTAGCTAAAAATTGGTTTCTAAATAGTTTTTTTCTTGTAATATATATATATATATATATATATATATATATATATATATATATAT
>Ga0209489_107481_pt1 | contig 16195 bp, 19 predicted proteins | sample SiratrowhiteBW_FD_187527 | JGI IMG/M metagenome (GOLD analysis project Ga0209489, IMG submission 187527) | Root nodule microbial communities of legume samples collected from California, USA - Siratro white BW (SPAdes) (version 2) | ecosystem: Host-associated > Plants > Roots > Nodule | place... | reverse complement strand
ATGTCGAGCACAACGTGCTCGCCGGCTATCGCGCGCCCAAGGAAACCCGTGCGCAGAGGGTCGGGCGCCGAACGAAGGGCCGCGCGCTGATCGATGAGGAGATCATCAAGGTCTGGCACGCATCCGGCAAGCTCGGGGCTTTTGGGCAATTAGCACGCATGTGCCTACTCGGGGGGCCGCGCCGCAGCGAGCCAACCATAATCGAGTGGCGAAAACACATTATGGATGACCGCATCACCTTCGACGCGGCATGGACCAAGATGGGCCTGCACCACGACGTACCGCGCACCCGCCTCGTTGACGAGGTGCTCGCGGCCGCGAAACATTTCCAGCGCGCGACATCCGACTATGTCTTCCCGTCGCCGAAGACCGGCGGCCGGATGTCCGGCTTCACCAAGATGGTCAACCGCCTGGTCAAGGAGGCCGGTGTCGCCAGGTTCACCATGCATGACTTGAGGCGCAGCTTGCGCACCATCATGTCGCGCTGCGGCTACGACAACGAAATCCAGCGGTTGTGTGTCGGGCAAAAGCCGAGGGGAATCGATCAAGTCTACAACCACGACGAACAGTGGATCATCCGCAAGATGGCGTTCGAAGCGGCTCACGACTACATCGCGGAATTGGTCGGCGCGATGCGGGTCGGCAAGGTCGTGCGGCTGCAGCGGACGAATCCGCTCGATCCCATCAAGGCTGAGCTGCTCGGCCGTCTCCGCGAGCATTATGCGGCCGGCACGGCTTAGTAGTCTTATCGCATCTGGCCAGATAGTCCCGCACCGCATCTACACGGTAGAGCCGGCGGCCGTCGACGTAGCGCCATTTCAGCGGGTGATTCGGATGGCGCCGCCACTGCTCCAGCGCCCCAGGGGTGCGCCGGATGACCGCGGCCACCTCCAATGCCGTCCAAATTGGAGCTGCCCGGCAGCGTATCGACATTGAACGTCGCGGGCGGCGGCATGCGACGCTTCTTGCGACGACGCTTCACATCACGCGACATTTTCCAATTAGCTGGCAACCTAAATACCTCGATCCGAGTCTATTCTTCCTTGCCGCTCATGCTCACCAATCTCGAAATACGTCTTTGTGAAAATTGCTCTCGGTCGCGCGTGCCCTCTAATTGCACGGTCTCGACCTTGGTCCCCGTGGCTGCTCAATCAATCACTTTGTCGACGCCAATAATCTCGCATTTCTGTCTTGACGATTGTATATACATCTTGTATGCACAGCCGCATATACGATGGGCTGACAGCAGATCGCATCATCGTCTGGTCTTTTCTCGGCGCAGGAATGCGCTTCGGATCGTTTCAGCAACTCGTGCGAGGAAGAATGAAGAAAGAGAGTACCATCAGGAGAAAATGGGGCGATCGCCGAAGTGGCAAGACTGACTGGGCCCGTGTCGACGCGCTCACTGACGCGGAGATCGAGGCTGCGATCGAGAGCGATCCCGATTGGCGCGACTTCAAAGATATCGATTGGTCCGATGCGGTGCTGGTGATCCCGCCGAAGAAGAAGGCCATTTCCATTCGCGTCGATGAGGATGTGCTCGAGTTCTTCAAGAGCGAAGGTGAGGGCTATCAACGGCGCATCAATGCTGTGCTGCGGTCCTACATGCAGCAAAAGACCAAGCCGAAGAAGCGCGCGTGATCCGCAAAGAGCCAATCCCTCGGTGAGCCCCGACCTACGTCGCGAGTGATTTCACGATACGTCGTAAGGCAAGACATCTCGACGGTCACGATGGACAGTAAGTTTGCTCTTCAAGGGGGGAACGGCGCGTTGCGACAATTGCCGCGTTCGCAGATGCGGCACGAAATCCCGATTGGATCGTAGGCCGTCTTGCTCGTCAGATCGAGGCCATCGGCATATACGAACTCTCTAGCATAGGAGATTTCGCAGCCGAGAGCGATGGCGTAGCGCGGCCGCGTCGCTCCAAATCCGCCATGTCCTTTTGCGAGTTCAGTCGCAATGCAAAGGAAGCGTACTCCATCGGGCGTCTCCGCGAGCTGGCGGATAATGCGGCTTGGCGACTCAAATGCCTGATGGACATTCCACAGCGGGCATGCGGCGCCGTAGCGCGCGAACTGCAGTTTTGCCGCGCTATGGCGTTTTGTGATGTTTCCGGCGCGATCGACCCGTGCAAAGAAAACAGGCACCCCCTTTTGGCCGGCCCTCTGCAATGTAGAGAGCCGGTGCGCGACCTGTTCAAGGCTGGCGCCGAAGCGGGTCGCGATGAGTTCGAGGTCGTGGCGCAGGTCCTTCGCGGTCGCGAGAAAGGCCTGGTACGGCAGTATCGCAGCTCCCGCAAAATAGTTTCGCAGCCCGGCCTTGCAGACGTCGCGCGCGTCAGCCGTGCGGAATTCAGCCCGCTCTGCAATTTTCTCAATCTGCTCTTCCTGTTCGAGCGCTGCGATCTGAAACGCCATTTGGAACTTGCGTGTCGCTGCCGGTACCCGATGAGTAACTGTGGAAAGAGCAGGAGTTTCGTGGGGACCAAGCGCAAATGGAAAGCTGGAGCAATCCCAAGGACCGCCTGATGAGGGGCAAACGCCACCCGGGTTTATTAACCCTCGGCTGATCAAGCAGAAAGACGGCACAAGGTGGCCCATCGGCGCCGATTATCGCGCTGGTTGTGCTGTTAAGAGCCCCTCGGTAAGCGCGTGTCGGTCGCCGAGCGTGCCGAGCGAGACATCACGAAAGATCGGGACCACTGGCGCGATGGCGCGAACAGGCTCGAAGCGGCATTGCGCGCTCGGGTTTAGCGTCGACTGAAAACCCGACACTTAGACGAAGAGAAGATCATGCCCGAACAAATGAACGCCGAGTTTTCCACAAATTGCAGGAACTATCCCGCCACAACGCGGTCGCCCGCGCGCTCGTCTTCTTGTGGCACTCCGGCACGCTGACCTACGAGGACTGGTCGACGAAGGCGATCTCTCTGCTCATTGATCAGAACGAAACGCTCTCGGCGATCGCTGTGGATGCGGAGAAGCGCGCCTGCCGCCTGCCCAAAACCCCGCCAGCCTCGCCCACGCGTTGAGAGAGCCCGTCCCGTGCCCGACACCATCACCAAGACACAAGCGCCACACCCCCGGGCGCTGCGGCTTGTCAACGACGCAAAAAGTGTCTCCGCCGCTTGGCGGAGGCTTCGGTGTTGGGAAGCGACGATAGCCCAGCGTAGATCTCGAAATTCCACTGCCACGGTCCGAGCCCTATGGTGAGTTGCACGTGAATAGATTCTTGGATCGTTCCGTCTGAACGGCGTGCTTCAACTCCTCCTTCTCAAGCCTGAAAGCCGCAGCTTACGCTTCGTCTCAGCGGTACGACCGTCTTGGCCCCTATCCGTACATGCGCTAGACTTGGTAGCTGCGTCGCCGCACCCATGGGCGGACGGGGTGCTGCGTTCAGTTGCTGTAATGCAAGGGAATAATCCACGTTACGCCGATAGGGGCGAGAACGCGCAATAGCTTCCACAATTTCCACGGTTCAGTGGTGCGCACTTAATCTTCCGCCCTCCATTGCACTCCCACCGGTGCTCGCTTGCGGACGCGTGTTCTCCACTCGCAGATTCAGCGCGGAAGCTATTCATTGCACTGGCTTGCGCGAAAGCCATGGCACGCGCCAGTGCCAACCGCCGCAGCGCTCGTCATAGTTGAGCAGGCCGGCGGCGACATTGCAGCCGACGACCGGCGGCAAGCTCACGCCAGGACAGTGAGTTGTCAAACCATCGGAGATGCCGTCGCATCTCTCGCAAACCTTGAAGCTGAAATCCCGGCTGAAATAATGGCCGGGGAAACTTACTACCTTTCCCATACCTCTACGCAACTCCTCGTTGACATCACTGAATTGCGATTGCGTCGGATCGCCCAGATCTGCGAGAGCGAGAAGGCGCAGATCGCCTGGCAGAAGCTGCAGGTCATGTCGCAAACTTCAACGCGGGGCCTGGCTCGTGCGCTTAACGCCGCTGACTGTTATCGGCCCGCTTCACCATTCTTTGATTCGAAAATGGCCGTGCGGACATTCAGGACGGTCCAAGTCAGGGAGGGAGCATCGGGATGAGTGATCGCTCACTCACCGAGAACTCCAAGCTTGCGCGAACACCGTCTAATGCCGCAAGCCGACTGCACGAATACGCGTTTCCTTGCGCTGGTTGGCGGCGATTTTCAGGCGTGATTTGCATGTTTTGTGCGCAAATGACGCTTCAGCCGCAGCTATTGCGTCAGCCGCTCCGCCCGAACCGTCTTGGCCACGTTACGACTTTTTTCGCTCGATGGCCGCGACAACAACAGTGAGATCGAATTCGTGCGGTCCGGGGTACTTTTGCGCAGAGTTTCAGGATTGCGAAATCAATCCAGATTAGGCGGCGGTTTGTCATGCCCCCCGGTGAGCAGGTCTGCTTATCAAGCACTTACGCCGAGCGCAATGATAAGGATAGGCCTGCCCCAATGGGCCTCAACAACTCGCGAGCGCGGCGACGGCTGCTTGCTGGCGTTGCGGTCGCAAATGCGAGCCACTGCTCTCGCAAGAATGTGCTTGGGTACGTCGCGCAACGTTGTAGGCAGCGCCGAGCGACGAAGGCCAGCTCCGTGAGTCTCTGAGCACCATCGAATCACAAGGTCGGCAGAAACCCATTGCGTAGGAACATCTGTTCTCACCAGCGCGGCTTCCAGCGTCGGGGGACAGGGGAGCAGCTCCCTCGCAGCACGGACCATGGCAAAACTCGATCTCTCTGCGCTTATTGCCGTCGAATACAAATCGTGGATCGATACATCCGATGCCGTCGCGGGAGCGCAGCTCGCCAGGCATTTTGCGGCGCTGTCGAATCACGGCGGCGGCTATTTGATTTTCGGCGTGGACGACAGCACCAAGCTTCCGCAAGGTGCAAGCAGCTTGGAATCCCAAGCTGTTCGGAGAGGACGCCATCTGGGCCATCGTGAAGCACTATCTCGACCAGAAATTTCAGTGCCGCGTCATATATCAGCTGTACTACCAGCTTGGAACCATTCTGGACCCGTGTAGTCAGCCATCTGACCGCCGGCAGCCTCGCGTAGCCCTGGTCGCCGTGCCTGTTGGCCAGCCGGCCCCTGCAGGTGTGGTCCACACACCGTTGTCCATCCTGTCAGATCGCATCGGGCCCGCACAGGTGACGGCGTCAGTACGCTGGATCTCCACGATGCGCCCGCATACCGGAAAACCGGTGGCCGATTTCGGACTTCACCAGAGGCTGTATGTCGGGCAAAGCCAAGCGGAATCGATCACGTCTATAATCCCAACGAACAGCGGATCATTCGCAAGACAGCGTTTGAAGCAGCCCATGACTAAATCGCGGAATGGTTGGCGCGATACGGGTCGGCAAGACCGTGCGTCTGCAACGGACGAAACCGCTTGAGCCCATCAAGACGGAGCCCCTCGGCCGTCTCCGCGAGCCTTATGCGGCTGGGAGGGCTTAGTCGCTTTATCGGATTTGGCCAAATAGTCGCGCACCGCATCGACCCGATAGAGGGGACGGCCGTCGACGTAACGCCATTTCAGCGGGTGGTTCGGATCGCGCCGCCACTGCTCTAGCGCTCCGGGCGTGCGCCGAATGACCGCGGCCGCCTCTAATGCCGTCAAATTAGAGCTGCCCGGTAGCGCATCGATATCAAAGGTCGCGGGCGCCGGCATGCTACGGTTCTTGCGATGGCGCTTCGTGGCGTGCGCCATTTTCCGACTACCTGGCGAACCTAACGCCTCGATCGGAGTCTTTGCGTCCTTGCCGCTCATGCCTCGGTCCCGAACCAGGATCGGTCTCAGTCGATAACATCGTAGGCTGCTCTAACAAGAAAGAAATCAAGTGCGCAGGTGTGGCTGCCGGGTGGCTGTGGCGTACAAATCGGACGAATCGCTTCGATGATCCAGGACGCACTCCCGGAACCCTTTTCGCTTCTTCCGACCCTCGGCCTCGCAACCTGAAGGTCATAGGTTCAAATCCTATCCCCGCAACCACCGATGCTTGCGATAGCAAGCCATCCAGAGCCCCGGCCTCCGAAAGGAAGTCGGCTTCTTCTTGCCTGCCGCAAACCGCAGAAGTCGCGGCCAGATCGCCGCGCAGCACGATAGCGAGTTGTTCCGCCTCGGGCACCAGCGTCACTTGGTTGACGTACGGAACACCTCCGCCGCTCGGCTTTCTCCTCGTCCCTCTGCAGGGTTTCGTAAAGCGCTGCGATGCGCTGCCGATAGATCTCCGTCATGTTCCGGTGCAAGAGCGGCGGAGCTTCCTCGGCGTTCGCGAGCAGCTCGATCAGGTGCACGCGAAGCACCCGGACATGGTGCTGCTGCACGGCGGTTCACCCGAGGGGGCGAGCTGATTGGCGCCAAGTGGGCAGACAACCGCAAGGTCCCGCAGAATCCGACCGGGCGAAGCAGGCCAAGGCCGCTCCGTTCAAGCGCAACGACGCAATTCTCGAGGAACTGCCGATCGGGGTCATGCACTTCCCCGGCACCGGCATCCAGGACAACCTCGCCGATAAGACAAAAAAGCTCGGTATTTCGCTTTGGAAGTTCGGGCGCACGGTGGCGGGCTCAAGCTGATCGCCTTCGCTACACTATCCCAATTCAGGCTCCTACCTCGATTGGGGTTTCCTTTCGCCGCATATCTGCCCTGCTTACGCATGTCGCCCATCGTGAGACGAGGCGCTGTGTTCGTGATATCCGACCCCGCAGTCGGTGATGGAATTGGCGAATATGGAACAGGAACTCCGAGCGGCTGTTGAACGGGAGATTTCCGCTTGCGTCGCGGATAAGTACGGCCTCACAGGCAGCGTATCGACAGTTATGAAGGGCGCGAGCTGGACCTTTATTGTTCATGATGGCGTTCAAGACCGGGCCTTCATACGCCTATATCGAACCTGGGGCCGCTCGGCCGCCGATGTGGCGAGCGAAATGGCCGTGCTCCGAGACAGTAGAAGGCACGCCCGCGCTCGACGTCTCTCGGCCTCTCATTGATCGTAAGGGGTTGTCGTTCTCCACCTTCAAATTGCCTGATGGCACCAAACGCCTTCTTGGGGTCTTCGCCGCGGCTGTAGGGCGTGAGCTAGCGGCCACCACAGCAGATTGGCACCGTGCCGGTGTCGCCCTGTCCCATTTGCACCGACAGACACATCTCGCGATACTCGCGCCGTATAGGGAGCTTTTGAGCGACACTAGAGACAAGGAGACGCTCGCCATGATCGCCGAGAGAGCTCCGACGGTTGCCGCCAAAATTGGCCAATCTCTTGATCTTCTCGTGGGCCTGGGCGCAGGCAACGCAATTGGCCCTGCAGGGCTCTGTCATGGCGATGTCAGGCCGATGAACATGCGGATGAAGGACGAGCGCGTCACATTTTTCGATTTCGACGATTGTGGTCGCGGCCCTCAATGGCTCGACGTGGCGCCCATGGCGCTGTGGCTGGAATTTATGAACGACAGCGATGCTGGTGCGTTGTGGAGATCCTTCTTGGTTGGATAGGCTTGGCCGAAAATGATGATTTCGCCCTGTTTGTGCGCTGGATGGTGGCAGAACACCAACTGCGCATCTTACGATTCTTGTTTGACTATTGTGAACTCGATGGAGCGCTTTGGGAGGTCACTTTGAATCGAGCGGAGGTGCCTGTGCGCAGGGCAGCCCACGCTGAGCTTCGCGCATTCGCTGCCTGATAAACTCGTTTAGCTACGCCGAGATGGTGCAGAACTCCGTTGCTCTTACGGTGAGACCTGCGCTCCTGCGCTTAATTGGAAATGCGCTCTACGCCAGATGTCTTCTAGGCTCAGGGTTCATTGATGCGGACGAGGTCTTTCGGCTTTGAAACGTGCCTCGTTCTCCTTCACTGCGGAGATAAACATGGCACAGAATATCTACGACAATCCCGGTTTGTTCGCTGGCTACAGTCAGTTGCCGCGACAGGTGCATGGGTTGGACGGCGCACCCGAATGGCCGGCAGTCAGAGCCATGTTGCCTACACTAACAGGCAAACGCGTGGCCGATCTGGGTTGCGGGTTCGGCTGGGCCGCGCGCTGGATGCGCGCACAAGGCGCGCTCTCGGTGTCGATACCTCAGACCCCGCCATTAAATATCGAATCGCGGATCTCAAGACGCTGGAACTGCCGGGGGCTGCTTTCGACCTCGTCTACAGCGCCCTGACGTTCCACTACGTCGAGGATTTGCGGCGCCTCACGCGCATGATCCACCAGGCGCTGGTTCCGGGCGGAGATCTGGTCTTTACAGCCGAACATCCGATCTTCATGGCTGCGACTCATCCGCATTGGATCGCCGATGAAGACGGCCGCAAGACCTGGCCGGTCAACGGCTATTCGATGGAGGGTGAACGCCGCACGGACTGGTTCGCCAAAGGCGTGTTGAAGCATCACCGGACCCTCGGCACGACGCTCAACACGCTAATTGATGCGGCTTCGAGTTGTGCCGGGTCGAGGAATTTGCCCCGACGAGCGAAGAGATCGAGCAGTTGCCCGAACTGGCCGAAGAGCTCGAGCGGCCGATGATGCTTCTAGTCTCCGCTCGAAAGACAGAAACGCGTTGAGCGTCAAGCCGCCCGTGCCATATGGCACGGGCCTCTCCCGACTGCTACTTCAAGATCTACGGCCGATACAGGGGGCAGCCATCTAACGCTTCGGTTAGCTATGGGTCTTGACCTCACTCCGCTTATTTCCCTCGCAACTTTTGACGGATGTCAGACCGGCGGCGAACACCTGCATCGAGCCCCGCCATGACCGCACCTTGTTGGGTTTTGCCAATTCCTGGAGGAGCAACCCGTCGATGCCGGCCAACATGAAGCGCGCGACATCGACGCACTCCGCTGCGTTGAGCTCACCGGTCCCGGCAGCGACGCCCTGCAGATGTCCTGATAGAGCTTGATGTAGGCGTCATACTGATAGCCCGAGGCCGGCTGCATCGTCACGGCGGAGCGCGTACAAGGTAAGGTCATACTGCACGATCTGCAGTGCGAGGCTTCGGGTGAGATAGCGCCAGCCGGCACACAAGGACTCGCGGATGCAGCTTGCGATGTCTGTTATTCGGCGCGCAATTTTGGACGCCGATTGACAGGGTGCCTTCGGGAGGAGCGTTGCGGGACGTACTACGCCCAACGGAAGGCGCCTGAGCGCCTCAAAGGGGCCGTGGCCGTGGCGCGTGTCCTTAACACCGGTCGCGACCGACAGGTCTGCCTCAAGAAATCACTCGCCACCAAAAGCCTTAGGCCAACTTGGCCGCCACCGACGTCCTTCCGGACTTCGACCGGACGCGTGCGGATGCTGAGGTGCTGCTAAACGAACGTCCCGTCATCCCCTCGCTTTCCGATGCGCAGATAAAGCGCATTACCGAAACATACTACGCGGCCAGTTGGCAAATGATGAGGGACGCCGCGTGTCTGGGGATTATTCTTCCTCCCGACCGCTCAGGCGGTCGAGCGTGAATTCAGACGCTGGATGATCGTCCGGCCGATGGGGACAGCTGGACCGCATCCGAGCTGCACCTGCATCGACGGCCGTATGCGACATCTTAGCACGAATAGGCAGCCCTAGTTCCTTGGTGCCCCGCCCTGTCCATCAGAGTTGCCTCAGACCGAAAATACAACGATGATAATGGGGTCATGCATGGGAGGATGAAGTGAAGCACTTCGTGACTCCATCCATAGCAATAGTGGTGATTGCTTTAGCGCAACCAGCGGACGCTCAGGCTCCTCCACCTTCGATCGCAGCGCCCAAGCCGGCACCAGCGCCAGCGTCCAAGCCTGCCCCTCCACCTTCGATCGCAGCGCCTAAGGCGCCACCAGCGCCAGCGTCTAAGCCTGCCCCAGCCCCGCCACCTTCCATCGCAGCACCCAAGCCGGCCCCTGCACCGGCCCCGGGGACACCTCCACCTTCGATCGCAGCACCCAAGCCGGCCCCTGCACCGGCCCCGGGGACACCTCCACCTTCGATCGCAGCACCCAAGCCGGTCCCTGCACCGGCCCCGGGGACACCTCCGTCTTCCATCGCAGCACCCAAGCCGGCCCCTGCACCGGCGCCAGGGACACCTCCACCTTCCATCGCAGCACCCCAGCCGGCCCCTGCACCGGCACCGGCGACACCTCCACCTTCGATCGCAGTGCCTGGGCCTCGTGTTGAACCGGCTGCGCCGGGGGCTTGGACCCCACCGCTCTCGATTGCTCTACCCACGCCTAGGTCCGCGCTGCCAGGTTTGTCGCGGGGAACACCGCCGCCAGCAATTGCTGCGCCCACATCAGAGCGTCGCATCTCTCCGCCGTCCGTTGCGAAGATCGCCATGAGTCCTCAGTTTCCTCTAGCGCCGCCATTTGTGGCATCTCCTTTAGGACAGCGAATTGAGGACCGCGGACCGCGCACAGATGTCACCGATCCGCTAAGATTCACTCCCACTCCAAATTCGCCGGCTGGGGGGCTGCCTGGTTTTACCCGGTCCCAAGGAGACCAGGCCCACAAAGGGTTCGACGATCCAAGCCGATATACGATGTCAGACATCTCAGGCCGGAGTTCGGAAGTAACTCGGTGGACAGGCGCTGGCGCAGGCACAGTGACGCGAGCTGGCCCTGCCTATGATAGCCATGGCGTCTACCTTGGCGAGCGAGTTGAAATCACGATGCGCGATGCGCAAGGGCACGTGTGGGACTCCAAGACCATGCATCATGGCGAGGTCCTGGTTAAACCTGGCGACACAGTTTTGCCCTGGCAGCCAATTGCACGGGGCACCGGATTCGGAAATCAATTCGCTTCACCGAAGGCCGGTGGACCTCATGTTCATTGGGAATTGAGAGTGGACGGAAAAGAAGTAGATCCAACCACTGGACGTCCCTTCGACTATATCTTTCCGAAAGACGGGCAGTAGGGCGCGGACCTCACTAGCCAGTGCTAGCCTTCCGGCGTGTTCCGCGTCCGTTCGCCCAGAGCCTCGTTTACCAAACACTTCTTGAAGACCCTCAGTTCTTTCATTCGACGATCGATCGCAGGCGAAATGCGAGTTAGGGACGTCTTCGCGGCAGCTTCGAGTTCCACTGGCCGAGCACTGCCGTGCATGACTTGAAATCCAAGCGTCTGATTGTTTTGTCGCTGAGCCGATCGCTCACATCGAGCAGATTCCTAAAGCAAAAGGTCGAGCTGTTTTGCTCGGGTGCGCACGGAAATCGCGGGATGACGCCGGTCGCGGCGGGTCTTTCCATCCCCAATCTAAAGAAGCCGAGGTTTGGAAGTGCAGTGCCTGGAACTGAAGAAGCTTACGAAGAAGTCGTTGGCGCCCCGCCGCGGTCCGAAAGAGGACTGGTCGGAGTGGTTGAGTGAAGGGCGCCGTTCGTCCTCACTGCTGCAAGGCGCGGTAGACGGAGGCGCGGCCAACCTTGAGCGCCTTCGCGATCGCAGACGCACCTAAACCTTCCGCCTTTAAGGCCCTGATTCTTGCAACATCAATGCTCGGTTTGCGGCCACGGTAAACACCGCGCGCCTTCGCCTCCGCAATCCCCTCGAGCTGGCGCTCTCGGCGGAGGTTCGTTTCGAACTCTGCAAACACGCCGAGCATGTCCAGGAAGCACTTACCCGCAGCGGTACTGGTATCGATTGGCTGTTCTGTTGCCCTCAACGACGCTCCACAAGCTTTGACCGTGAGGACGATGTCTTGAAGATCCCCGATGCTTCGAGCCAGGCGGTCAATACGGGTAACCATCAGCACGTCGCCAGCACGCAGGAAATCGAGCACAACGCGCAATTCGTCTCTCGCCGTAGTGGTCGTGCCGGTTCTTTTTTCCGACCGGATCAGGTCGCAGCCGGCGGAGCACAATGCCGTTTCCTGCACTTCAAGCCTTTGGTCTGTTTTGGAGACGTGCGCATAACCAATGACGGTCAATTGAGGTCCTCTGTCTCGTTTGGTCGTAGACTCGAAGATAGTATTGTCTCATAATTATCAAGTAAACCCTAATGAGACATTTTTTTGTCTCAGCGACGCTGTCTCAAGAGATATGCGGCGGTGCTGCGGGAAGCGGGGCGCGAACCATCTAAAAAGCTCGACAGTCATGGATTGAGATTCATGACAAAGCGTGAGACAATTTCTGTGGGGGGAACGCCGGAACGCTCACCAAGAGCGCGCGTTTACGGTTTTCTCAGATTTTTCGGATCCGGGCCCTTCAGGGGTGTTGAGGGATCGAATTAGCACGTATATACGGCGTGCGATCGCGATCCTGCGAAGGAATGAACAATGCTTACGCTTAGATCCTTCGTTAAGGCTGCCAAGCAGATGGGGTCCTACGGCGAGAATGGGACGGGTGCTCTTGATCATCTTCCATCTCGGGTCGCGGGCCATCGGGCAGCAAAAAAGACTAAGTCTCGGCAACGCGATAAAGTCTCGTCGCCCGCCCGACAGTGGGACGACAAGCGGAAAATGTATGTTTATCCAGAGTAGCCGTGAACCTTGAGCAGAGGGCGAGCTACCTCGTCCTGCATAATCAATCTCAAGACAACCGAACGGTCGAGATACTGGGAGATCTGCCATCTGCCCTTCAGCGGTGGCAATCGGGCACGCGCATTTCGCCGATTTGGGCCATCCGCGAATTTTGCCGACATAGTCCCGAGCCGGATCCCTTCGACGGCAAATCTACACTGCTCTTTTTAGGCCCAATCCAATTGGCGCGTCTCCAGGCCGAGATCCGCGCCTTCGCTGATGCCGCCAAGCTTCGGTTGTGGGCGTCAATGGGGTGCTTCAACGCCGTAATCAGCACCGCAGACCGGGACAACGTGGATGATGTGATCCAATGGGCGCGCACAAACAATGTCCCTTTTGAAGCCTGGAATATCAACGATGGTCGTGTAGGTCGAATTCGTCATTCGGTCCTGAAGCCTACAGACTACGAAGAAACGACAGCCGAACTTGCCGCTTTGGCCTCCACTGTCACCGAGCCTGCGTTGAGGACGGTGCTTCAAGAAAATCTGACGGCTATCGCGACTGCAATTGCGCGAGCGGGCGCCGTCTACTCACCTGCCTATTCAGACTTCAAAAACACGGCGGCCGTTACGAAGGCACTGTTGGATGCGTGGCATAGCGGAGACCTCAGCACTTTAGAAGTTCATTCTCGGCTTTTAGCATCGAACGCGGCCATATCTCGCTTTTCGTCTCAGGCCTTCTCCGGAGTGCCCCCGATAATAGGCACGGAATGCCATTTCTGGATCCACTCTCTTCTCGGCACAGGGAGCGCGAACATTGCGCTTTCGAGACTTGTCGGCTGGTTGCAAAAGCTTTTAGGCGAAGCTGACCTGCCACAACGCATCGCCGAACTTGAAAGCGACACGCTGGGAGTGCCCAGTCTGGCGGATCTTGCGAGCGATGCGCAGTATTTGGAACGCGATCTTTTGACGCGTCCGCCACCAGAGCCTGACGGGATTCCTGTTCCTCTCATCACCTATTTTAGTGGCCGGGACGGGTTCAGTAGCCACCTTCAGACGCTTAGCGCCCCCCTTACTGCGATTGCAGAATGCAATTCTTATCGCTCTAACCTGCTCACCGTAACTCATGAGATTGCCCATATCCTGGTCCAGGTCTTGCTCACGCATATTTATCCTGATCTGAATCAATCCGAGGGGCTGCAGATCGCGGAGATCATAGCCAAGAAGGGCTACCGGGCTGCAAATTGGTTGATGGCCGCCAGACAACTTCTCCTCGAGGGTATCATCGGCATGGAACAGGCCGAGTCTGGCCAGGAAATCCCGATGGACGATTTGGCCGAAGAGCTGCCCACCATCGCAATAAGGCAGCGTCGTGAGGCGCAGGAGATCATCGTCCATACTCTGGATTTCTGGTATTTTTATCGCGGGGAGCCGGACTTCTACATAAAGAGCATCTGGCATTCTTGGTGCGCCATCCCAGGCATTGAGGACCGCGTTCCCGAATACCTGATGCGAACGCTATGCGCCGTCTCAGTCAATTTGCTTCGGGAGTCAGCTGAGAACCGCTTTCCGGCCGCGCTTCGTGGCGTAAGAGATACTCTGAAATCTCTGAAGGCTGAGGGTGGGGTCCTAAGTGACTATATTTCAATCGCCCTCGAGCATATCGATCGTATCGAGCGGGATAGCGACAGCGGTAAGGATTTTGAGCGTCAATACAGTGCGCGCCTTTTGCTCGTCCGCCTCGTCGGCATCTTTTTGGCATCAGATCGGCTCGCGGCCAAGCTATTCTCGGATCGACACGTTGGGAAGGGCAGTGGATACGAGAGCAAACAGACCCTGGAGTATGACCAACAGCCTATTGGGAATCCGCTCAGTTTCTTTCGAGCGCATCTGAAGAACGATCCTGGGGAGAGCGAATCTCTTTGGGTGCTCCACTGCCTCGCGTTCGACATGGTGGCGGACAATGACTCAGTTTAGCGGATACCTGATGGCAAGAGCTTCGGAAGAAGAGGTGTCGCGCGATTTGCTCGAGACCCCCAAACCGCTTGTTTCGGGAGGCCCGACGCTGAAGTTTGTTGAGTCTGCATACGCGATCCGGCGTTGGGATATATTTACTCTGCGCAGTCCAATTCGACTCGGTGAAGAGGCAGAGACGGCTAAGCCTCCGTTCGAATACGAAGTCTATATTGTGCGAGGTTTGAGCAAGTTTGTCGTTCTGGCACCGCGACGGCGAGTGGCCGACTATCTGATCCAGCAGATCTTCGACCGCAAGATCTATCCCCATTTTCGGAAGGCACCCATCAACATCCACAAGCTTATTCAGAAGTGCGAGTTAGCGGATAGCGAGTTCCTAGTTACTTCGCTCCACGGTCGGTTCTCTGGCGCCGGGCGAGCACTCCGGATAATGTCTCTCTATGGTGATGATGTTACGGATTCTATCATCTTCAGGCAGCACAATGAGCTGTTCAATTTCTTTTCCTGCGGTGTGGGACGGCGTCTTTACTCTGGATTGCCACGACTGCGCCCGAATGAGGAAGGCGAGATAACCCGCATTGCAAATGATGGGTTTCTGACCTTGAATTTGGTCGATCGCCGTCGAGCAACGGAGTTTCTTTTTGTGCTCAGCTTCGTGTTGCGCAACAGATGCGCAGAGAGCTGGGTTCCTGTCGATGATAGCCCGGACCAGCTCTAATGAATATGAACCTTCCCGATAGCTGGCGAAACCGCAGCAATCTGGTCGACCATTTGGCGCAACAATTGGTCCGCGGTCGGCTTGGAATTTTTCTCGGAGCGGGAGTATCTGCCTTCTACGGCCTTCCCGAGTGGACAGAACTCGTCAATCGCCTTTCCCGCCGACTGGGTGAACCGGACCTAGAAGGTGGTGATGATCCGATCGTCCGCGTGGGTGCATTGAGAGCTAGGCACTTCAAGGACAAAAAGGACGAGTTTCTGGCCGCGGTGAAGGCGGACCTATATGAAGGAAAGACGCTCGATTTCGAACAGATACGAAAGAACGATACCTTGGCGGGTATCGGCTCACTCGTAATGTCCTCAAAACGCGGCTCCGCCGCCAAGGTAATCACTTTAAACTACGACGACCTTCTAGAGAATTATCTTGAATTCCACGGATTTGTGACGTCTTCCGTTTGGAGGCAGGCTCACTGGGCAAATGCTGATGACGTCACCGTATACCACCCCCATGGCTTTTTGCCGTTAGCGCCGGAGCGGAGAGACAGCGACGATATTGTTTTGGGGACGGAGCAATACTACGACGTCATGAAATCGCAGTGGCGCCCCCTACTGGAAACGTTCTTACGGACGCACACGTTTCTCTATATTGGGCTTTCGGGGGCAGACATGCATCTGCAGAGCTTGATACACGGGATTAAAGACGTGCATGCGATCACCGCGGAGCGGATACTCTATCACACGGTGCGCTTTAATATTGCTGGCAAGCGAGATGACATTGGAGACACGCTCGAGCCGCAAGGAGTGTTTACACATACGATCACTGATCACTCTGAGATCCCGCCGCTATTGTTTGCCATCAGTCAGGCTGCGCGGAAAATCAGGACGGAGGGCGTTGTTTAAGGGCGCTGGCATATCGTCAATGGTCAGAGCCTTGTCATTCGGCCTGCAATATTGCCCCTGAGCCGGAGGACAGGCGTCCAAAATTGGCTCTGACGCACTTTTGATGACAGCGTCGCGGATCACGCAGTCCCGAGCAATCGTGCTTCGAGAAGGTCGATTTTCGCTCGGCCATACATTTGTCGTTTGACTAGTTTGAGTT